>Ga0181612_180077_pt1 | contig 151399 bp, 123 predicted proteins | sample HoacroProtozoa21_FD_119630 | JGI IMG/M metagenome (GOLD analysis project Ga0181612, IMG submission 119630) | Hoatzin crop microbial communities from Cojedes, Venezuel. Combined Assembly of Gp0051906, Gp0051904, Gp0051908
CATGCAGCGTGACATCCATAGCTACAGCGAACCCGATGGACGCAGCGTGAACCTAAAAGTGACCTATAGCTTCGGCTACGGCAAGAAGCAGGAGCTCACCGACAGCAGCATCGAGGGCACCATCAACAGTGCCATACTGAAGACGTATTAAACAATGAGCTTGCTAATCCGCTTGTGAATCCTCGGCAGCATCATCAGGAGTCATCACCCAATCATATTTCTTCACCCATCGCCAGATGGTGACCCGCGACAGGTTGGTCATGTTCTGAATCTGTGGTTTGGCAAGTCCTATGCGCATCAGGTAGCACACCTGCATCTGTTGCTCGGTGAAGTTTCCAAGTTCCTTTAACAACCTGTCTTTAAACAATGGATAAAGTTCATCAACGGCTTGATAAAGTTGTTTCCAATCGGCTGTTTTCATGTTTTTCTTTCCTTTACAAGACTGCCTGATAGCCTGGACAACGTCCTCGGCCGTTCCTTCCAGTTCGGATTGGTGGAGCAACTTGATGAATGTTTTGTTCTGCTCCATTTTCTCGGCCAGTTGCTGTTCCTTTTCTTTCAAGGCTGCACTATAATCCGACAATTCGACATTGACACGTAGCAGTTCACGCTTTACATTCGCCAACTCGTCTGACGATTTCTCCAGCGATTTTTTCGACTGAATCAGTTCCTGTTCCTTCTGCTCAATATCAGCTCTGAGTTGCTTGTCGTTGTCGGATACACGCTGCAGGGCTGATGACAATGCCACGATCTCTCGCAGGTGCTTGTTCCGTCGTCTGACATTGAGTGTATAGCCAATAACTGCAAGAAATGCTGCGGCAAGCAGTACGATGAGGAGGGTGTTCCTGTATTTTTCTTTCTCGTCTCTTAACGTTTGCTCTTTCTTCTGGTCAAGATGATATTGGTATTCATTATTGACTGTAGCTGCCAATTCCTGTCTTTTTCCGAAATCCAGAGAGTCACTTAGCTCCATGTAAACCCCTGCATAATAGCTTGCTTTATTGGTATCTCCACTCTTGTTATACATACGGCAAAGTATTTTTGCTGCGTCATACATATTGCCGAGGTCAGTTCCATCATCAAGGACGCGCTTGCAATAAATGGCTGCGGAATCAGTTTTTCCTAAAGATTCATAATATTGTGCAAATGCCACGCATACGAAAGCTATAAAATGCTCCAGTGGATTAATCTCTATGTGCGAAAAACATTCCTTAGCCTCATGAGTTGCACCCAGTTTTGAGTAGTGACTTAATAGATAAATTAGCGAAGCTTGATTTTGAGAGAATGAATTGGACTCTTTTATCTTGTTATATGCTGAATCAAGACATAAACTGGCCTGCCCAGGTTTGTCCAATGCAAGATAAGTTGCCCCCAAATGCATGTATGCGACGACACAGTCCATCTTCAATTGCTTGCACAATCTTAACTCGCGTTCTGCCATGCGAGCAGCATCCTCAAAATTCTGTACCCCATAGTACACATAATTTAGATTCGAATAAGTACTACGTAACATCATCGAATCACATCTATCTCTCCCGTTGGCATATTCTAATGACTTAAGAAAAAAATCTAAAGACCGAGGAGTGTCTTGCAAATCGCGATAAACAATTCCTGCATAATAGGTGGCTTCTTGCTTCTCGGCTGGCGAACCCTCTTTTTCAAAGTATTCCACAAGCTTCTTTATGACTATATCTGAGCTGGGCAGATTATGTGTTATGTAATTTAAACGAATCTTCAACAAGTCATATTTGGCCCTGACATATTCGTTACTTTCACGAGTGTCCATCTCCAATGAATCAAGCATCGCAATAGCCCTCTCTGGATTTTCATCTCCTATCTCCCTAATACGCTCCATCTCATTTAGTAGAGAGTCGTGATGGGAGCAGGATGTTAATACAAATAGCAAAGATGCAATTATGCACAAAAAGGAATTGTTGCTCATTGTTCTATTGTCTTTAATGTGGGTGTAAAGGTAATCAAAAATTATGGGATGAGAAAGCATTTTTCTTTATCTTGGTGTTTCATTGTGTTTCTATAGAACATATAGCAAAACGGAAGAAGTTGCATTTCTCGTAAAACCGTAATAGCTTGTTTGCCAGTATAATGTTATGTTAAAACAAGTAGAGTGTAACACATTTAAACACATACGAGAAACATAATGAAACATAAATGATTATTCATTTGATTGATTTCGCTGTAATATTGTACCATGAAATTAAAACTTCAAATGATTGAATTTATGAAAAAGATTTTTAAAATAATGCTTCTAACGTTACTCATGTTGAGTGGTAGCATCAGCATGCTTGCACAAAACGTACAATATAAAATAAGTGGGGTGATTATAGATAAAGACAGTCTAACCCTGCCATGGACAAGTGTGTTTGTCACAGATACTGCACAGCGTATCATCAGCAGTTCGGTGTGTGATGAAAATGGAAGGTTTGAATTGCAGGCGGAAAAGGGTAATTACATTTTTGGCGCAAGTAGCGTTGGTTATGAATTGATTGCGATGCCAATAATAATAACTAACGACACCCTGCTTGGCAGCGTTTTATTAAACGAGAGCATTGAAGAATTGCAAACGGTGGTAGTTAATGGGCGAATTACCAGAGTGCGTCCACAGCGGGACGGCTTCAGTGTTGAGGTCACAGGCCTCAACGCAAATTACAACGATGCGTTCGACCTGTTGCGCTGCATACCCCAACTGACGATAAAAGGAAACGAGATTGGTGTTGTTGGAAAAAAGAACGTCATCATTCAGATAGGAAAGGTTGTGCAACGTGTTGATGCAAGCGAATTGGCATCAGTTCTTAAAGGGTATGATGCTAAGTTGATAGAACGGGTCGAGGTGTTGAGGCAACCGCCATTGCGCTATGACCGTGATGGCAACACCGCAATGGTGATTCTTCACACATCATCAGCTTTTGAAAAATACTTCGGCGGAATTATCGGCACGGAGCTGATGAAAGGTACGCATCACAATTACCGCTATGGAGGATATGGAACGATGATGTACAATAGCAGCAAGCTATTTTTCTCGGTTTCTCCAACTTACAATCGAAATGGGTCCTATATGCGCGAGGATGTGAACTATGACTACGGGCAGGCCCTATATAATGTGCTAACTCCATCGCAAGGTGATAACACTTACCGTGGCGTCAGGGGCACGTTGCAGTGGAACTACTCGGCCCGAGGAATGGTTGGCGTCACTGGGACTGTCAACAAACGTTCGGCCGATAACCAGTTTGTGTCCTATGAGCGAACCATTCCTCAAGGAGCGTTCGGCATAGACTCGGACAACAAAAACGACATATCGTTTGACACCCCCAAACAGAGTGTCACTGGCTATCTTGAACAGAATTTTGGCCAGCGTGACAATAAGGTATGGCTTGAAGCGTCATACTATAATTATAAAGAAACACAGCTTGCCGACTTCGTCGGAACACGCACAAGCGACTCCATGCGATATTTCACATACGTCGATGATGACTTGTTGAAGGTGAATGGCATTGGTGTAAATAATGATTATAGCCTAAAGCTTGACGACATGGGTAACTACATCATGGACTTTGGACTGAAATATTTGCAGAGTCACACACGCAAGCGGCGTTCGCATGAGCAATGGATGGATGGCGCCAGCGATGAAACCTACCGGCAAGGCGACGATTTCCGTCTCGACGAACTTTGCTTTGCACCATACGTCAGTGCTACAATGCAATTGAGTCCAAAGGTATGGAGCCGCATCGGAATCATATCTGATGTTACCTCCAGACGGCACAACAATGGCGATGGATGGATGCCCTATAACAGTTTTGTCACCTGGCTCCCATCATTGCATACAACATTCAAGATATCTCGTGTTCACCAGCTATCTGTCACTTTCAATTCTGCTGTTGCGCAGCCTAAATTCAGCCAGTTGAATCCGTTCACATGGCGCATCAGTCAACGGAGTTATAGAATGGGTAACACCGAACTGAGCCCCGAGAAACACTACAAGACAAGAATCGGTTACACTTATCGAGGCAGCCTGCAAGTGGCAGGTGCTCTGGACTTTGGCAGTGATATCATTTCAGATGTTACGACAATCAACTCTATAGGAGAAATAATTACCCAGCCCGAGAATGCCCAGAGCAGCAGGCTTTGCGGATTGGAAATGTCTTATTGGTATGACAAAATCTCATGGCTGACAGCCTCGGTCAGCGCAAAATGCGGCTATAGCCGTTATACATCCGACAATCCGTCATTGGTATCTAAAATGACGGGATGGGAATGGGGTGCCGATGGGTATGTTGAGTTCGTGTTTAATAAAAAACGAACTTTCACGGGATACATCTCTGGCAATTACTTCGGGAAGAAGAAGACAACCGTATCAACCATTGACCCACAATACAGCATGGACTTGGGACTTACTTGTTTCTTGTTTGATCGCAGAATGTCCGTGAGTATTGCAGGAATGAGCCTAATCGCGTCATCCTATAAAGGTCACAGCCAGAGAGATGGCTATACCATAACATTCAACAATCGATATAATTATCCTACATTGTATTTTTCTGTGTCCTATAAATTCTTTAATGCCAATGATAAATCTATCCGCAAAAGCATGAGCGCAGGTGAAGTAGAGAGAAGATTTTGACAACCAATAAATTTGGGCTTTTCTGGTAGTAGATTAGCCCGTTTTAGCCCGCGCCAAATATCCTTCAGCTCCTCACCGTGCTCTTTAATGAAGGCGAGGATGATGGCATTGACTCTCCTGGCAGATACCCGAGTTTCGCTTCGGACTTGGGGCTTAACTCGTGCCACCTCGCGCTGCATTGCCAATTGAGCGCAGTCCCCCCTCTGTCTGTTGCCAACCTGTTGCTAAAGTTTATTGTTGCCGTGGATGTGTGCGGTGCTTGCCAATTTTTTTGGATGGTTTGCGCACGTTGGTTAATAAAAAATCCGTTCTGAATGTGCTCATTTAATCGCAAATTGATTAACTTTGCAGGTTAAAAAACTAGAAGCAAGGACAAGATATGTCACAAGATAACCAACAGACAACCGACATGGAGCAGGCAGGCGGCAGCATCGCTGGGACGTCGGACTTTGGCGGCTATGACCGTCTAGTGACCCTCACACCGCGCGAGCACATCCGTCAACGACCTGGCATGTACATTGGCAAGCTGGGCGACGGCTCACAAAGCGACGACGGCATCTATGTGCTCATCAAGGAGGTGATTGACAACAGCATCGACGAGTTCAACACAGGTTATGCCAAGCCTGTGATTGACATCGATGTGGCTGGCGGCACGGTGACGATACGCGACTATGGCCGCGGCATTCCGCTCGACCAGGTGAAGGCGGCGTCGTCAAAGATGAACACGGGCGCAAAATATGACACGCAGACCTATAAGCGGTCGGTGGGTCTGAATGGCGTGGGCATCAAGGCGGTGAACGCCTTGTCCACCGAGTTCTACATCCGCAGCGTGCGCGACGGGCAATGCTCGTGGGTGCGCTACCGTGAGGGCTTGGTGACCGAAGAGAGCGGCATCGTGCCTGCCGACGAGGGCGAGGACAACGGCACGCTGGTGCGCTTCACGCCCGACGGCACCATCTTCAAGAACTATGAGTTCCACGACGACATCGTGGAAACGATGGTCAAGAACTATTCGTTCCTGAACACGGGCCTGACGCTGATGCTCAATGGCAAAAAATATCACTCGCGCAATGGCTTGAGCGACCTGGTGAAGGAAAACATGACCAACGACCCGCTGTACCCGCTCATGCACTTCACGGGCGACGATATCGAGGTGGTGATTACACATGCCGCACAGCTGGGCGAGGAGTTTTATTCGTTTGTCAACGGTCAGCACACCACGCAGGGCGGAACGCACCAGAGCGCGTTTCGCGAGGCGTTGTCACGCACCATCAAGGAGTTTTACGGCAAGAATTTTGAATATAGCGACATACGCAACGGCATCGTGGCAGCCATCAGCATCAAGGTTGAGGAACCCGTGTTTGAGTCGCAGACCAAAATCAAGCTGGGCAGCAGCATCATGTGGAAGGACGGTCCCACCATTTATAAGTATATCAACGACTTCATCAAGCGGGAGCTGGACAACTATCTGCACAAGACACCCGACACTGCCGAGGTGCTGCTCAAGAAGATTCAAGACAACGAGCGCGAGCGCAAAGCCATCGCAGGTGTGGCAAAGCAGGTGCGCGAAAACGTGAAGAAGGCGGCGCTGCACAACGACAAGCTGCGCGATTGCCGTGTGCACTTCAACGACGCGCGTGCACCCAAGGACAACGACCGCCGCGGCGACAGCTGCCTGTTTATCACCGAGGGTCTGTCGGCAAGCGGGTCAATCACCAAGATTCGTGACGTGGAGACCCAGGCGGTGTTCTCGTTGCGCGGCAAGCCGCTCAACACTTACGACCTGGACCCCAAAAAGGTATATACCAACAAGGAGTTTGCCTTGCTGCAAGCGGCACTCAACATCGACGACGGCATCGACGGGCTGCGCTATAACAAGGTAATCATCGCCACCGATGCCGATGTTGACGGTATGCACATCCGTCTGCTGATGCTGACCTACTTTCTGCAATTCTATCCCGAGTTGGTCAAGACCGGTCACCTTTATATCTTGCAAACCCCGCTGTTTCGTGTGCTGAATAAGAAGGCAGCCAAGCGCAAAACGCGCAGTGCCAAGCGCGAAGCCACTCCGCAGCAGGTCGAGACCTACTATTGCTACAGCGATGCCGAGCGCGTGGCAGCCATCAATGCTGTGGGCGAGGACAATGCTGAGATTACACGATTTAAAGGACTGGGCGAAATCTCGCCCGATGAGTTCAAGGACTTTATTGGCCCCGACATGCGCCTCGACCGCGTCTCGTTGCGCAAAGAGGACTCGGTGAATCAGATGCTGGCATTCTTCATGGGCAAGAACACCATGGAGCGGCAGAATTTTATTATTGACAACCTAGTGATTGAAGATGATGAAGATATCACGGTGCACTGACAAGGCGGCGAGCGATAGCCGCATCGCCCTGTTTCCTGGGTCGTTCGACCCCTTTACGCGCGGTCACGAGTCGATTGTGAGGCGTGCATTGCCGCTGTTTGACCAGATTGTTGTCGCCATCGGCGTGAACGCCAACAAACGGTCGCTGATGACCCTGGAGCAGCGCATCGCATGGATTGAGAGCGTGTTTCACGACGAGCCTAAGGTGAAGGTGATTGCCTACACCGGCATGACCGTCGATGCGGCTCGCGATGCTGGCGCAAGCTACATTGTGCGCGGTGTGCGCCTGATTCAAGACTTTGAAAACGAGAAACATCTGGCTGAGGTTAACCGTGACCTGTCGGGCATCGAGACCATCTTGCTCTACACTCTGCCAGGCGACAGCCACATCAGCAGCAGCGTGGTGCGTGAGTTGTTGCACTATGGCCAGGACGTGAGTGCCTATCTGCCTGCACATGCCGACCTGTCGCTGCTGCAACAAGCCATCAAGCAACAAACAAAATAAATGAATAAAACGAATAGCGTGATGAAAAAAATCATTTGTGTCACCTTTTTGCTCGGCGTTGCAACGGCACTGAGCACAATCAGTGCACAGCGCTCGGCTCCCGCGCCCTTGCAGAAGCTGCTTAACGCCGAGTATGCCATATCGAGCCTATATGTGGACAGCGTTGACGAGAACAAGCTGGTCGAGGATGCCATCAAGGGTATGCTCGAAAAGCTGGACCCGCACTCGCAATATACCGACGCTAAGGAGACTAAGGATCTCGACGAGCCATTGCAAGGCGAGTTCAGTGGCGTTGGCATCCAGTTTAACATGAATCAGGATACGCTCTATGTGGTGCAAACCATCGCCGGTGGACCCAGTGAGCAGGTGGGCATATTGGCAGGTGACCGCATCATTACCGTCAACGACACGGTTATCGCTGGTGTGAAGATGAAGAATAGCGACATCCAGAAGCGCTTGCGTGGCAAAAAGGGCACCAAAGTCACAGTGCAAGTCAAGCGTGCCGGTGTGAAGGAGCTAATCACATTCCGCATCACGCGCGACAAGATACCGCTTTATAGCGTCGATGCCAGCTACATGCTTGACGACCACACGGGCTACCTGCGCATCTCGCGGTTTGGAGCCAAGACCCATGATGAAATGATGGAGGCCCTAGAGACGTTGAAAGGGCAGGGCATGACCCAGTTGATTATGGACTTGAGCGACAACGGCGGTGGCTACCTGAATGCTGCCATCGACATGTGCAACGAGTTTTTGCAGTATGGTCAGCTCATGGTTTACACCGAGGGCATGAACTCGCCGCGCAACGAGGCTCATGCCAACGGATTTGGTCGCTATAAGGACCTGCCGATGGTGGTTATCGTCAACCAATATTCGGCATCGGCAGCCGAAATCTTTGCCGGAGCCATGCAAGATTGGGACAGGGCAGTGGTCGTTGGCAGGCGCACCTTTGGCAAGGGGCTGGTGCAACGTCCTTTCCGCTTCGACGATGGCTCGATGATGCGACTCACGGTGGCTCGTTACTATACCCCCAGTGGCCGTTGCATCCAGAAGCATTATGACAAGGGTAACAAGAAGGCCTATGAAAAGGAGCTGCTCGACCGTGCTAACGAGGGTGAGTATTTTTGCCTGGATAGCATCCAGCTGATTGATTCGTTGCAGTACAAAACGTTGCTTCATGGCCGCACCATCTACGGCGGTGGTGGCGTGATGCCCGATGTGTTTGTGCCGGTTGACACGAGCGAATATACCACTTATTATCGCGACGTGGTGGCTAAGGGCGTGGTCAATCAGTATGTGATTGACTATGTGGACCATCATCGCAACGAAATCAAGAAGCAATATGCCACCGCGCAAGACTTTGACCGCGGCTACGAGGTGAACGAGGCCATGATGCGCGACTTTGTCGCTGCCAGCGAGCGCGATAGCGTCAAGTTTGACGAAGAAAAATACCAAACCAGCAAAAACTTGATTAAGTCGATTGTCAAGGGGCTGGTTGCCCGCGATGTTTATGCCGACCAAAGTGCGTATAACCGAATCGTGAATCATCGCAACCGTGATTTGCAGGCGGCTCAGGCGGTGCTCAACGACCGCGAGCGTTTTAACTCGCTGCTGGTGAATGGCAATCCCGACTATGCCCGCTTGGTGAAGAAGAAGCATTAAGCCATCCCTGCTTGTGCTGCGGTTGGTCGCAAGCCGTTTTGGGCTTGTGTCGTCAGGAGATAAGTCCCCAGTTTTCCTGTTTGTCAAATAGCTCGTGCACTTGTGCGTCGAGCCGTCTGCCCCACGCTGTTGACAGTGTGGGGTCGTTGTCTAGGAATGCTTGGGCTGCATCGCGTGCCAGCTGAATGATTTGTCCATCTTGTGCCAGGTTGGCAATGTGCAGGTTAAAGGCGATGCCGCTTTGCTGTGTGCCCTCCATGTCGCCAGGACCGCGCAATTTCATGTCCTCTTCTGCCACCACAAATCCGTCGTTGGTTTGGGTCATGACCGTGAGGCGGTGGCGTGTGTCGCGCGACAGGTTGTGGCGGGTCATCAAGATGCAGAAGCTCTGTTGCGCTCCGCGTCCCACTCTGCCACGCAATTGGTGCAGCTGCGACAAGCCAAACCGCTCAGCATTTTCAATCACCATGACGGTGGCGTTGGGTACATTCACCCCAACCTCGATGACGGTGGTCGCCACCAGGATGTGCGCCTCGCCCGATGCGAACAATGCCATCTGGTGGTCTTTTTCGGCAGGTTTCATGCGTCCGTGTACCATTGCCACACGATAGTGCGGAAAAGTTTCGCACACCTGCTCAAACCCTTGCTCCAGTGCATGCAGGTCCAGTTTCTCGTTCTCTTCGATGAGCGGATAGACGATGTAGGCTTGTCTGCCCGCCTTGATTTGTGCGCCCACAAATTGGTACATCTTCAGCCGGTCGTCCTCATAGCGCATAATCGTTGTCACAGGTTTGCGCCCAGGTGGCAACTCGTCGATGACCGACACGTCGAGGTCGCCATACACCGTCATGGCAAGGGTGCGGGGTATGGGGGTGGCTGTCATCACAAGCACATGTGGCGGTGCGGTCTGGTTTTTGTGCCACAGTCGGGCCCGTTGTGCCACGCCAAAGCGGTGCTGCTCGTCAATGATGGCGAGCCCCAGGTTGCGGAATCGCACATTCTCCTCAATCAACGCATGGGTGCCAATCAAGATTTGCAAGTCACCACTGAGCAGCGATGCATGAATCTCGTCGCGACGCTTCTTGCGTGTTGAGCCCGTGAGCAATGCCACCTTCACGCCGATGGCTTCAGCCAGTGGCGCAATGGTTTCGAGATGCTGTCCGGCAAGAATTTCGGTGGGTGCCATGATGCAAGCCTGGAAGCCGTTGTCAAGCGCAATGAGTGCGGTCATAAATGCCACGATGGTTTTACCGCTGCCCACATCACCCTGCAACAGGCGGTTCATTTGTCTGCCGCTGCCCATGTCGCGCCTGATTTCGCGTATCACACGTTTCTGCGCCCCAGTGAGCGGCCATTGCAGCACGTTGTGATAAAAGTTGTTGAACAGGTCGCCCACGCGGGCAAACAAGTGACCGCGCAAACGCCGGCTGCTGCCCTTGATGTAGCGCAAGATGTTTAGCTCAAGGAAGAACAGCTCCTCAAATTTGAGCCTGAACTGTGCGCGTTGCAGGGCTTGATGGTCGGTGGGCGTGTGTATGTTGCGCATGGCTTCGGCAAGTGGCATCAGCCGGTAGCGGCTCAGCAGGTCGGGCGGCAGTGTGTCTGCCAGGTTGCGGGCTTCGGGAGTCTGCAACACGGTAGCGACCAGTTTATAGATGGTGCGTGATGTGATAGAGCGGTTGCTCAGCTTTTCAGTCAGGTTATACACGCCCTGCAAACCATGTGCCACAGTGGTATCGCTAGCGGCATCCACCTCAGGATGAATGATGCTCAGGTGATGGCCAAATGGGCTCGGCTTGCCATATAGCAGATATTGTGTGGTGGTGTTATAGGCACTCTTGAGGCGGTTAACACGATGAAACCACACTACCTCGATGGTGCCGCTCCCGTCACTGAACAGGGCTTGCAGACGCTGCCGCCGCCCCTCGCCAACCACGGCAAAGGTGATGAATCGTCCCCGCAATTGCACCCACCCTGGGCTCTCGTTGTCGATGTCGGCTATGCGGTGCACCTCGCTGCGGTCGATGTAGCGGTAGGGGAAATAATAGAGCAGGTCGTGATAGCTGCTGATGCCTAGCTGCGACCGCAACAACTCGGCGCGTTTGGGACCAACGCCGTGCAGATATTGTATGTCGGTATGCTTCAGGTCAGGCATTATGCAGCAAAATCTGGGCAAGGTCTAAATCGGCAGGTCGGGTGATTTTGAGGTTATTGGGCTCGCCCACCACCATCGTTACCGTGTGACCGGCTGCCTCTACCACACTGGCATCGTCGGTGAACGATGACTGATAGGGGCGGCTATAAGCGTCAAGCAGCCAACGTGCATCAAAGGCTTGTGGCGTCTGCACCGCACGCAGCAGGCTGCGGTCAAGGGCTACGCTGGTGCCGTTGTAGCCAATCTGGCGCACCGAGTCGTTAAGCGAGACCACAGGGATGGCACTGCCGCGCTCACGGGCAGTCTGCAAGACGCGGGCAATGAGTTGGCGCGAGGCGAGCGGGCGCACGCCATCGTGCACGGCGATGACCCCCACATGATTGGTGTCGTCCAGAGTGTCAAGGGCATTTTTCACGCTTTGCCATCGCGTGTCGCCACCTGGCACTACACGGTGTGCCACGTTAAATTCGTGTTCAATGCACAGCACATTCCATCGCCTGATTTGCTGTTGCGGTAGCGTCACCACTATCTCGTGGTCGCTACCATGCAGGGCGTTGGCAAAGGTTTCGATGCTGCGCATTAGCACGGGTTTTCCGCCCAATATGAGGAATTGCTTGGGCACGGCACTGCCAAATCGTGTGCCTGTACCGCCTGCAACTATCAGTGCAATCGTTTTCATTATCTTGGCCATTTGGTATGATTTTGCCACAAAGTTACGTTTTTTTTGCCATCTGTGGGCATAATTTAAAAAGGAACTTTCACCCTTGCCGGTAAAAATTCCTTTTTAGGTTTCAAATAGGTAAAATTTCTAAGGTAAAAAAGATTGTTCTCAGGTTTATGCTGCAAAGATATATCAAGTTTTTGACATGGCAAGCATAAATTTTTATGTTATAAAACATATTTTTTCAAAGGCTTGCCTTTTTTAGCTTAAATTTTGTCTGCAAACGATTGCATTTCAGTAATATAAAAATTTAACTAGCGAAATGTTAAAAGATGTGAATACTTAAAAAATCGCCTAAAATCCTTACTGATAGCTACGTTTGCATGGCGCAAAGTTAAGTCAATTGCCCGACATGACCAAACAACTGGCACTTTTTTCTGCGCTAGACTTGCGTGTGCACTCATTTTTCTTTTAAGTTTGTTGTTGTCTGAAAATATCGTTAATTCTATTTCTGTTATCCGTGAAAATGTATTACCTTTGCCGTGCAAGAAAACAAGTGGGCCGTTTGGCGGCTGTTTGAAGCAATGAAGCAACACTGGAGACCTGGAACCATGATATATCCGTTGCCGGCTGTGCTGGTGAGCTGTGGCGCTACGCCCGACGAGTTCAACCTGTTCACGGCAGCGTGGGTGGGCACCATTTGTTCCGACCCTGCGATGTGCTACGTCTCCATTCGTCCTGAGCGTTACAGCCACGACATCGTGGAGCGCAACATGGCATTCACGCTCAACCTGACCAATCGTGAGCTGGCGCAAGCCACCGACTGGTGTGGTGTGCGCAGCGGTCGCGACTATGACAAGTGGCAGCAGATGCACCTCACGCCGGTTGCCGGTGTGACGGTTGCTGCGCCTTATGTCAATGAGGCTCCCGTGAGCATCGAGTGCCAGGTGCATGACGTGATGCGCTTGGGCAGTCACGACATGTTTATTGCCCATGTGATGAATGTCATTGCCGACGAGCGTTATATCAACGCCGAAACGGGTGCGCTCGATTTGCGTCAAGCCGACCTCATTACCTATTGCCACGGGCACTATTACACCCTGGGCGAGGAGTTGGGTCACTTTGGCTGGACGGTGCGCAAAAAGCCAACCCACAAGTCAAAATCATGAACATCAACGTAAAAACAATAGATTTTTAACGATTAACCTAAACATTATCAATTTCAAAAAAAACCTAACGAAACGTATGGAACGAGACAAAGCGATTTTTGACATCATCGAGCGTGAACACCTGCGCCAGTTGCATGGCATCGAGTTGATCGCCAGCGAAAACTTTGTGAGCGACCAGGTGATGCAAGCCATGGGCAGTTGCTTGACCAACAAATATGCCGAGGGCTATCCTGGACATCGCTACTATGGTGGTTGCCAGTGCGTTGACGAGAGCGAAACACTCGCCATCGAGCGCATCAAGCAAATCTTTGGTGCCGAGTATGCCAACGTGCAGCCCCACAGTGGCGCACAGGCCAACATGGCTGTGTTTATGGCTTGCCTCAAGCCTGGCGACAAGTTCATGGGCTTGAATCTGGCACACGGCGGTCACCTGTCGCATGGCAGCCCCGTTAACTTCTCGGGTCTGATGTTCCACCAGTGCGAATACAACGTGACCCCCGACACCAATCTGGTAGATTATGACATGATGGAGGAGGTTGCACAGCGTGAGCATCCCAAGCTGATTGTGGGCGGCGCTAGTGCCTATAGCCGCGAGTGGGACTACGAACGCATGCGCAAGATTGCCGACAGTGTGGGCGCTATCCTGATGATTGACATGGCTCACCCCGCTGGCTTGATTGCCGCTGGTCTGCTCAAAAACCCGCTCAAGTGGGCTCACATCGTCACCAGCACCACGCACAAGACGCTGCGTGGCCCGCGTGGCGGCATCATCTTGATGGGCAAGGACTTCGACAACCCATGGGGCAAGACCACCAAGAAGGGTGTTATCCGCAAGATGTCGTCACTGCTCGACAGTGCCGTGTTCCCAGGCGTTCAGGGCGGCCCGCTCGAGCACGTGATTGCAGCCAAGGCTGTTGCTTTTGGCGAGATTTTGCAACCAGGTTTCAAAGACTATGCCGAGCAAGTGCGCCTCAACGCTGCCACTATGGCACAAGCACTGATGGACAAAGGTTACAAGATTTGCTCAGGTGGCACCGACAACCACTGCATGCTGGTTGACCTGCGCACCAAGTTCCCCGAGCTGACGGGTAAGGTTGCCGAGGCTGCTCTGGTGGCTGCCGACATCACCGCCAACAAGAACATGGTGCCCTTTGACGACCGCAGCGCCTTCCAGACCAGTGGCTTGCGCTTAGGCACGCCCGCCATCACCACCCGCGGCCTCAAGGAGGACAAGATGGGCGAAATCGTTGAGCTCATCGACACCGTGCTGCACGCTCCCGAGGACGAGACTGTCATCGCATCAGTCCGCGCCAAGGTGAACGACATGATGAAGGATTATCCCATGTTTGCGTGGTAATAAGCAACACAGATTTTGTCATTTCGTGACAAAACATTAACTTTGCACGGTTTTTCCGCTTTGGAGAAGCCGTGCAAAGTTTTTACACGATTCGCACATTCTTTATTAACGCTATAAAACAAAAAAAACGACAATGAAATTACTGGAAGGAAAAGTTGCCCTCATCACGGGTGCCGCACGCGGCATCGGCAAGGGCATCGCACTCAAGTTTGCCGCCGAGGGAGCTGATATCGCTTTTACTGACTTGGTTATCGACGAGCTGGGCGAGCAGACCCAACAAGAGATTGCCGCGCTGGGCGTGAAGTGCAAGGGCTATGCTAGCAACGCTGCAAGCTTTGACGAGACCGAAGCCGTGGTCAAGCAAATTCATGAGGACTTTGGTCACATCGACATCTTGGTGAACAATGCCGGTATCACCAAGGATGCCCTGATGCTGCGCATGGACGAGAAGCAATGGGATGCCGTGATTGCCGTTAATTTGAAGTCGGCGTTCAACTTCATCCACGCCTTGACGCCTATCATGATGCGTCAGCGTGGCGGGTCGATTATCAATATGGCATCGGTTGTGGGCGTGCACGGCAATGCCGGTCAAGCCAACTATGCTGCCAGCAAGGCTGGTCTGATTGCTCTGGCTAAGAGCATCGGTCAGGAGATGGGCAGCCGTGGCATTCGTGCCAACGCCATCGCCCCTGGCTTTATCGACACCGCTATGACGCAAGCGTTGCCCGACGACATCCGCAAGGAGTGGATTCAGCGCATTCCGCTGCGTCGCGGTGGCACCGTTGACGACATTGCCAATGTGGCAACCTTCTTGGCTAGCGACATGTCGAGCTATGTGACTGGTCAGGTCATCCAAGTGGACGGCGGCATGAACATGTAAGTTGGCGGCAAAAGCCAATTAACGTTAATTGATGTGACTGGTGTGCCGCTATGTGATAAAAAAGCGGTAACTTTGTCAATTGTTGCATCACGAAAACTGGCATGATACAAGAAATTATCGACACAGCCACTGTTGAACGTCTGCGCAGCCTGCTGAATGGCGTGCAGCGGGTGGTGGTGACCTGCCACAAGTCGCCCGATGGCGATGCGTTGGGGTCGTCGCTCGCATTGTGTCATGTGCTGTCGCGCTTGGGCAAAGAGGCCTATGTGGTCACACCTGACATGGTACCACGTGGGCTGATGTTTATCCCTGGCGTGCGCGATGTCGTGGTGTTTACCAAGCATGAGGACCGTGCACGGCACATCATCACCAATGCCCAGCTCATCTTGTGCCTGGACTATAACTCCTTGAAGCGCATTGACCGTCTGGGCGAGGTCATCGCCCCGCTCACGGTGCCGCGTGTGCTGATAGACCATCATTTGGGACCCGACGACATCTTTAACGTGATGGTGTCGCTGCCCGATGCGTCGTCAACGTGCGAGCTGGTCTTCAGGGTGCTGATGCAGCTGGGGCTGTTGCGCATGATCGACCGTCAGGCGGCAAGCTGCCTCTATGTGGGCATGGTGACCGACACGGGCGGCTTTGCCTATAATTGCGATACCCCCGACTTTTACGAAATCGTGGCATCGCTAATGCGCCGCCGCTTCGACCGCCGCCGCCTGTTCGACAGCGCCATGAACAACTTTAGTGCCGATGCGTTGCGCTTGCAGGGTTATGCCATGTCGTGCAAGATGACGCTTTATCGTGAGCAGGGCGTGGCACTGACGGTGCTAAGCCACGAGGAGCTAGAGCGTTTCAATTATCGCAAGGGCGATACCGAAACGTTGGTCAACAAGCCGCTAGCCATTCCAGAAATTTATTGGAGTGTGTTTATGCGCGAAGATGTTGACAAAATCAAGGTTTCGTGCCGGTCGCTTGGTGACTTCACGGTGAGCGATATTTGTGCCCAATACTTCAATGGCGGTGGTCATGAGAATGCCGCTGGCGGTGATTTCTCGGGCACGCTCGACCAGGCGGTGGCTCTGTTTCATCAGGTGCTGGCCGACCGCTTCCCTGGTGTGCCCATCGAACCACAAGCACCGCCAACAATTTGCAATCAACAATCATCACAAGATAATAATAACGCATGAGAATGAGAACCATCATCAACCCTTTGTTGGCACTTCTGGCTTTGGCTTCGGCCATGCTGTTCACTTCATGTGACAACGACGAGAGCTATGCCGACCGCCTGAACGAGGAACGCAATGCTGTCAACGCTTACCTATCTACCAAGCGCGTGATTATGTCGGTCCCCGAGGACACCATATTTGAGACGGGCGAGGACGCTCCTTTCTATCGTTTGGACAACGATGGCAATATCTATATGCAGGTGCTTAAGGCGGGCGACCGTGTTAACGACCGTGTGAAAGAGGGCGAAGCTATTTATTTCCGTTACTCGCGTTACAGCCTTGAAAGCTGGTATGCCGATGGCACATGGAGCGTCTATAGCGGCAACGAGAATGCCATGGATGCCAACTCGTGCTATTTTAATTATGCCGACTTCACGCTGCCCGTTTCATCACAATGGGGCTATGGAATCCAATATCCGTTAGTTTATCTTGGCGTGGAGTGTGAGGTGAACCTCATCATCAAGTCGCAGTATGGCATCACCGACGAAATCTCTTATGTGATGCCGTTCCTGTATCATGTGCGCTATTTTCATAGCATGATTTAATGTGATGCGCACACATGCGGCTGCTCCTTGTCTCGCTTGCGCGGGGCTCATTGCAGTGCCATCTAACCTTTAAACATTATTTTTTTTACTTCTCATTGATATGTCTCTAATCAAATCCATTTCAGGAATCCGCGGCACCATCGGTGGCCGTGCGGGCGAGGGTCTCTCCCCGCTAGATATCGTCAAGTTCACGTCTGCTTATGCCACCTACATGAGGCGCACCTCGCCCACGGGCAGCAATGTCATTGTGGTGGGTCGGGACGCGCGTCTGTCGGGACGCATGGTGCTTAACACGGTTGTTGGCACGCTGATGGGCATGGGCTTTGACGTGGTCAACATTGGCCTTGCCACTACGCCCACCACCGAGCTTGCCGTTGTTGGCGAGCATGCTTGTGGCGGCATCATCATCACTGCTTCGCACAATCCGCGCCAGTGGAATGCCCTCAAGCTGCTTAATCATCATGGCGAATTTTTGACCGATGCCGAGGGTAAAGAAGTGCTGCGCATTGCTGAAGCTGAGGATTTTGATTATGCCGATGTGGAGCATTTGGGACGTGAGCAGAAAAACTACACTTGGCTGCGGCGGCACATCGACCAGGTGCTCGCCCTTGACCTCGTTGACGTGGATGCCATCCGTGCCGCTGACTTTACGGTGGCTGTCGATGCCGTCAACTCGGTGGGCGGTGTGGCGATACCCAAACTGCTTGAGGCTTTGGGCGTGAAGCATGTCCACAAACTGTTCTGTGACCCAACTGGCAACTTTGGCCACACGCCTGAGCCCATTCCGCAAAACCTCACTGCCATCAGCGATTTCATGAAGCAAGGCAAGGCTGATGTGGGCTTTGTGGTTGACCCCGATGTCGATAGGTTGGCGATAGTGATGGAAAATGGCGAGTTCTTTGTTGAGGAATATACCCTGGTGGCGGTCGCCGACTATGTGCTCTCGCATACACCAGGTGCCACGGTGAGCAACCTGTCTTCGTCACGGGCTTTGCGTGATGTTACACTCAAGCACGGGTGCCAATACACGGCTGCCGCAGTGGGCGAGGTCAACGTGACCACCGAGATGCGCCGCACGGGTGCTGTGATTGGTGGCGAGGGCAATGGCGGTGTCATCTATCCCGCTAGCCACTACGGACGCGATGCCCTGGTGGGTGTGGCTCTTTTCCTTAGCCTGCTTGCCCATAGTGGCATGACGGTGAGCCAGCTCAAGCAGACCTATCCGCAGTATAGCATAGCCAAAACCAAGCTAGAGCTCAAGCCCGAAATGGATGTTGATGCCATCTTGCGGGCTGTTGAGAAACATTATGCCGGTGAGCAAGTCACAATCATCGATGGTGTAAAAATTGACTTTGCCGACAGTTGGGTGCATTTACGCAAGAGCAACACCGAGCCCATCATTCGCATCTATAGCGAGGCTCACACCATGGAGCAGGCTGAGCAGTTGGGCGACGAGGTCAAGCGCATAGTTACCAGTATGCTTTGATGAGTTGGGTGCTCCCGCACAGGCACCGCGGCGGTTGCTAAATGTTTCTAACGTTTGGCATGCAGCGAGGCAACCCGTGTGTGGCTAGATGCCGTGGGGCATGATATAGCGATAAACAATCAGATTTTAATACATACGTCTAGATAGGTGAAAGTGCTTAAACACATGGCAGCCATGATGTTGGTTGCGGCAATGGTTGTCGTGCCTTTTGCAGGGTGCAATCGCGACGGCAGCCAGCAGGCGCGACGTTGGCTTGAGGCGGGGCAATTGGCGACCAGCCAAGATAGCATCTTTAACGCACTTGTCAATCTGCAACGTGCTAGGGATGCCGCACAGCGGGTTGGCGACAAAGAAACCTATTTCGAGGCAGTCGTATATTTGGCTATGCTCTATGACCAGAGTGGTCAACGGGAGACTGGATATCAGATGCTGAAAAATCTTGACTACGTCGAGGCGACAACAAATCCAGAAACTTACTCCTCGCAATACTATTATCGCTTGCTGGGGTTTTATAGCACAAAGCTCACACACCGTTACGACTCGGCGGTTTATTACGCTCGCAAAGCCATCGACTTAGATAAGCGCCTTTATCCGACTGATACGGCTTATCTTTACATCGATATGTCTAATCTGGCTGAGGCGCATTTGCTCAATGGCGATACGGCTGCGGCTCATCAGCTGGTGCATCAGCTTGAACAAGCCCCGCAAGTCGCTAACCAGCTATATCTGTGCGAGGTCTATTATCTGCATAGCTTGCTTGAGCAAAACAACCTTGACTCAGCCTATCACTATGCGCAGCTCGCCTATCAGGTTGCCACAGGCAGCAAGGCATACTATAACACGGTGTCTTGTTTGCAGCAGCTATGCCGCATCGATAGCATACGTGGCGACTTTGCTGCCTATGCTACCCACCATCAGGCGGCTGACCAATGCATACAGACCCTGCGCGGCACCGAGGTGGCATATCAGGTGGCTGCTGTGCACGAACAAGCCAAGCTCGACCAGTTGCATCAGCGAAACAAGAAGGACCACATCATCACAGCCATGATTGTTGCTATGCTGGTGCTAACGGTTACCGCCATGCTGGTGCTGATGTGGCTCTTCAGGCGCAATGCTAAGGCTCGCCAGGCACTTGCCGATGCTGCCCTGCAACGCAAGAAACTAGAAAACCAGTTGTTGCAGCTGCGCATGAACGAAAACGAGGAACAGCTGCAACGCGAACAGAAAAAGAACCTGTCGATGAGCGAATTGCTCGCCGAGAAAAGCTACACGCTATCGCCAGCCGAACGCTTGTTGGCACTCGAAACCACGCTACGCACACAGCATGCCGACTTCCTGGACCGAGTGGAGAAGCAATATCCCACACTCACCGAAAGCGAAATCAGGCTGATGGGATTCATTAAGATGGGCGTTAAGCCTAAGGTCATGGCAATGGCACTCAACATATCCATGAGCAGCCTCAACACCGCACGCTACCGCTTGCGCAAAAAGCTAGAACTGCCCACTAACCTTAACCTCAACGAGTTCATTCAAAAGCTTTAAATAGAGAGAAAACTCATTTGAATTTGAGGGTAAGTTTTCGTGGAAGGCATCGATAATATTGATGTGTCACTTGACCGCTCCTCGTTAAGTAAAGTTGGTAAAGCGTTTTTTACGCTAAAGGGCGGTTAGTTGGCAGATTTTATCTAACTTTGCACCGAGAAATTTATAATGATAAGTCGATAAACGATGACATACGACTTGATTGCTACATCCAGTGGCACTAATGCACGTGCCGGTGTGATTCATACCGACCATGGCGACATCGAAACGCCTATTTTTATGCCTGTGGGCACAGTGGGTGCTGTCAAGGCAGTGCACTTTAGCGAGCTGGAAAACGACATACACGCTCAAATCATTTTGGGCAACACCTATCACCTGTACCTGCGTCCAGGCATGGACATCATCGAGCGGGCGGGTGGCTTGCACAAGTTTAACGGTTGGCAGCGTCCCATATTGACCGATAGCGGCGGCTTTCAGGTGTTCTCGCTAGCGGCTAACCGCCGACTTAAAGAGGAGGGGGTGACCTTTCGCAGCCACATCGATGGCAGCAAGCACCTGTTCACGCCCGAGGGAGTGGTGGACATCCAGCGCAGCATTGGCAGCGACATCATGATGGCACTCGACGAGTGTGCGCCAGGCACCAGTGACTACCGCTATGCGCGACAGTCGCTTGACCTCACGCACAAGTGGTTGCAGCGCGGTTGGAAGCATTATCAAGAAACTGAGCCGCGCTATGGGCACAGCCAAGCCTATTTCCCGATTGTTCAAGGCTGTGTGTATAAGGATTTGCGGCAAGAGTCAGCTAACTTTGTTGCTAGTCTGGGTGCCGATGGCAACGCCATTGGCGGTCTGGCAGTGGGTGAGCCCACCGAGGTGATGTATGACATGATCGAGGTGGTCAACGACATCTTGCCAAAGGACAAGCCCCGCTACTTGATGGGGGTTGGCACACCAGCCAACATCCTTGAGGCAATCGACCGCGGTGTGGACATGATGGACTGCGTGATGCCCACGCGCAACGGGCGCAACGGCATGTTGTTCACCCAGCATGGCATCATGAACATGCGCAACAAGAAGTGGGCAGACGATTTTGCCCCCTTGCAAGCCGATGGCGCCAGCGTGGTCGATCACAGATACTCGCGTGCCTATGTGCGCCACCTGTTCATCGCTCAAGAGATTTTGGCGATGCAGATTGCCAGCATACACAATCTGGCATTCTATCTGTGGCTGGTGCGTGAGGCTAGGCAGCACATCATTCAGGGCGATTTTCCGCACTGGAAGGCTCAGATGTTGTACGATGTGCAGCAACGGATGTGATTTTTGTTATTGACTGGATTGATAATATAGTTTGTTAACCAACCGCTCATGGACGATAAGCCGTTAAACGCCACCATACCGACAACCGACGATGCACAGCATGGCACCGCCCAGACTGCTGGTGAGCAAACGCCTGCAGTCGTGAAGCATCGCCCGTGGTGGTATGTCAAGCGTTTTGACCGCTATATCATCAAGTACTTTCTGGGCACTTTCTTTTTTGCCATCTTGCTGCTGTTTGCCATCGTTGTGATGTTCGATGTCAACGAGAAGCTCGATGCCGTGCTCACAGCTCCCTGGAAGGCGACTGTGTTCCAGTACTTCATGAACTTTCTGCCCTTTGTGCTTAGTCAGTTCAGTCCGCTGTTTACGTTCATCTCGGTGATATTTTTCACGTCGCGTCTGGCTGACCGCAGCGAAATCATCGCCATGCTGTCAAGTGGCATCAGCTTCAGGCGGCTAACGGTTCCTTATCTGGTGTCGGCTGCCATCATTGCCGCAGGCAGTTATCTGCTGGCGGCTTATGTCATACCACCCGCCAATGTTCAGCGCATTGCTTACACCAACAAGTGGGTCAAGAACAAGGAGGTTGTTTATGGCGACAACATCCAGTTGCAGGTCAAGCCTGGCGTGATGGCTTATATGTCACGCTATGACAACACCACTCGCAGCGGATTTCGCTTCTCGCTTGAGGAGTTTGACGGCAACACACTCAAGTCGCGTCTCACCGCCGAGACCATAAAATATGATTCTGTGGGTCTGTGGACCGTTCGCAAATATACCATACGCCGCTTTAATGGCATCAAGGAGACGATGACCAAAGGCGAAGTGATGGACACGCTGCTCAACATTGACCCGCGTGACTTCCTGATTTCTAAAAACGATGAACAGACGCTCACCACGCCCGAGCTCAAGGCTTATATCGACCAGCAAAAGGCTAGGGGTGTGGCAAACATCAAGAATTTTGAGATAGAATATGAGCGGCGTTTTGCCATGACGGCGGCGGCTTTCATATTGACTATCATTGGCTTGTCGTTGTCGTCGCGCAAGGTGCGTGGAGGCATCGGTCTGAACATTGGTTTGGGCTTGCTGCTCAGTTTCTCCTATATCTTGTTCATGACGGTAACATCCACTTTTGCCGTGTCGGGCTACACCAGTCCGCGTGTGGCAATGTGGATACCTAACTTTGTTTATGCCATCATTGCCGCAATCCTTTATTATCGCGCTTCGCGATAGTGGGGCAGGGTGGTAAGTGTGTGATAAATCGTTAACATTGTTAAAAATGACAAAGCATATTGGTTTTTTCCGTGGCTAAGCATATATGTTGCAGGAAAAATGAGTACATTTGCACATATTTAACAATATTAGTGAAGAAGCGTTTTTTAACTTTATTCATATCAAAATCTAACTGTAATTAGTGATTATGAAGAAATTTTTACTTCTGGCTTTGGCAGCTGTATTGCTGCCGTTGGCTATTCAAGCCAACACGTTTGAGGCACAAAAGCTGCAGGGCGTGGTAAATGCCTCGTTGCAGACGACCCTCAAATCTCATCGTCAAATGGCTCCGGCTCGTATGGACCTTGCAGCTAACCAGCGCATTATGGGCCACTACGACACTGACGATGTCAACGCTGATGGTGGTCTGGGTCTTACCAGCTTTGTTGACACAATTCCCATTGGTACGATTCTTGAGCCGAGTGAGCTGTCTCCGTTTATGGATGGTAAGATTGTCGCTTTCCGCGTCGGCCTTGCCCAGGCAACCACTATTGCGCATGTTTTTGTTATTCCCGTTGGTAGCGATGGTTCATTGGGAACAGCCACTGAATGGGCGTGCGGAGTCGGCGATGCTGGTTGGAACGTGATTACGCTTGACACTCCCTATGAGATCAACCTTGAGGATGACCAGAGTCTGATGATTGGTTTCGAATATGTTCAAACCTCTAGCAACTATCCCATCTCGGCTGTAGAGGTTGGTACCATTTACGAAAGCTATTGCTATCTGACCTATCAGGGCAACACGGGCTGGTATAATGTTGGTCTTAGCAGCTACGGCAACTTGAGCGTGCAGTGCATCGTCGAGAGCGACAATTTTGCTGACTATCAGATTATCATGGGTCAGGGCAGCTTAAGCGTTGATCCGTTTGTGAAGGCAGGCGAGAGTGCACAATTCACATTTGATGCCAAAAACTTTGGTACTGAAGAGCTTGCCGCTGGCGACTACACATTTGATTATGCTATCGATGGCAAAAAGCTAGGCACAATCGCTGGTGACACCGCACTGGTCAACGCCTTCCATGCATTTGGTGGCGTGCTCTCGACCGAGGGTCTTGCAACAGGCAAACACGAGCTCTCAGTTTGGCCCGCCACAATGAATGGCGAGACCATCACCGATGCTGACACGCTCTATGCTCCAGTGACCGTTTATAGCAACTCAATGTCGCGTCAAAAACACCTTGTTGAGCAGCTCACCTCATCGTCTTGCACCTATTGCCCGCTGGGCACTGGCCTGCTTGAGACACTCGATGAATTGCGTGACGACCTTGCATGGGTTACCATTCATGGCACGCTCTATTCACAATATCCTGATCCTTACGACTTCGAACAATGCGATACCATTAACGCCCTTCTGGGTCTGAGTGGTTGGCCTAGCGCAGCATTAGACCGCATGAACGCTTGGGACGGTGAGGACGGTGTCCTTGGCAGTCTGGGTTATTATGAGCAATATCACTCACAGGTGGCTGAGTATCTCAGCGAATATCTGGATGCTGTAGCCGAGAATATGCCTACGTTTGGCAGCATCGACATCGTGACCAAGTTTGACGAGGAAACTCGCGTTGCCGATATCACCGTCGAGGGCGATCTGACCGAAGACTTCACCGACTTGCTGGGTGACGATGCAACGCTGACCGTTTACCTGATTGAGGACAGCCTGGTTTCTAAGCAGCTCAACCAGGGCAGCTGGGTAGCGAAGTATATTCACAACAACGTGATGCGTCAGGCTCTGCCTGGCACCACTGGCACCGCTCTCAAGATTGATGCAACTGAAAATACTTATAAGAACCAGTTCCAATACACAATTCCCGCTGATTGGAATGCTGACAAGATGAGCGTTGTGGCTTTCATCAGCCGTCCAGTTCTCTATGCCTACGCCAATAGCCTCAACGACGATATGTATGTAAACAATGCTGAGGTGGTACGCTTGGGTGAATCTACCCTTGCCGGCATCGAGGAAATCTTGAGCAACGACAACTCTGACGTGGTTCCCGTCGCTTACTATGACATCATGGGTCGCGAGCACAATGGCTTGCAGCGTGGTATCAACATCGTGAAGATGAGCAACGGCACCGCCCACAAGATTCTTGTTAAGTAAAATCAATTCACGCAACTGTCCCGCTTGGGACAACTGGTGATATGCCAAAAGCGACAGCCTGCCGAAATCCGGCAGGCTGTCGTGCTTAAGTGGTTTAGTGGTTGCTGTTGCTCCAGCTCTGGTCAAGTGTCAGCAAGGGTGGGGCACACACCACTTTTCCGTCTGGCTTAATGATGGGTGGTTACATGATTCCGCGACCCATCACAGCATTGACTAGCCAGATGATTAAAAATGCGAGAATGCTGAAGATGGCTACCAAGAACATGATGTTGCTCCCTCGCGAACCTTCCAGGTCGCTATCATCTTCTACACTTGTAGTAATGCCGGTGTCGGTCTTGCCGGCATGTCGGCTAGTGGCAACGACGATGAAACTGGCAATGGCACCGATGACCACTGCGGCTAAAATCCAAAATCCAATCCTTTCCATCATCTTCAAGTTTTAATGGTTAATATCTTCTTGAGGTGCCCCTGCTATCTCTTGATGAGGTGGCGGACACCGACTCAATCTTCACCTTCTGCAACCTCGTTCTCGCACATTTGGGCATATTCTTCCCATTCGGGGTCCTCATGCGCATCAAATTCAAGTGGCAATGAATCCATATTGGCAAGAGCCTCATTAAATTTTCGCTGGAACAGGAATAGACTGCGGGCATAAAATATCCAGTTGCGCTCTCCATCGCCTGTGTAGATGCCTGTCATCACAGCAACAGGGTCACGGTTCAGCGTCTCGTTGAGGGCATCGGTCACTTGTTCCATCACTTTTGCATCGGCATCTGAGGGCAGTCCGCGTTTGTCGCCCTCATATCGCCACGTCACTTCAATGCAAAATCGGTAAGCGTCTGTAGCTTTCACGTTGTCTAGCCCACGCCTGCCTGTGACTAATATCAGGTTGCCGTTTTCACTCTCAGCGGGTGCAGTCCACCAGTCGTTGCTGATCTTTAATTTTGCCATCGTCTCTTATGAACTAGGTTTTACACCCGAAATTTATATAAAAAAAGCGAGATATGCTAATTTTTTTCAAAAAAAATAAAAAAAGGCAACCAAAATGCCCATTTTTTGCTCCAAAAAGCCCCGTTATTAATAAAAATTAAGGATTGGGCATTGTTACATGAAATAAATTTACTATTTTTGCAGACCATAAGCTCAGAAATGAGTCTTTTTGGAACTGCCGAGAATCGGCATGACACCGCCAATGGCAGCTGTTGCTCCCGCTGGTGATGCCTGTAAGACGAACCAAAAATTAAAGATTAATGAACAAGACGTTATTGACCATTGCCACGTTTGGACTGTTAACTTTGTTTTCTTCGGCATACTATTCAACACCAGCCGACAGCAAGGCAGGCTATAAAGCTCCAGACTTGCAGATGGGTAACAACAACGATTTATCACCCCTGCGCCAGCATCGAGGCGAGATGGTGTTGCTTACTTTTTGGTCGTCAGTCGATGTGCAGTCACGCTTAGCCAATTTACATTACGATCGCCTATCACGTCAGTCCAATGCACGATACACACACATCACGGTCAATATGGACCGCAGTGCAAGCGTGTTTGATGGCATTGTGATGGCAGATGGGTTGAATCGGGCAACGAGCTATCACAGCAGCGTGCAAGCGCAAGAGAACTTGATGCGTGCTTGGCGGCTTGAGGATGGTTTCCACTCATTCCTCATCGACCCGCAGGGCGTGATTGTTGCCGTTGACCCTGATGATAAAACGCTCAATAGCTTGAACTAATAGATTTGCGAAACAACAGGCTTGCTCGTCAAGCAACAAACACAATAAACAACCCGCGGCTGGTATTATCACCTAGCCGCGGGTTTGCTATACGTTGCTTGCGGTTTGTGGTTCCGCAATAATTGATCATCTTATTTCACACGGAGCACTTTTCCTGCTTCAACCTTGTTGCCGCTCAGGCCGTTCAGCTTTTTGAGTTGCGCCACGGTGGTGCCGTTGCGGGCTGCAATCTTTCCTAGATTATCGCCCTTGCGCACCTTGTAGGTCGAGCGTTCTTGATTCCGTGAGGCTTTGCTGCTCTTCTTGCTCGTTGTGCTTTTGCTTGAGCTGGCAGTGCTGCTGTTGCTCTTGTAGCTGTCGCGTGCGGCACTGTAGCGGCGTGAGGGTGAGTAGTCGCGAGCCTGCGTGTATTTGCTCTTTGAGAATGTGTATGAGTCGGTATGCGTAGTGCGGTTGTGGAAGTCAAAAATGGCTTCAGGGTTAATGGCGTAACCCATGAAACGTGTCTCAAAGTGCAGGTGCGGTCCCGTGCTGCGGCCCGTGTTGCCACTCAAAGCAATGGGTTGACCTGCCTTGACATACTGGTCAGGTTTCACCAAGAAGCGTGAGAGGTGACCATAGACCGTTTCCAAGCCATTCTCGTGACGCAAAATCACATAGAAGCCGTAACCGCTGCGCTCATATTTGGTCAGACGCACCCGACCCGAGAAAGCGGCATAGACAGTATCGCCGACTGCTGACCTCAGGTCAACACCCTTGTGTGAGCGCTTAAATGCTGGGCGATAGCCGTAGCGTGAGGTAACATAGTTGCCCTTGATGGGCATTACATAGTTGCGCACGTCAATCACCTTGGTGTTAGGTACATTGGCATTCTTGTAAGGGTTGACCAGGTCGCTGTCCCAGCCTTCGGTATAAATGTCGGGTTCAGGCTCAACCTCTTCATACAGGTCGCTGGCATATTGTTGCGCCTCCTGAACACGTATTTGGTCTTGTATGCGGTTTTGCTTAGCAAGCAAGTTGCTATGCATTCTGTTATAGTTAGATGCTGACTGCAAATTTTGCGCTTGTGCGCCAAATGTAAGCAGTGCTATTGCTGTAATGGTGGTGGTTGCTATATTTCTTATGTTCATGTGCTGTCTTTTTTATTTAAAAACGTTCAAAGTTACACAATTATTTTCTAAATGCAGGTATCCATGGTGCTAAAAAGTGTAAACTTTGGTTTAGTTATCTGAATGAGGTTGCTTAATGTTTTGGTTTGCAGCGAAATAAAAAATTCACAAATGCAAATTGCGTCAATTTGCCATCGCAATAAAATTTTCTGCCTGATAAAGTCATCAGGCCGCGCATTTTTATATTGGCGGCCTGATGCTCTAATCAAATTTGTTACTCGTTTCAGCTCATTACATTTGCAGTTAATGGCTGTCTCCGTTATTGTCGCTGTGCTGCTGTCGCGAGCGTCGCTCTTTCTTGCTGACAGAGCTGCTGGTGTCTTTTTCCTCTTTAAGGTCTATCTCGTTGTGCTGCTTGTCAAACACCTTGTATTCAAGATAGTTGAGTGATTGGTCGGGCAATATGCGGAATTTGCGCTTAAACTCCCGTTTCCACTTCCAGTATTCGCTGATAAGACCTTTCTTGAGATAAGCATCGACGAACGGATGTACGTACATAATAAAATTGTTGACATTAAGCGAGTTGACCAGATAGTCAATCTTGTCTTTGAGCGTGTCGGTAAAAAGCAGTGAGGGCTGCACTTGTCCCTTGCCTCCACATGAGGGGCAGGTCTCGCTAGTCACAATGTCGAGTGCGGGGCGAACCCGTTGGCGGGTGATTTGCATCAAGCCGAATTTGCTCAGTGGCAAAATGTTGTGCCTGGCTCGGTCTTTTGCCATCACTTCTTTCATGTGTTTGTATAGCTCTTGCCGATGCTCGGCCTTTGCCATATCGATGAAGTCGATGACGATGATGCCTCCCATATCACGCAGTCGCAGTTGACGGGCAATCTCGTCGGCTGCAAGCAGGTTCACTCCCAATGCGTTGCTCTCTTGGTCGGTCGATGACCTCGACCGGTTGCCAGAGTTCACGTCGATGACGTGTAACGCCTCGGTGCTTTCTACGATAATGTATGCGCCCGATTTAAATGATACCGTTTTGCCAAACGAAGACTTGATTTGCTTGGTGATGCCATATTTGTCAAAAATGGGCATGTCGCCAGCATAGAGTTTAACGATATCGCTGCGATCGGGGGCTATCAGGCTCACATAGTCGTGAATCTGGTCATACACCTGGGCATCGTTGACAACGATGCTTTCAAAGTCAGGGTTAAAGATGTCCCTGATTTCGCCCACGGCACGGCTTTCTTCCTCATAGACCAGCGTTGGCGGCGATGCGTGTTGCACCTTGGCTATCGCATCTTCCCATGCCTTGATGAGCGTCTTGAGTTCATTATTGAGCTCGGCAGCTCGCTTGTTCTCGGCCGACGTGCGGATGATAACGCCAAAGTTCTTTGGCTTCATGCTCTCGATGAGGCGGCGCAGTCGGGTCTTTTCGGCATGGTCCGTAATCTTTTGTGAAACCGAAACCTTGTCGCTAAACGGTGTCAGGACCAAAAAACGTCCTGTAAATGTGATTTCGGTTGTCAGCCTTGGCCCTTTGGTCGAGATGGGCTCTTTGGCTATTTGCACGATCAGTTCCTGTCCCTGCGTGAGCACGTCGTTAACCGTGCCATGCTTGTTGGTGTCGGATTGCAGCTTGAGTTTGCTGATGCTTTCTGGTCGCTTGTGAGGATTGTCCCGCACCGTCTTGATGTATTGTGCTATCGTGTTGATTTGCGACCCCAGGTCCAGGTAGTGAAGAAATGCATCCTTGGTGTGTCCTACATTAACAAATGCGGCATTAAGTCCAGGCATTAGCTTCTTGACCTTGGCAAGATAGATGTTTCCAACGGCAAATGAGGCGTCACGCGTCTCGCGCTGGAGCGACATGAGCCGCCCGTCTTCAAGCAGCGCGGTGGTCATGTCATGGGGCTTAACGTCAACTACTAGTTCACTTCTCATCGCAGAAGGTGGGTGTTGTGTTGATACGTTGTTTCAATAAGTTCACAGTCCGTTAGCGTTTGAGCCGGTTTCGGCTGGTGTGCGCTAAGGTGCATCATGCCACAAGCTGGCACAGGGCATTAGTTGGTTGCCATGAGCCATCGACCCGCTGGTCGGTGTTTGCCTGTTGCTGGTGCGAGAGCCTTTTTAGGACGGGCAGGTGACTCCTGCCTCGTGTGGCATCGGCTGATGCCTGATGGCTATGCCAATCTTTATTGCTGGCGACCGCTGTTGCTTGCTTTAGATGTATTAAGCAGCGGGCTTTTGCGTCCTAATAGGCGGGTATGGTAACCCACTGCCCCCAGGCCAGGGGCCAAGGGGGCAGTAGCTTGCCATCACTTCTTGTTCTTGTGACGGTTCTTGCGTAAGCGTTTTTTACGCTTGTGCGTTGCCATCTTGTGGCCTTTGCGTTTTTTTCCGTTGGGCATAAGGATAATAAATTGAGTTATAGTGTATGATGTGTAAGAATGCCTGCTATTCGCAATGGCTTACTTTTTCACTTGCTCCATAAAGACCTTGGCGGGCTTGAAAGCCGGGATCTTGTGTTCCGGAATGATGATGGTGGTGTTCTTGCTGATATTGCGGGCAGTCTTTTGTGAACGGGTCTTAACAATGAAACTGCCAAAGCCGCGCAGATACACGTTCTCTCCATCAGCCAATGATTCCTTAACGGTCTCCATAAATTTCTCAATAGTCTCTAAAACCGATGCCTTGTCAATGCCAGTCGATTTTGCGATTTCGCTAACAATTTCTGCTTTAGTCATTGTAGTATAAGTTTATTTTGTAATTAAATAATTAAAAAATCAAAAACACAATTGCTCGTCTCAAAGAAGCCAAAATAGAGTTACTTTAGGTGCCGATGTTAGACACCAAAAAATAGGCCTAAATTGACCCTTTCAGATTTTGCGACTGCAAATTTCGGAAATTTTTTCTAATTAACCGCTAATATTCAGCACTTTTTTGAAAATATTTTGCTTTTTTTATCTCATTATTCCTTTCATCTGCCGTTTTTCTTGCTTCAAGCAAGCATTATCGTCAGTTCATTGCATCATTTTGCAGATGCAGCGACACTTAGCAAAACTTGCGGCAGGCATAGTCACTCCTACACCTGCCGCACAATATTTTTAATAGGGCACTGTGCCCAGTGTCTTTATTTCAGACTTTTTGTCCCCTTAGCGCCAGCCGGTGACATGGAGAAAATGTTCTGGTCGTAGCTCACGGTCTTGTTTCCCTGTTCACGCTTGCGCTTGATGGCGAGTTGCACCAGGCGGTCCATCAGTTGGGTGAAGGTGATGCCCTGACCCTTGTTCTCCCACAGGTAAAACGAGAGCGAGCCAGGAATGGTGTTGATTTCGTTGACGTAGATGGCTCGTGTCTTGCTGTCAATCATCACATCCACGCGTGCCACACCATGGCATGACAGCACTCGGAATGTTTCTCCTGCCAGGAATTGTATGCGGCGGGTTTCTTCCTCGGGCAGGTCGGCAGGGAAGCGTTTGCTGCTGGCTTGCATGCCCTTGGCTCCCTTGTGGCCGCCCATGTACTTATCCTCATAGCTCAAGATGTCGCCGCTCATGATGGGTTGTTCCAGCACGCTGGTCTCATAGTCGTCGCAGTCGCCCAGCACCGAGCAGTTGATTTCTTGCAAGTTCTCGACCATATCTTCCACGATGATGCGGGTAGAGTAGATTTCGGCATCATCAATCTTTTCAATCAGTTCATCGCGGTCTTTAGCTTTGCCGATGCCCACGCTTGAGCCCAGGTTGGCGGGTTTGACTATGACGGGATAGCCTAGGTCGGTCTCAATCTTTTGGATGAGCTCATCGCGTTTCCGAGCCCATTGCTTGTCGGTAAACCACACATAATCGACCACGGGAATGCCGTCGGCAGCAAGTATCATCTTCATGGTGATTTTGTCCATGCCGTTGGCACTGGCTAGCGTGTTGCAGCCGGCATAGGGGATTCCGATGGTGTCGAGCACGCCCTCAAAGGTGCCGTCCTCGCCATTGCTGCCATGCAACACGGGGATGACCACGTCAAGGTGGCAAACCACGTCAGAGCCAAACATGGGCTTTTTCTCCTTATACAAGTTGTAGTTGCCAAATTCTGGGCGCATATACACCTGTTGGCATTGCTTGAGCAGCGACGGGATGTCGCGGTAATTTTTCACCTCCAGCAACGGTTCGCCCGTGTACCACAAGCCCTGTTTGGTGATGTAGATGGGGGTCACGTCATACTTGTTGCGGTCGATGGCATGCATGGCTTGCGATGCACTGATGACCGATATCTCATGCTCGGTGGAACGCCCACCAAAGAAAACGCCGATGTTTGTTTTCATTTCTTCTGAATATGTTGTTAGATTTTGAGTTCTTGTTTTATTTAAAGGAGTCGGGCAGGTCGTTCTCATAGAGCACGGTGTCGCCTGCTTTGGCTAGCGAGAGCATCAGCTGCTGGGCCTCGTTGAATGTGTCAACCACATGCAGCTTGTCCTCGTCAAACCCCTTGCGCTTAATGCCGCTCACAATGGCTTCGCGGTTATATTGCCCCACAATGATGGCGATGTCGCACGTCTCGGCAATATGCTCGCCTAGCTCGCCGTTGAGCCGCTCCTGCTCGGTGCCCAGTTCAATCATGCCTGGCGTGATGACGATGCGTTTGCCGCCCGTCATTTGCGACAGCACGTCCAGTGCCATGCGCGACCCGCTGGGGTTGCTGTTATAGGCATCGTCGATGATGGTGATGCCGCCTGCAGTGCGTTTCATGTTCAGGCGGTGTTCCACCTGCTCGATGTGGCTCACGGCATAGCGAATCTTGTCGTCGGGCACACCCAGATGCCAGGCGATGGCGATGGCGGCAATCAGGTTGCTGATGTTGCATTCACCCACCAGCTTTGTGCTTAGCGTCAGTTGCTTGCCGTCTTTACCCACCACGATAAATGTGGTGCCGCGGCTGGTATATTGCACATCTTGTGCCCAATAGTTGGCTGCATCGGTTTTTTCCACGCTATAGCGCACGGCAGGCACATTGGTCACCTCGCGGTTGGCGATATATTCAAAATCATTGTTGAGCACTGCCAGTCCGTCTGATGGTAATGAGTCGATTAGCTCAAACTTAGTCTTCTGCACGTTCTCAATAGTCTTGAACGATTCCAGATGCTGGGGCCCCACGGCGGTGACGATGCCCATCACGGGGTGAACGATGTCGCATATCTCCTTGATGTCGCCCAGATTCTTGGCACCCATCTCACAGATGAACACCTCGTTATAGGGCTGCATGTGCTCGCGTATGGTGCGCACCACGCCCATGGTGGTGTTATAGCTGCCAGGTGTCATCAGCACCGAGAAGTGCTCGCCCAATATGCGGTTCAGGTAATGCTTGGTACTGGTCTTGCCATAGCTGCCTGTGATACCAATCACTTTCAGGTCGGGCATCGAGGCTAGCCGGCTTTTGGCATCGTTGATATAGCCATTGTTGATGTGACGCTCCACGGGCTTGAGCAGCCAGTTGGCAAGCATCACTATGGCAAACGACAGCAGCAGTGCCATCACAGCCACTAGCGAGGCACAGCGCGTGGCGTCTTCGGCACTTGTGCGACCGCCAAGCCAGCCTGCCACTATGATGAGTGCGAGCATTAGGGCGAGGGCGGTGAAGTAGATGCGTCCCACGCGCTTGGTAAATACCAACGGTTTCTTATACTTCTTGCGCAGCAGCACAATGCCCAGTATCAGCAGAGCGGCAGCCACTACGCTTACCACTAGCCACGACTGAGCAGCCCAGGTGGTGCACACGCCCAACAATGCGGCAAGTGCTACCAGGCGTTTGGGCGATATGGCTTCACCACTTTGTTTCAGCCACTTGCTGTAGCGACTGTTGAAGTAACTGTTTTGCTGCTGCATCTGCAAGTCCCAGCGCAGCATCACGCACAGCGCAAACAATGCGCACACCAGCAAGGCTATATTGGCAAACACGGTGGGGGTCATCATGATGATATTTTTCTAGTTTTGTTCGTTACTTGTTACGGGTTGACGGTCTTTATCCAGAAACGAGCGCATCACGGCGGCAAACTGGCCTGGGTTGTCTAAAAAGCTGTAGTGACCACAGCCTGGGAAACTCACTAGACCGGCATCGGGAATCAGGCGTTCCATGGTTTTGGCATCGCTCAGCGGTGTTGCGGTGTCGTTCTCGCCCCAGATGAGCAGGGTGGGGCACTTGATGCTGGGCATCACACCTTTGAGGTCGGTGTTCACCAGGCGGCTCATGATGGCACGCATGCGGGGCGACGAGGCGTTATAGTCTGCCGAGCCTGCACGCTTGCGATAGCGTTCAAGCCACTGGTCACCGCGCTGCTTGCCCATCAAGGTCCATGCGGCATGTTTCATCGCCTTGTAGCTATAGACCTTGAGGTAGTAGCTGAGCTTGCGCTTGGGTTTGATGCCGGCAGCGTCAATCAAAATCAGCTTGTGCACAGGGTGATGACTGGCATATTGGATGGCGACCCTGCCACCATTGCTGTGGCCAATCATGATGGGGTCATGGATGCCTTCGGCAGCAATCAGCTGCTCCAGCATGCGGTCATAGTCTTCTACCCCCCACACCGTGGGCGGTTCGCTGCTCTCGCCGCAGCCTGGCAAGTCCAGGTTAAACACCCTGAAGCCTGGCAGCACTGCACGCTCAACACTGAGCACCGTCTCGTGTGTGCATCCCCAGCCGTGCATCAAAATCACATCGTGGCCTGTGCCCTCAACGGTGTACGCCAGTTCAATGCCTGCTATGTCGCACTTCTTTTTCATTTGTCGCTATCTCTCGTAGTTTCAAACTGCAAAGATAAGTCTTTTTTCGTCAACTGCGACGTTCAACAGGCAATATTGCGCCGATTTTTAATTTTTACCCACCGCGCACCCCGCAGGGAGGAACATTTCTCTCATGCAGATTACGCTAAGCCAACAGTTGAACCTGCCCAATCTGTCTGAGCTATAGCAGCCCTAAGCCTAGTGTCTGTTGATTATTCCACAGTGACGCTCTTGGCTAGGTTGCGAGGCATGTCCACATTGAGGTGCTTGGCAACTGCTACATGGTATGCCAGCAGTTGCAAGGGAATAACGCTGAGCAGCGGTGCTAGTGCATAATGGGTGGGCGGCACCTCGATGACGTCGTCGGCAATAGCAGGCACCTCATTATCGCCCTCGGTGATGATGGCAAGAATGCGACCGTTGCGTGCCTTCACCTCCTTCATGTTGCTGATAATCTTGTTGTGCAACTGGTGGTGCGTGGCGACGAACACGATGGGCATATTCTCGTCAACCAGTGCAATGGGACCGTGTTTCATCTCGGCTGCGGGATAGCCCTCGGCATGGATGTAGCTGATTTCTTTGAGCTTGAGTGCGCCCTCTAGTGCCACGGGGTAGTTGTAGCCACGTCCCAGATAGATGAAGTTGCTGGCGTAGGTGAACGTTAGTGCCATGCGTGCTATTTTGTCGTCTTGTTGCAACACCTTGCTCATCTTGTCGGGGATGGTGTCGAGCTCGGCAATGATGTCTTGATAGAGTGCCTCGTCGAGCGTGCCATTCTCGTGACCCAACGCCAATGCTAATAGCGTGAGCACCGTTACTTGACCCGTGAACGCCTTGGTGCTTGCCACACCAATCTCAGGACCCACATGGATGTAAATGCCCGTGTCGGTGGCGCGTGCGATTGACGAACCCACCGTGTTCACAATGCCCATAATGAACGCTCCGTGTTGGCGTGCCAGTTGCACTGCCGCAAGCGTGTCGGCGGTCTCACCACTCTGGCTGATGGCAATCACCACGTCGTCGGGACCAATCACGGGGTCACGATAGCGGAACTCGCTGGCATACTCCACCTGCACGCGCTTGCGGCACAACTGTTCGATGAGCTGCTTGCCTATGAGCCCCGCATGCCAGCTGGTGCCGCAAGCCACGATGATGATGTCGCGTGCCTGCAACAGCCGCTCACGATGTTGCTGCACTGCCGATAGCACCACCCTGCCTTTGCCGTCTTGAGTGATCAACCTGCCCCGCATGCTGTCACGCAGGCACTGGGGCTGGTCATGAATTTCCTTGAGCATGAAGTGCTCATAGCCACCACGCGTCAGCTTAGAAATGTCCAAATCCACCGTCTTGATATGGGGCTCTACAGGCATGCTCTCAAGCGTGGTGATAACGATATCTTTGCCCACGGTGATGTCGGCTATCTCGCCGTCGTCCAGATAGACCATCTGGCTGGTGTGTTCCACGATGGGTGATGCGTCACTGGCAATTAGGTACTCGCTGTTATCCTTGCCCACACCCACCACCAGAGGGCTGCTCTTGCGGGCTGCCACCATGCGCCCTGGCTGACGACGGTCAACCACGGCAATGGCATAGGCTCCAACTACCTTGTTCAATGCCAAGCGCACTGCCTCCACCAGGTCGTTAGTGCTACGGTAACAATAGTCGATGAGTTGCACCAGCACTTCGGTGTCGGTTTCGCTCTTGAAGGTATAGCCCTTGCCTGCAAGCTGCTGGCGGATGTTTTGATAATTCTCGATGATGCCATTGTGCACTAGCGCGATGTCACCACCCTGCGACACATGGGGATGAGCGTTGGCAGCACTGGGCACGCCATGTGTTGCCCAACGCGTGTGGGCAATGCCTTGGCAACTCTCCACATGGTTGCTGTCGCACACCTGGCGCAGCTGTTCCACTTTGCCTTTAGATTTGTACACATGCAACTCGCTATTGGCGACAAGCGCGATGCCCGCACTGTCGTAACCTCTGTACTCAAGTTGCTCCAGTCCTTTCATCAAGATGGGATAGGCATCACGCTTACCCACATAGCCCACAATTCCACACATATTGGCTTTAATCAGTTGGTTATTAATTTCATCATGTTGCAACCAGTGGCAGTCTCATGCGTGAGATGATGGTGTGTCCTCATCAACGCCCCCTAATTAATCAAACGCTCTGGCACGGCAGTTGGCAAGATTTAAGGCTGTCATGTCACTGGTGGTGAACTTTATCCACTGGCACAAAGGTAATGCTTTCTTGCCATTCACACACCACAGTTGTCTAATTTTTTTAAAATTCAACCTTGCTCTCGCTGGTTTCAATGAGACTTTAGACTGTTGTGTTAGTGTCGGCAGGCGCGTCTCGTTATCACTGACGCGATTTCTTGCTGTGCGACTTGGCGAATTGCAGGCATTCTTCAAGAATGGTGACGTGCAACGATTTCATAATCAAGAAATAGAGTGTGCCAGCAATCGCCACTCGTGCGATAAGCAGCAAGTAGATGTTGTCTAGCCACATCGTCACTAGATAGGTTATCGCCATCACCACAGCCGCAATGACCATAAAGGGCAAAATGTCGTGTGCCACTTGCGAGAAGCGTATGCCTGTCAAGCGGCGAGCCATCAGCTGCCACGTGGTGAGCCACAAGATGGTGATGACGGCAAAGGCAATCACCATTGCCGTGATGCCCAAGTGACGGCAGGCAAGCACGGCAGTGACGATGAGTGCAATTTGCCCCGCGCTGAGCCACATGTACACGTCTGAGCGGCCGCGGCTCAGGAACAGGTTTTGATAGGCGGTATAGAATGGCATAAAAGCCCCGCTGATGCATAAGATTTGCAACAGTGGCACGCAGTCAATCCACTTGTCTTTAATGGCAATCAAGATAAATTGTGGGGCAATCAATGCCAGACCAAACATAGCAGGAAACGACAAAAATGCGGTGAAGCGCAACAATTTGCGGAACACCCGCTGCTGGCGGTCGTCCTCATCAGTGATCTGCGTCAACACGGGTTGTGCCACTTGATTCACCGTGTTAGCGACTAGCGAATTGGCCATGGTGTTCCATTTGTTGGCTTGGTAATAGTTGCCCACAGCTGTCTCGGGAAACATCCTGCCCAATATCACGGTGAGCACGTTGTTGCTGATGGTGTTCAAGATGGTTGTGACCAGCACCTTCACGCTAAAGCCAAACATCTGGCGGATGGGGGCAAAGTTAACATGAAGAGTGGGGTGCCACCTGGTGAACACAAACCGCCCAAGCATGACCATCAGGTTGTAAATCACCTGTTGCCATGCCAGTGCCCAATAGCCGAACTCGTTGAATGCCATGATGATAGCAACAATGCCCGACACGCATAGCGCAATCAGGACGATATAAGTTTTCTCTTTTATCATCAGGTGCCGTGCGAGATAAGCATTGGGAGCAATGCCCAGCGACGAGAAAATAAATGCCAAAAACACAAAGCGCGATAGGGATGTGAGACAGGGCTGGTGAAAGAAGCGTGCAATGAGAGGTGCACACATAAACAGCACCGCATATAAAATCAGGCTCACGCCGATGTTGAACCAAAAGACCGCATTATAATCGTTATGCTTGATGTCGCGGATGTTAATCAAAGCCACGCCAAAACCGCTGTCTTGCAGATTGCTGGCAATCAACGAAAATATCGCAAGCATCCCGACAATGCCATAGTCGCCAGGTGTGAGCAACCGTGCCAAAAAGATGCCGATGACCAGATTGAGCAACTGTGTGCCCCCGCTGTTCATCAACCCCCAAAAGAGTCCTTGGGCAGTCTTCTCTTTTAATGTCGGTCCACTGGCTTCCATGATGCTTGATATTATAAATAACGTGCGATGGCGGCTAAAAATTATTTTTTGGCAGGTGCCGTTGGTTGCAAAGCATCGCGCTTGTGCCACTTGAAGCGGGCACGCACATGTTCGGTACCATCTACCACAATGCTCATGCGCGAGTCCATCGGGTCGTTGCCGTCAAGCAGCAGCGTGGCAGTGTCGCCATAATGCGTCTCTTTGACAAAAGCGATTTCGAGTCGGCTGATGTAGCATGCGTCATAGCGTTGCAAGTCAAACAGGTTCATCAGGTGGTCGATGTAGCGCACTGTGTTGACGTGCCTGTTAAAATCACAATCGGTGTAGGCAAATGTGTAGTTGCACTGAGCTGTGACCGCTTCGGGCGCAATGGGGCGCAAGCGGCTCTGGGGCTCGATGGGGCAGGGCTCGCCACTGATGTTGTTTTTGATGTAACTCAGCTGCGAAATGTCCACACTGGTGCGTGTGGTCAGGTCAATCACCATCCAGATGGTGCGCACATAGCCAAGCACGTTGCCGTCACCGTCTTGTAAACGCATGTTGCGTTGCGAGAAGTGTCGGTTATAGTCTTCAATCCATGTGGTGAGGGTGTAGTGCTCGTTAACTCGTGGATAGGCGGTCAACTCGATGGTGACACGCGATAGCACCCACACGTGGTTGTCGGCAATCAGGCGTTCATAGCCCACGCCCCACAGGTTGGCATGCCCCGTGGCAACCTCGATGATGCGCGTCATTAGCAGCGTGAGTGGCATCTCGCCTTGAGGGTTACACTCACCAGCTGCCAGATAGTATGATTGTGAAAATTCTTTCATTGATTAGGGTGTAACAATGGTTAGATGTCGTGCTTGTTGCATGAGGTAGTTGTCAAGCACCACGATGGCTGCCATCGCCTCAACGATGGGCACGGCTCGCGGCAACACGCAACTGTCGTGGCGACCATGTGGATGCAGCGTGACTGGGTCGCCGTCGCTGCTGATGGCAGGCGTGTCGCGCATCAGCGTGGGAACGGGTTTGAATGCCACACGCAGCGTGATGTCCTCACCGTTGCTGATGCCACCCTGTATGCCCCCGCTATGGTTGGTTGTGGTGCCGATGGTGCCGTCAGCACGCTTCACAAATTTGTCCATCACCTCGCTGCCACATGCTGTTGCCAGGTCAAATCCCGTGCCGTAGTCAAAGCCGTGTGCAGCGTTGATGTTCATCATGGCTGCTGCCAGTTGGGCATGCAGCTTGCCATAGATGGGCTCACCTATGCCAGCCGGCATGCCGTGAATCACGCAGGCGATGATGCCACCCACCGTGTCGCCTTGTTGTTGTGCCTGCTCAATCACTTGCTGCATCTGCCGCTCATCGCCTTTGGCATTGCCCACTTGGGCGATGTGCGCCTCGATGGTGATGCCAAGCCCTTGCAGCATTTGCAATGCGATGCCGCCTGCCACTACACATGATAGCGTGGTGCGTGCCGATGCTCGGCCTCCGCCCCGATGGTCACGGATGCCCATTTTTGCTTGCCAGGTGTAATCGGCATGCGAGGGTCGGTAACACTGTTGCAAGTGGTCGTAGTCGTGGCTACGTTGGTTGCTATTGCGGACTATAAAGCCAATGGGTGTTCCTAGCGTCTTGCCTTGCCAGATGCCCGACAAGATTTCCACTTGGTCACCTTCGTCACGGTTTGTTGTCCCCGTTTTTCCTTGCCCAGGGCGACGGCGGTTCACAAAGCGTTGCAACGCTTCCATGTCGATGTCGATGCCTGCTGGCACGCCATCAATCACACCACCCATGGCGGGACCATGCGACTCGCCAAAGCTGGTTATCGTGAATAGTTTGCCTAGGGTGTTCATGTCGTTGTCTGTGTGTCGGGCTCAGATTCTTCGGCAGTCAGGTCGGTGACGGTTGCCCCGATGAAGTTGACAAGCGCTTGCGGAGCTATCTTGAATTGCAGTCCGCGCTGTCCTGCGCTGACATAGATGTATTCATAGTCGTTGCACGACTGATGAATGTAGGTGGGAAATGGCTTTTTCATACCCACGGGTGAGCAGCCACCGCGAATGTAGCCGGTGGTGGGCAGCAGCTGCTTCATGGCTATAAGTTCAACTTTTTTGTTCCCCGACACACGCGCGGCTTTTTTCAAATCCACCTCGTCGTTGCCAGGAATGACGCATACCAGATGCCCCGTGCGGTCGCCATGCAACACCAGTGTTTTAAACACCTGTCGCACGTCCTCGCCCAGCGTTTGTGCCAGGTGATTGGCACCCAAGTCGTTTTCATCCACTTCATAAGGGATGAGCTCGTATGCCACTTTGGCCTGGTCAAGCAGCCTGGCTGCATTGGTTTTTGTGATTTTTTTCATGCTTTTTACATCTTAGTTGGGCAAAGTTAATTATATTTGCAGAAAATTTAATGAAACAATGATGAAAAAATTACTTTTTGTGGCATTGCTTGCCATTGCAGGTTGGTGCTATGCAAGTGCACAGGGTGCACCTGCCCCCGAGAAATATAACCAATATCTTGCCCAAGTGGCAGCCTTGCCGCAGAACAAGGCGGAGTTCTTGATGAATGCGACTATGGAGACGCTGTCAAAGGATCCCAAAGCCTATCGGCAGATGCTGGAGCTGGCAGAACAGCGGTTTAGTGACCCTGCGGACTCAATCCACAACGAGGGGTTGTATCTCACGGTGCTAAAGCATGCTACCGAGAAGTTTGTGCTGGGCAACAACGAGAAGGAGCGTCATCGCCTGCTGCTGCAAGGCGCCATGAAAAATCAGATTGGCACCGAAGCCACCGACTTTGACTACATCACGCCCGATAACAGCACGGTGCATCACCTGGGTGAACTCAAGGCTGAGCGTATCTTGATTTATTTCAACAATCCCGATTGTGAATCGTGCGAAAAGGTGAAGGATCGCCTGGCAAGCAGCGAAATCGTTAACAAGCTCATTGCCGACAAACGGCTTATTGTGCTGGGCGTTTATCCCTACGACGACCGCAGTTTGTGGCGCAAGGCTAGCTATCCCTCGATGATGATTAATGGCTTTAACCAAAGCCGCAAAATCGAGTACGAGGAACTTTATGACCTGCCCACCTTGCCTTGCTTCTACTTGCTGGATGCCGACCACAAGGTGCTTATCAAAAACGAAGGTAGCCTTAAAAAAGTTGAGGCTGCATTACAGACTTTAGCTGAATAAAACATCATTTAATCAATCATTTCTATCCGACAATGAAACGTTTGATTCTTGCCCTACTCGTCGCTGCCGTTGGCATGACAGCCAGTGCACAGCAGCAATACACCGAGGTGGCAGGTAGCAGTACACAGGCTGCCGAAGACCCCAATTTGGCACGAGCAGAACTGATGTTTAACTACGTGCTGAACAATCAGGCAGACAGCTTGTATGCTAATATGTCCGACCAGGTGAAAGCTGCTGTTGAGCCACAACAGCTCAATGGCTTGCTCACGCAAGTTGAGGCGCAGTTAGGAAAATATCAATCGCACGAGCCATGGGGAATGCAGCAGATTATGGGACATAATGCCTATGTGAGCTTAGCAACCTTTGAGAAAGGGCAATTAGGCATGCTCATCGTTTTTGACAAGATGGGCAAGATGCTTGGCATCAACATGGTGCCCCCCGAGGCTGTAAAAAAAAACTAACTCAACCCACGGCTGAGGCAAGCAGCTCGGCTTGGATTGAATGCGATACTGTTATCACCACGGGTAGTGTACGCTTGCCCGCGGTGATTTGTTTTCCCGCGGCTGCTACACTTGCCGATGTGCCTATGGCAGTGTTGGTTCACGGTAGCGGTGCGCTCAACCGTGATGAGGTGGTGATGGCTAATGCGCCCTTCCGTGATTTGGCCCACGGCCTCGCTGAGCGAGGTGTGGCAAGCTTGCGCTTCGACAAGCGCACGCTGGTTTACCCCAACAAGCAGTTAACGATTGAGGAAGAAACTATCGACGACGCCTTGTCGGCTGTGGCATTGGCTCAGTCATTGTCGCCTGATGTGTTCCTTGTTGGTCATAGCTTAGGCGGTATGCTGGCACCGCTCATTGCTAGCAAGTCACCACAATTGCGAGGCATCGTGTTGATGGCTGCTCCTGCCCGACCGATGTCAGTGGTTGTTAAGGAGCAAATTGACTATTTGACTTTGTCGGGCACCTCACAGTCGGTCAAAGACTCATTATATCACAATATGACCCTACGGTCACCGCAGTATTTCTCGGGAACCATGGCTACCTATGACCAGTTGGCAACCGCACAAGCTCTCGTGATGCCAGTGTTGGTGCTGCAAGGCGAGCGAGATTACCAAGTGCGCATGAGCGATTTCAATTTGTGGAAATCGGCTTTATCGCACAAGGCAGGCGCAACGTTCAAGTCCTATCCCAAGCTGCATCATCTGTTTGTTGATGGTGGCGGTGATGGCGCACTCGCTACCCCCATGGAATATGAGCAGCAGGGGCATATACCACCCGAGGTGCTTGACGATATGGCTGACTTTATGCGTTCTCAGGGTCGCTGACCGCTGCATCGTCGGGGTGACCGTGAATGCGGTCAACCACTAGGGCGATAGCACCGTCGCCGGTCACATTGCATGCCGTGCCGAAGCTATCCATGGTGATATACAGGGCTATCATCAAAGCCTGCTGTTCGGCGTCAAATCCCAAAATAGATTGCAGCACTCCCAGCGCAGCCATAATGGCTCCGCCAGGAACGCCAGGCGCGGCAACCATCATCACGCCTAGCATGAGAATGAAGCCCGTGAATTGACCAATCTCGATGGGCAAGCCCTGCATGAGCATCAGTGCCACGGCACAGGCTGTAATCTTCATCGCGCTACCCGATAGATGGATAGTTGCGCATAGCGGAATGACAAATCCTGCAATCCCGTCGCTCACACCGTTTTTCTTGGTCGCCTTCAAGGTCACAGGGATGGTGGCAGCCGACGACGAGGTGCCCAAGGCTGTAAAATAGGCGGGCATCATGTTGTATAATGCCTTAAATGGGTTGCGACGGGCAATCAGTCCCGCAATGCAATATTGCAGCACCAGCAAGAAGATGTGCATGACAAAAATCACACCGATGATGGCAATGAACACGTTGATGATGTGCCACGCCTGACCCGTGTGTGACATGTTGATAAAGATGCCAAAAATGTAAAGTGGCAACAGTGGAATAAGTGCAACCTCGATGGCTTTGGCGATGATGTCTTTAAACTCATTAGCGCCGCGCTTGAGCGAACCTGAGTCAAAAAAGGCGATGCCCAACCCCAGGGTGAATGCAAGCACCAGTGCGCTCATCACGTCCATGATGGGAGGAATCTCAATGGTGAAGAATGGTTTAATCTCTTCAGCGGCTTCAACTAGCTGAGCACTGCCTTTGGTGATGAGCGATGGGAAAATAGCCGTGCTGGTAAAGTAGCTCAAATAGCCCGAAAACACGGTGTCGCCATAGGCAATCAGTGCCGTGATGAGCAGCAGCTTGCCAGCACCTTTGCCGATGTCGGCAATGGCAGGCGTAACCAGCCCGACAATGATGAGCGGGATAAGAAATGACAAAAAGTGACTAAAAATGCTGTTAAAAGTCACAAAGCATCTGACAGCCCACAGTGGAAAAAACTGACCACACAACACACCTAGCACAATGGCGATGACGATGCGCGGCAGCAGACCTATCTTAATCTTTTTCATGAGTAATTGAATAGTTTTATCGGTTATTTTGGGCAAAGATAACACTTTTTTTGAAAGACAACATATGGATTTTCGATTAAGTGAGTGCAATAAGAACTTGTTTTTATTGCCGAACTTGAGCAAAATATCTAATTTTTCGTTAATTTTGCGTTTAAAATGCAAACAAAGGACATGGAAATCATCAGATACAACCCCGATATGGCACGGCAATGGGACGAGGCGGTGCGGCAAAGCCGCAATGGCACCTTCTTGCACTTGCGTGACTATATGGACTATCATAGCGACCGTTTTCAAGATTGCTCGCTGCTAGCCATGCAGGGCGATAACATTGTGGCTGTGTTGCCAGCCAATTGTCAGGGCGACACATTGTGGTCGCATCAGGGGTTGACTTTTGGTGGTTGGTTGTTGCCGCTTAAGCATTTTGATGCAACAGTCATGCTCGACGTTATGGATGCCGCATGCGTATGGCTGCGCGACAAGGGATTCAAGCACTTGGTCTATAAGCAAGTGCCGCACATCTATCATCGCTATCCGTGCGAGGAAGATTTGTACGCACTGTTCCGTCAGGGTGCTCAACTAACTGAGACCAACATATCCACAACTATCGACCTCACCTGCGCCCTGCCGCTAGACCGCGGCAACAAGAGTGGGGCTAATGCCGCACGGCGCATGGGCATTGCTGTGGGCGAGAGTGATGACTGGGCGGGCTATTGGCAATTGTTGGCTGATTTGTTGCATGAGCGTTACGGCACGGCACCGGTACATACGCTTGACGAGATGCTGTTGCTCCACCAGCGTTTCCCTGAACACATCAGGCTACACACTGCCACGTTCAACGGTCAATTGCTGGCTGGCGTGGTGATGTATTTGAACGAACCGGTTGCGCATTGCCAGTACATAGCCGCATCACCACTGGGCAAGGAGACCAAGGCGTTAACCTTATTGTTTAGCTATCTAATTGCCCTAAGCACCGATGCCGGTTTTCGTTATTTTGATTTCGGTATCAGCAATGAACGCCACGGGCAATACCTCAACCTGGGCTTGGTTAGGCAAAAGTCGCGCTTGGGAGGTCGCGGCATCGCCTATAACACCTATCGTGTGAACCTTTAAGACTACTAGACACTCATGGCAGGCAAGGGTGGCAACATATCGCGTATGGCGATGAAGGCAATGGGACTGTTTGGCGGTGTGCAGATGGCTGGCATCGTGTGTTCCATTATCCGCACCAAGCTTGTCGCTCTGTGGATTGGTCCGGCAGGCATTGGGTTGTTTGGCATTTTCAACAATGCCTTAGAGATGCTCAACACGGGCACAAATCTAGGCATCAGATCTAGCAGCGTGCGTGACATCTCGCTAGCCATGGAGCAGCGTGATAACACGCTTGTTGCCCGCATGGTGGCTGTGGTGCGCCGGTGGTCGATGTGGCTGGGATTAGCTGGGGCGATACTCACCCTGTCGTTGGCTCCAGTGCTGAGCCGCGTCACCTTTGGCGATAGCGACCACATTTGGGGCTTTGCCGCATTAAGCGTGGCAGTGCTGCTGATGGCATTGACCAATGGCGAATATGCCGTGCTGCAAGGCACGGCGCGGCTCAAGCGTCTTGCTAGTGTGACACTGTGGGGCACGGTTGTTGGGCTGGCTGTTTCAATACCGCTATTCTGGTGGCTGCGTGAGCGCAGCATCTTGCCGTCGATTATTGCCTATGCTGCCGCACTAGCGATATTTGCCTGGATTTTTCGCAACCGTGACTATCCGCAAGCGTCTGTTAACCGACAACAGACGTGGAACATGGGCATCGGCTTTGTGCGCTTGGGCATCTATATGACGGTGGGCAATTTCATTACCATTTTGGCAAGCTATGTGTTTAATGCGTGGCTTAATCAGCAGGCAGGAACCGATGCCGTGGGATATTATCAGGCGGGCTATACGCTCATCAATAAATATACGGGATTGATTCTCACGGCGTTGGGTATGGAATACTATCCTCGATTGTCGCGGGTCGTGCACAGTCCGTTGCGATTGCGGGCTTTTGTCTCGCAAGAAATCAATGTGGCTATTGCTGTCATTGCCCCCGTCGTGGCACTCTTCATCCTGTTGCGTGAACTGATAGTGTGGATACTCTATTCGGCTGAGTTTAATGTGATACTCACCTTCGTTTCATGGGGCATGATTGGTACGGTGTTTCGCACGCTCTCTTGGTGTGTGGCGTTCACCATTTTGGCAAAGGGCGACGGCAAAACCTATCTGTGGACCGAGGCTGCAAGTGCTGTCGTCAATTTGGTGCTAAACATCGTGTTCTATCGTTGGTGGGGCGTCACTGGGCTGGGCGTAGCGTTCTTGGCGTCCTACATCATCTACACGCTGATTGTGCTGGTGGTCTATTTCAGAATTTACCATTTGGGGCTATCTCGCGCATGCCTTTATAACTTGTTGTGGACACTGCTGGTGGCTGCCGCTGTGATGGCGGCTATGCAGGCAGAGCTGCTGCCGCTTGCTGCCGTTGTCACAGGTGTGAGTGTCGTTGTGGCGGTGCGGCAACTCAGGTCGCTATGGCGACGCTAATTAAGTTAATAAACTTGAAAAATGGGCAGATTGGTGGCAAATTGTTGCCTAAATCAAAAAAAATGCCTAACTTTGCAGCGATATAAAGAAAATTAACCACGAGGGATCTCACCATCATAACAGATGAGGTTCTTCAATTTTTTAAGTCTAAAAAATACTCACTACCATGGCTATTAGCTACATGACACAAGAGGGGTACGACAAAAAGATGGCTGAGCTGGCGCAGCTTGAAAACGTGGAGCGTCCAGAGGTTGTGCGTGCCATCGTCGAAGCCCGTGATAAGGGCGACCTTTCAGAAAATGCAGAGTACGACGCCGCCAAGGAGCGCCAGGCTATGCTCGAAACTAAAATTGCCGAACTGAAATCACTGATTGCCTCGGCTCGTATCATTGACGAAAGCAAAATCACTACCGACCAGGTGCAGCTGCTTAACAAAGTGACCATACGCAATGTGAAAAACAAGGTGAAGGTGACCTACACAATAGTTTCAGAAACCGAGGCCAATCTGCGTGAGGGCAAAATCTCCATCTCCACACCCATTGCCAAAGGCTTGCTGGGACACAAGGTGGGCGACGTGGTCGAAGTCAACGCTCCTGCCGGACTGATGAAATTTGAAATTCTTGAGATTGCAATTTAGTAAAAGATTATGGCTACATTGTTCAGTAAAATAGCTGCTGGCGAGATTCCCAGCTACAAGGTTGCCGAGGACGACCGTTATTACGCCTTCCTTGACATCAACCCCATGGCTAAGGGTCACACGCTGGTGATTCCCAAGCATGAGGTGAACTATATGTTCGACCTCGACGAGGACGAGTATGCCGGTTTGTGGGCTTTTGCCCGCAAGGTGGCTCTGGCATTGCAGCAGGCGGTGCCCTGCAAGCGCATCGGTGTGGGCGTGTTGGGTATGGAAGTGCCTCATTGCCACATCCACTTGGTGCCATTGCAGACCGAGCGTGACATGAACTTTGGCGGCAAGAAACTGACGTTGCCCGCCGAGGAGATGCAAGCCATTGCCGATGCCATCGCCTCTAAGCTGGCGTAACCATCCATCGCAGACAAACAACCCCGTCGTCACCACAGCGACAAGAACCACATAGTTGAGCCCCAAAAGTTTTGATTAAGAAACTTTTAGGGCTCAATATATTTTTATCTTATGCAGATATATATTGAGCTTAAATTCTACCAGCTCTAACTAACGAAGCCACGTTGTCTCTCCGATATAATCAGCGCGAGCGCTTATTATGCGCCACAGTTACTTGGTCTAAAGTTTAATGAACGAGAAATATTTGTCAGCCAAATCTTGCAACGTCAGTTCTTGCTGTGCATAGCGCAATTGGTCAACATTTGAAATCTGCTCTTTAATCGTGCGTCCGTCAGGCAACAGTGCCACGATAGAGGTTTTGTCGTCGCTATCTTCCAAAGCCAATTGGTCATATTTCCGTCGCTCGGTAGAATAGATGAGTGAATAGGATGCATCTCTCACGCGGCCTTGTTCCGCACGGAGCATTCCTTTTGATTCCAAGTCATGAATGTCGCGCGAAGCGGTGTCAGTAGAGATTTTGCAAAGCTTGGCATAGTTCTTTATCGTCAGTTTTGCATCATATCCGTCAAGATAGATGTTGAGTATCTGCTTCTCCCTTTCTGAAATGGCTTTTGCGGCATGCGTGCGCCAAAACATGGATTTCCGCAACACACCACTGAGCATTGTGTAGGATGCCTTTGCAGCGTTATTGATGCAGGTGAGGTACCAGACGAGCCACTCCGTGATGTCGTTGTCGCCTTGCTGTGTGCGTTCCAGCGCATCATAATAGGCATTTTTCTCGCGATTGATTTCTGACGAAACGCTATAAAAACGTTGTCCATTCTGTTCGGTCTGTGCCAATATCATATCTGAGATGGCTCTTGCTATGCGTCCGTTGCCATCATCAAAGGGGTGTATGCTGACGAACCACAGGTGAGCGATTGCCGATTTGATGTATGAGGGCTCGTTGGTGGCATCGTTGAGCCAATTTAGAAAATGCTCCATTTCGCTTGGTACGCGGGCAGCCTCTGGTGCACGATAATGCACTTTCTCTCGACCAAACATGCCCGAAACAACTTGCATCGGTTCTGTCCGATAGGCTCCCACATGGATTTCTGACAATCCACTCCTGCCTGTCGGGAACAGTGCACCGTGCCATGCAAACAGCCGCTGTTCGGTGAGTGGCGTTTTATAGTTGGCTGTCGCATCTAGCGTCATCTCCACGATGCCATCCACATAGTGTGTGGATGCCTTTTCGTTAACGATGGTAATGCCCAACTTTCTGGCTACGGATGATCTGACCTCCGTCGTGTCAAGTATGATACCCTCAATAGCCGATGAGGCCACGATGTCGTTGGCAAGCGTTTCGGTTGCGGTATTCAGCTGTGCATCAAAGCCTATGGCACTCAATCGCCCTGCCAAAAATCCTGCCTCACGGTTCACCTGCGACATGATGTCTATCAATTGGTTGGTATCCCAACAAAAATCCGTCCAATTCTCTCTTTCGTGTATAAAAGTCTTCTTCATGCCGCAAAATTAGATGAATTTTCCCGATTTTCCAACGATTTGCGGATAAAACAGACAAATAAGCCGCAAAATATGCGGCTAACGAAAAAGTCCATGTCTGTGTAGCGTGTGTTATTGGCTGTCTGCTGGCACTAATGATGTCCCGTCGATGTCGGCTATTTGCTTGCGCAATGCGTCCATGCGGTCGGCATCGGTCTCGATAGTCATGGCGCAGACGTTGTCAAACTCCTGATTCAGCACTTTCACACCGCTTTTCTTAATCACTTGCATCACGCTGTTCATCGACAGATACGGGAACGTGAATGCCAGTTGCGCCTGCTCGTGGCACTCTAAAATCTCGGCAGCCTCGATGGCAAGACGCGCAGCCTCGCGATAGGCAACAATCAACCCAGATGTACCCAGCTTGATGCCTCCAAAGTAGCGAATCACGACAATCACGATGTTCGTCAGCCCGTATGAGTTGATTTGACCTAATATCGGCTTGCCGGCAGTGCCGCTAGGCTCGCCATTGTCGCTGCTCAAGTATTCGTTGCGCTGGGTGCCTATCATATATGCCCAGCAGCAATGGCGGGCATCGTGATACTGGTTTTGGTAGCGTTTGATGACGGCACGCGCCTCATCGGCACTTGCCACGGGCTCGGCAAAGGCCAGGAAACGGCTCATCTTCTCGCGGTAGATTCCTTGCGAGACACCTTTCACGGTCTTGAAAAAATCGCTCATAACGTCATTTTATTTTATGTCTGCAAATTTAATAAAAAAACGCCAACCAACGGTGGTTGCAAGCTAGTTAGTTTTAGGCGAGCGATAAAAACAACAATGAGGCGCGACTTTTGGGTCGCACCTCATTGCAGAAAAATTATTGGTCAAGTTTCTTTTATTACTTGATAGCGTCCTTTACCTTGTCAGCAGCTTTCTGAACACCCTCAGCAGCCTTCTCCTTGGCAGCGTCAACGGCATTGCCAGCAGCGTCAACAGCAGCGTCCTTCACGTCGCCAGCCTTCTCGGCAACAGCGTCGGCAGCGTTCTCAACACCTTCCTTAGCAGCGTCAACAGCGTCGCCAGCCTTGTCGGCAACAGCGTCGGCAGCGAGCTCAACGGCGTTCTTAGCAGCATAGTCAGCAAACTCGGTCTGCAGTGACTCGTCAACGGTAGCATAGTTCTTTACTACATCGTCAAAGTTGAGGTCAGCAAACTTGCTGGTCAGGTCAGCCTTCTTGCTGTCCAGAACGTTCTTAACGATGTTGATGATGTTGAAGTAGCCAGCCTTGTCGTTGTTAGCGAGGAACTCGGCAGCCTTAGCCTTGATACCATCGAGCAGAGCCTGTACGGCGGGAATGTCGGCGCAAGCCATCAGCTGATCAGCAAAGCTCTGAGCGGTGAACTCGGGCTCAGCGGTCTGTTCAACAACTTCTGCCTGCTCAGCGGGCTTGGTCTCGGTCTTGCAACCTACCAAAGTGATGGCAGCAACAGCTGCAAACATTAAAAATAACTTTTTCATAATAAAACAACTTTTAAATGAATGATTAATAATAAAACTAAAAACTAATTGGTTTTTACCGCCGCAAAACTAGCGGTATTTTTTGATATGACAAATTTTTTTTCGCTCATTTTTGATTTTTTAAAACTTTTATTGCCCTTTTGGGGCGATTTGCGGGCAAAAAACGCTAACTTTGCAAGCTAGAGTGATTGCCGCACTAGCAATCATTACAAATATCGTGCCAACTAACTATATTATCAATAAAAAAATTTAGAGCATTATGTTTATTTGGATTTTAATGGGAGGCGTGTTCATCCTCAGCTGGATTGTGCAGAACTCTCTCAAGTCTAAGTTTGCTAAGTACAGCAAGGTGCCCCTCAGCGTGCCTATGGCTGGGCGCGACGTGGCGCAGATGATGTTGCAGCAGAATGGCTGCAACGACGTGCAGGTGACCAGTGTGAGCGGTCAGCTCACCGACCACTTCAATCCCCAGAACAAGACGGTGAACCTCAGCGAGCCCGTTTATGGCACCAACAGTGTCGCCGCCGCTGCCGTTGCCGCACACGAGTGTGGTCATGCCATTCAGCATCAGGTGGGCTACAGCATGTTGAAGTTGCGCACCAAGCTGGTGCCCGTGGTTTCCTTTGCCTCCAAGTGGGTGCAGTGGGTGCTGCTGGCTGGCGTCGCGCTCTATGAGCTGACCCCGATGCCCCTCTATGTCGCCATCGCTCTGTTTGGCATGACGGTGCTCTTCAGCTTTGTGACGCTGCCCGTTGAGGTAGATGCCAGCCGACGCGCCATCCAGTGGTTGCAAAATGCCGGCATCACGCAAGGTCAGACCACTCAGTATGCCAAGGATGCCTTGCACGCAGCCGCCTACACCTATGTGGTGGCAGCCGTTGGCTCGTTGGCTACATTATTATATTATATTGCCATGATTTTTGGCGGCAATCGCCGCTGATGACCATCGGTCAACTAGCTCAAGCAACAATTATTAGTAACATAATATGGCTCAAAAACCCTCTATTCCCAAGGGGACGCGCGACTTCTCGCCCATCGAGATGGCTCGTCGCAACTACATTTTCAACACCATCAAGGACGTGTTCCTGCTCTATGGTTTCCAGCAGATTGAGACGCCCGCCATCGAGAATCTGTCCACGCTGATGGGCAAGTATGGCGACGAAGGCGACAAACTGTTGTTCAAGATTCTCAACAGCGGCGACTATCTGAAGGATGCCCCCGACGACCTGCTTGCCGCGCACGACAGCTTGCACCTGACAAGCAAAATCAGCGAGAAGGGATTGCGCTACGACCTCACGGTGCCGTTTGCCCGCTATGTGGTGCAGCATCGCAACGATGTGCAGATGCCCTTCAAGCGCTACCAGGTGCAACCCGTGTGGCGTGCCGACCGCCCGCAAAAGGGTCGTTACCGGGAGTTTTACCAGTGCGATGCCGACGTGGTGGGCAGCGACTCGCTGCTCAACGAGGTCGAGCTGGTGGCGATGATCGACGAGGTGTTCAAGCGCTTTGGCGTGAACGTGGTCATCAAGCTCAACAACCGCAAGATTTTGAGCGGTGTTGCCGAGGTGATTGGCGCAGCCGACAAGATTATCGACATCACCGTAGCCATCGATAAGCTCGACAAGATAGGGCTCGACAATGTGAATGCCGAGCTGCGTGACAAGGGGCTCACCGATGATGCCATTGCCACACTGCAACCCCTGCTGTCGCTCAGCGGCACCAACGGCGAGCGCCTGCAAGCGTTGGCAGACATGCTGGCAACGAGCGAGACGGGCATGCGCGGCATCGACGAGATGCGCTATGTGCTCGACCACTTGCAGCAGCTCAACCTGCGGGCGGCTGTCGAACTCGACGTGTCGCTGGCACGCGGCTTGAACTACTACACCGGCACCATTGTCGAGGTCAAGGCACTAGATGTGGCGATTGGCAGCATCACCGGTGGCGGACGCTACGACAACCTGACGGGCGTGTTTGGCATGCCTGGCTTGTCGGGCGTGGGCATCAGCTTTGGTGCTGACCGCATCTACGACGTGCTCAATGCCCTGGACCTCTATCCTGCCGACACCATGGCGACGGCACGGGTGCTGTTCATCAACTTTGGCGAGGCTGAGGCAACTGCCGCCCTGCAACACGTCATGGCGTTGAGGCAGGCGGGCATCAGTGCCGAGCTCTATCCCGACAGTGCCAAGATGAAGAAGCAGATGACCTATGCCAACGACCGCAACACGCCCTTTGTGGCGATGGTGGGCGCCGACGAGGTGGCAAGTGGCACCATTGCCCTCAAGGACATGGCAACCGGCGAGCAGCAGTCGTTCACGCGCCAAGAGCTCATCGAGCAGCTCAAACGTTAACCCCTCTCATTATGTGTTGCTGCTATGAATAGCATGTACCGGCAATTGATGCAGCTGCCCTTGTTCCAAGGGGTGAGCGCCGAGAAGCTCTCGGCGCTGGTCGAGAAATTGCCTTTCCACTTTCTCAAGTTTCGCAATGGGGAGCAGATAGTGGCGGCAGGCGAGCCCTGCCAGCACATGCGTTTCATCGTGTCGGGCAAGGCTCGGCTCGAGACATCATTCTCCCATGTGCGTGTCACACTGGTGCAAACGTTGGCAACGCCCTCGGTGATGGCTCCCGATTTCCTGTTTGGGCGCGACACTGCATACCCCTTCAGCGCTTATGCCGATGGCGCATGTGGCATCCTGCAACTGCGCAAGAGCGATTACATCCAGATGGTCAATGCCGATAAGATATTCTTGTTCAATATCTTGAATCGTCTTTCCATGGGCTCGCAGGGCATGATCACGTCGTTGCTTGCCTTGTCGCAAGGTTCGGTCACCGAGCGCTTATCGCTGCTGGTGGGGGCGCTCACCAGCCAGTCGTCGGCAGACGTGTTATTACGCTACCGCCAAAAGGACTTTGCCACCTTGCTGGGTACGCAACGCACCACCTTGATGGCGGCATTGCAGCGGTTGAGCGATATGGGCATTGTTGAGTATTCCACCGGCGAAACCCGCATCACCGATTTGAATGCTTTAAGAGAAATCATTCGACGTTAAAACACAGACAAGTAACATAATATGACACATTACACCTATCAACCACAAGGCACCTGCTCCACGCAGATTAACATCGCGCTCGACGACCAGGGTGTCATTCAAGATGTCTATTTCCAGGGCGGTTGCAACGGCAACCTGCAAGGCATTTGCGCACTGGTGCAGGGCATGCCGGCAACCGATGCCATTGCCAAGTTGCAGGGCATACGCTGCGGCTACAAAAACACCTCGTGCCCCGACCAGCTCGCCACCGCCTTGCAGCAGGCTTTGCAGCAACTGGCTGCCGACAACAATTAACACGCTAACAATTTTCCCATCTAGTTGTATATGATGAAAAACTTATTGATAATCATGGCTTTGGTGGCAAGCATCGCCCTGGCGGGATGCAACAATCCCAAGGCAGAAGGCGAGAACTATGCCAAGCAGCTCGACGAGCTGTGCCAGCAGCAAAACGACGAAGCTGCGATAGCGCTCGAAGCCAAAATTGAGCAGCGCGAGCAGGAGCTGGCAGGCAACAGCGAGGCTTTGGCGCAATTTCGTGAGGCTATCGACAAGGTGCGCGAGCGCAATGTGGCTTACATGGCTGCCCTCAAAGCCAAGCAAGGCATCGTCACTGCCGACAGTGCCGTCAACGAGGTGGTGCAGGGCATCTTCTCTAGCGATAGCGACCAGACTGTCTCGATTAGTGACGTGTCACGCACCATCGATGCCGTGAACAACAAGAAGTGACAGACGTGCCTCAGCCGATGACCAGGACTTCCCTCAACGCATGGGCAGCTGTAGCTCTGTTGGTCACTGCCACGGCTTGCGGCACAGGCATCGAGAACACCGAGCATGTTACCGACAAGGACGTGGCGCGGGTCATTCAGCAGGTGGATAGCCGTCGCAAGCCAGCCACGCTGACCATTCAGCGCGACTCGTTACCCGTGTGGCGGCAGGGCAAGCAGTTTGTGGTGACCGACAACCAGTTGAAGCTCTTGTTTGAGCGCACGCCCGACTATGACCTCGACACCGTCACGCTGGCGGGGCACACCTTGCTCTATCGGGGCTATGACACGGGCAGCGTTTACGACAACCGCCAGACGGTCAACATCAGGTTGCAAGATGCAGCAACGGGCAACACCTACACCTACCGCACCGGCAAGACCTTGCCCGAGTTTAGGTCAACTTACTCCATCCCCATGCTCATCGACATGGATTTGGTGCACGGCATCGGCAAGCAGATTTGCGGTCGCGACTACTATGTGATGACCCCCATCTGGTACGACGTGCAGTCGCAGCAGATGATGGCGGGCAGGCAGTTCATCAGGGTGTACATCGATAGCGTGCTGCCTGGCAACAAGGTGATGCCCCTGCGTGTGTTGTTCACTGCTGCCGACACTCATCAGCATGCCATGGTTTGGATGACCGACAACGCCTCGACCATGCGTGGGCGCGACTTCGATGCCCTGTTTGTGCAAGCCGACCCTCATCTTGACTATCCCGCCATTGGCGATGCCAATTGGACGCACATCACGCGTGGCGAGATTGTCGAGGGAATGACCAAGGAGGAATGTCGGTTGGCACTAGGTGCCCCCAAGCGCACCAGCCAGAACCCCGATCAGGGCGGCATGCGTGAATATTGGTACTACGACGGCGGCTCCTACCTCTTCTTTGTTGACGGCTTATTGAGGCAATTCCGCCGATAACAGGACAACTTTTTTCGAAAAAAAATTGGGGTGCTCCGCTTTTTGGAACACCCCATCGCTATCTTTGCCCCCGATATCAAGGTTGACATTTTGCAATTTTTTGCCTAACTTTGTGCAACCATTAACCGATAACCAACTTTTAAACACGATTAGATATGAGCAATCAAGACCAATTCAAGGGCATTCCCATCAATCATCAGGACTTCATTCTCTCTTACAGCGACCGTCCCGAGGACCATGGTTACGACCGTGAGCAAGTCGAGGAAATCCTCCGCACCATCAAGAGCACCCCTCTGCATCCCATGTTCAGCGACCCCAATGTGTGCAACGACATTGGTGGCTTTTTTGAGGAAGGCGTGTGCACCGACAAGAACATCTCACACGCTATCTATTGGTACGAGCGAGCCATTGCTCTAGGCAGTGACTTGGCACGCAGCAACCTCGCCGACATCTTGCGCAAAGGCACCGGCGGCACCCCCATCGACCTCACACGCGCCTTTAAGCTCTATAGCCAGTGCGGCATCCCTTACGCGCACTACCGCACGGGCGAATGTTACGAAAACGGGTGGGGCACAGCTCCCGACCGCAAACGCGCCCGCACCTACTATACCCTCGCTTATAAAGAACGCCACCACCTCGCCATCCGCAAACGCCAGCAGTGGGACTTCCTCAACGAAGAATAAATCAGGGCTTAAGGCTTTTTAAAATCTCACGCAGATTAAGCAGACGAGCAGATATTTATATTTATCTGCTCCCATCAACGAAGTCGCTTTGCTCTCGCAAAGTAACCGACGAAGTCGCTGGGCTTCGCCAAGAATCTGCGTGAGATAAAAAATATCTGCGTGAGACAAAAAATGTGGGAGCATCCGCCACTTTGGCGATGCCCCCACAAATCATCTTGCAGGTGTGGATTAATCCTCGTCCTGCTTGCTCTCCTCGTATTCCTTGAGCAGCTGAGCCTGCACGTCGGCGGGCACCAGTTCATAGCTGCTAAAGTTCATGCTAAACGAAGCGCGGCCACCCGAGATTGAGCTCAGTGCGGTGCTATAGCTAGCCATCTCCTTCAGCGGGATGCGAGCCTTAACGCGCTCCAGGCCGTTGGCACTCGACATATCCATCATGATGCCGCGGCGGCCCTGCAAGTCGCTCTGCACACCACCCATGCAGTCGCTGGGCAGCAAAATCTCAACGTCATACACAGGCTCCAGCACCTTGGGGTTAGCGTCGCGGAAGGCTTGGCTAAAGGCGTTGCGGGCTGCCAGACGGAACGAGATTTCGTTCGAGTCAACCGGGTGCATCTTACCGTCGTAGATGCACACGCGCACGTCGCGGGCATAGCTACCGGTCAACGGGCCTTGCTCCATGCGGTCCATGATACCTTTCACGATGGCAGGGATAAAGCGGGCGTCGATGGCACCGCCGACGATGCAGTTATAGACAACCAGCATACCGCCCCACTCCAGAGGCATCTCCTGTTTGTCCTTGATGTTCATCTTGTACTCCTGGTTGCCAAACTTGTAGGTATCGGGTTCGGGCATACCCTCGCGATAGGGCTCCACGATGAGGTGAACCTCACCAAACTGACCCGAGCCACCCGACTGCTTCTTGTGACGATAGTCGGCACGGGCAGCCTTGGTGATGGTCTCGCGATAGGGGATGCGGGGCTCTTGATATTCGATTTGAATCTTGTCGTTGTTCTCCACGTTCCACTTCAGGGTGCGCAGGTGGAATTCGCCCTGGCCCGACACGATGGTCTGGCGCAGCTCCTTGCTCTGCTCGATGAGCAGGGTGGGGTCTTCCTCATGCAGGCGGTTGAGCACGGCACCCAGCTTCTCGGTCTCGCTCTCGTTGATGGCCTTGATGGCACGCTGGAACTTGGGAGCAGGATATTTGATGAAGTCGAACACATACTCGCAGCCCTTCTCGTTCAGGGTATTGCCGCAGCGCACGTCCTTGAGCTTCACGGCAGCGCCGATGTCGCCAGCCTGAATCTCGTCAACCGGAGTCTTGATCGAGCCGCACACCACATTAATCTGTGCCAGACGCTCCTTGCTGCCACGGTTCATGTTGTTGAGGTCGGCACCAGCCTTCAGCGTACCGCTCATCACCTTGAAGTATGATACCTCGCCAATGTGGCTCTCAACGGTGGTCTTGAAGAAGTAGATGCTCACGGGGCCGTTGGCGTCGGGCTTCACTTCCTCGCCATTGGTGTCCTTGGGTGCGGGCATGTCCTCGATGGCAGGCACGATTTCACCCATAGCCTCCAGCATGCGGTCCACGCCGATGTTCTTCTCGGCGCTGACGCACATCACGGGGAACAGGCTGCGGTCAATCATACCCTTGCGGATGCCGGCGATGGTCTCCTCGTCGGTCAGCGTCATCTCGTCCAGGAACTTCATCATCAGCTCCTCGTCGTTCTCGGCTGCCATCTCAAGCAGAGCCATGTGATATTCCTCAGCCTTGTCGGCGAGGCTGGCATCGATGTCGCCCACAGTGGCTTTGCCACCGTCCTTGGACCAGGTATATTGCTTCATGCTCAGCACGTCAACCACGGCGTTAAAGCCAGGACCTGCGTTCACGGGGAACTGCATGGCTATCACCTTGTTGCCAAAGGTCTCGCGCAGCTGGTTATAAACGTTGTCAAAGTCGGTCTTCTCGTCTTCCATGCGGTTGACAACAAACATCAGCGGCTTGCCCAGGCGGTCTGCCGTGCGGAAGGTGTTCAGCGTGCCCACTTCCACACCGTTGCGGCCATCAATCAGCAGCGCACCAGCGTCGGTCACGCTCAGTGCCGTCACGGTATTGCCCACGAAGTCATCGCTACCCGGGCAGTCAAAGAAGTTCAGCTTCTTGCCATTGTTCTCGGCATAAAACACAGTGGAGAACACGCTGTAGCCATACTCCTTCTCAACGGGGGTGCTGTCACTCACGGTGTTGCCGCCGTCCACACTGCCCCGGCGGCTGATCACACCGCCTTCAAACAAAATGGCCTCGGTCAGGGTAGTCTTACCCGAACCCTTGCCACCAATCAATGAGATGTTCCTAATCTCGTTTGTCTTGTAAACCTTCATGTCTTGATGATGTTACGTTAAATTGTTGGTATATAATGAATTTGAGTTTGCTTGCGCTAAACAGTCTGCAAAGTTACAAAAAATCTGTCGTTTTTGCCAACATCTGCCCTAAATTTTTATATCGCTGCAAATTAAACCTCTTAAATTTCATGCTCATCACGCAGATAAATGGGGCTTAAGGTTTTTATAATTTCACGCAGATATTTTAATCTCACGCAGATCACGCAGATTGAGCGGATTATTTATTATTTATCTGCTCCCATCAACGAAGTCGCTTGGCTCACGCAATGAATCTGCTCAATCTGCTCAATCTGCGTGCGAAAAAAATAAACACATCCGCGTGTGATTAAAATATCTGCGTGAGAAAAATAACCCCATCCGCATGGAGCTAAACTAAAAAAGCGCTAACTTTGCCATCAACTATGAACAAGAGCGAAAAACAACGCGCCCTGGCGGCACAACAATTCGCCGACCGATGGGCAGGCAAGGGATATGAGAAGGGACAGAGCCAAATATTCTGGACCGAACTGTTGACGCAAGTCTTCGGCGTGGACGACCCATCCACCGTCATCACCTTTGAGGACCAGGTGCACCTCGACCACACCGCCTTCATCGACGGATACATCGAGCGCACGCACACCCTCATCGAGCAAAAGTCGCTGAGCCGCGACCTGCGCAAGCCTGTGCAGCAAAGCGACGGCACATGGCTCACGCCATTCCAGCAGGCGCAGCGTTATAGCGCGGCGTTGCCCTATAGCCGCCGCCCCCGCTGGATTGTCACCTGCAACTTTGCCACCTTCCTCGTCTATGACATGGAGAACCCCAACGGCGAGCCGTTCGAGATACGCCTTGCCGACCTCGGCAAGGAGCATTACCGCCTGCGCTTCCTGGTCGAGACGGGCAGCGAGCACCTTGAGCGCGAGATGCAGGTGTCGATGCAGGCAGGTGCCATCGTGGGCAAGTTCTACGACGCGCTGCTGGCGCAATATCACAATCCCGACCATCCCGACACCTTGCGCAACCTCAACGTGCTGTGCGTCAGGCTAGTGTTCTGCCTCTATGCCGAGGATGCAGGCATCTTCGGCAAGCACGACATGTTTCACGACTACATGGCGGGCTACAAGACCGAGCACATGCGCGGCGCCCTCATCCGCCTGTTCCAGGTGCTGGACACACCCATCGACCAGCGCGACCCCTACATGCAAGACGACTTGGCGGCGTTCCCCTACGTCAACGGCGGCTTGTTTCACGGCGACATCGTGGTGCCGCAGTTCAACGACGACATCCGCCAGCTGCTGTTGCAGCATGCCTCGCTCGACTTTGACTGGAGCGAAATTTCGCCCACCATCTTTGGCGCGGTGTTCGAGAGCACCCTCAACCCCGAGACGCGACGCAGCGGCGGCATGCACTACACCAGCATCCAGAACATACACCGCGTCATCGACCCCTTGTTTCTCGACCGCCTCACCACCGAGCTCAACGACATCTTGGCAGAGACCGTGGTGCGCCAGCGTCGCCGCCGTTTGCTCGACTACCAGCAGCGGCTGGCAAGCCTCACCTTCCTCGACCCCGCCTGCGGCAGCGGCAACTTCCTCACCGAGACCTACCTCTCGCTGCGCCGCCTCGAGAATCGCGTCATCAGGTCGCTCTACGAGGGCGAGGCGATGTTCATCGGTGGCGACGAGTTCATCAACCCCGTGCGCGTGAGCATCCACCAGTTCTATGGCATCGAGATTAACGACTTTGCCGTTACCGTCGCCACCACCGCCCTGTGGATTAGCGAGGCGCAGATGCTGGCAGAGACCGAGCGCATCATCGGTCGCGACATCGACTTCTTGCCCCTCAAAACCTACCCCAACATCGCCGAGGGCAACGCCCTGACCATGGATTGGGGCACCGTCGTGCCACGCGAACGCCTTAACTACATCATGGGCAACCCGCCGTTTGTGGGCTATACCCAACAGAGTAAAGAGCAAAAAAGTGATTTAGCTGCATTAGATAGCAGAATCGGTAAAAATGTGGATTATGTTTGCGGTTGGTATTTCAAGGCTTGCAAAATGATGGAGGGAACCAAAATTCGCGCTGCTTTTGTGTCAACCAATAGCATCACGCAAGGTGAGCAGGTGGCAAGCGTGATTAAGCCGTTATATGAACGTTACAATTTTAATATAAATTTTGCTTACCGCACATTCCGCTGGGATAGCGAGGCAAGCCTTACGGCTCATGTGCATTGCGTAATTATTGGCTTCACAACTTATCAAACAAATGAACAAAAGATTTTGTTTGATGAAGGCGGAAACCCTCACGAGGTTCAGAACATTAATGGCTATTTAACTGATGCGCCAAATGTTTTTATTGAACGAAGAACCTCGCCTTTGTGTGATGTTCCAGAAATAGGACGAGGAAGCCAGCCAACAGATAATGGAAATTTCATTCTTACTGAAGAAGAAAAGAACGAGTTGTTGGCTAAAGGACCTCAAGCTGCGCCTTTTATTCGTCCATTTATGATGGGTAAAGATTTTATCAATCGTAAACCGCGGTATTGCTTGTGGTTGGTAAATGTCAATCCATCAGAGTTGAAAAAATGTCCAGAAGTGTTGCAGCGAGTGAGCAATGTTCGTGATTTTAGGCTTAAAAGCACCAAGGCTGCTACAAGGAAAAAGGCTGATACTCCAACATTATTTGACGAAATCCATATAAGTGAGACTGAATATATTGGAATCCCAAGGGTCTCATCTGAAAATCGTCGATATATTCCAATGGACTATTTAAGTCCTGATATTATTCCAGGTGATAAAATTTATTTCATGTCACAAGCGACGATATATCATTTTGGAATATTAACGAGCAATGTGCACATGGCATGGATGCGGGCTGTGTGTGGCAGGCTTAAAAGTGATTATAGCTATAGTAATACTATCGTCTATAACAACTTCCCGTGGCCCGAGGTCTCTGAGGCTCAGCGCGAGCGCATTGCGGCAACGGCGCAGGGCATCCTGGATGCGCGGGCGCAGTTCCCCGACAGCTCATTGGCAGACCTCTACGACCCCGTCACCATGCCGCCCGCGTTGATTAACGCCCACCGTGCCAACGACCGCGCCGTGATGGCAGCCTATGGCTTCGCCACCACCATCACCGAGGCGCAGTGCGTCGCTGCCCTGTTCACCCGCTACCGCACCCTCGTTGCCGGCTCGCATTGACCCCATACCCCCATCTATGGCAGGCTTATATGTCCATATCCCGTTTTGCGCCAGTCGTTGCATCTATTGCGACTTCTTTTCGAGCACGTCGCTAGGCGAGTGGGGCGAGCGCTATGTGTCGGCACTGCTAGCCGAGGCACGCATGCGCAAGGGCGAGTTGCAGGGCGAGGCGGTGCGCACCGTCTATCTGGGCGGCGGCACCCCGTCGCAGCTGCCCGTGCCCCTGTTGCAGCGGCTGGTGGGTGGCTTGGGCGAGGTGTTTGACCTGACCGCCGTGTGCGAGTTCACCGTCGAGGCTAATCCCGACGATGTGTCGCCGCAGTGGTGCGCCGCGCTGCCGCCGCTGGGCGTGAATCGTGTGAGCATGGGCGTGCAGAGCCTCGACAACGATGTGTTGCGCTTTATGGGGCGCCGCCACACCGCGCAGCAGGCGATGACCGCCGTCGCCACCTTGCGGTCGGCAGGCATCACCAACCTGAGCATCGACCTGATGTATGGCGTGCCAGGGCAGACGCTGGCATCGTGGGGTGCGACGGTACGCAAGGCGTTGACCCTCAACGTGCCACATGTGTCAGCCTATGGCCTCACCTACGAGGTCAACACCCGTCTGTGGCATGCCCGTGAGCAGGGCGAGGTGACCGAGGTGCCCGAGGACGAGTGCATCGCCATGTATCATCAGCTGGTGCATCTGCTGCAACAGGCGGGTTATGAGCATTATGAGCTGTCAAACTTTGCCCATGCGGGTTATCACTCGCGGCACAACTCATCCTATTGGGACGACACGCCCTATCTGGGCTTGGGTGCGGCGGCACACAGCTACGACGGACACCTGCGCCGCAGCAATCCGCACAGCCTGCGCCGCTATGTGACGGCGCTTGAGCGTGGCGCGACGGTGTTCGACACCGAGGTGGTGCACGACTGGGAACGCTACGACGAGCGCGTGATGCTAGGCCTGCGCACGGCGCATGGTGTGGATGCGGCACGCTTGCGGCGCGACTTGGGCGACCGCCGCTGGCATTACCTGGAGCAGCAGGCAGCCCCCCATGTGCGCGACGGTTTGCTCAAGCGGGTAGGGGATTGCTATGTGCTCACCGCCCGCGGCGAACTCCTAGCCGACACCGTCATCCGCGACCTCATGAGCGAATAAATCGTGGCTTAGGGGTTAAGGCTTAGGGTATAGGGCTTAAGGCTTACGGTCTAAGGCATAGGGTTTACGGCGTTATCTAGATATGTGCCAGGCGGAGCGCACCTCGGAGAGGTACACCAATAATTAACCCCAAAATGGATTGGAGGTTCGGATAGGAATGCGCTAGGCGTGAAGCACCTCGAAGAGGTGTACCATAAGGAAGCCCTAGGTTATTGAGTGAGCGGAGCGAACGAAAAACCTAGGGTGTTGGTTACTAGAGAATTAGGTACCTTGGAGAGGTGCACCGACATTAACTAAAACCTTAATTTAGCCAAGCCTAGTGGTGGCGTACCTCTCCGAGGGACCGAACGATATAATCACTTGTACACCAGGTCGCTTGGCTTCGCCAAGAATCTGCGTGAGATTTTAAACACCCTTAATCTGCGTGAAATAAAAAAAATCGCATCAACTTCGCTGAAATGTCAAGATTTTTGCTGATATTTGCAACTTATTAACCAAAAAACCTTAAAAAAACGCAATGAGACGTCAATTATTAATGGTGTTGGCTTGGTCACTGGCAAGCATCTGCACCATACACGCACAATTTTCCACACCCAAGTTGGGCGGATTCTTTATGGGGCAATATCAAGCCACCTTTCAGGACGATAACAACAGCAATTCGTTCAACCTGCGCATTGCCCGCGCCTCGCTCGAAGGGCGGGTGCTCGAAGACTTCTACTACAAGATGCAGGTGCAATTCAACGGCAACACCACCACGCTGGGCAGCAGCCCGCGTCTGGTGGACCTGTTTGCCGAGTGGCAACGCTACGACTTCTTTAAGGTCAAGGTGGGACAATTTAAACGCCCCTTCACGTTCGAGAACCCCATGAACCCCATCGACCAGGGCTTTATGGGCTATTCGCAAAATGTGCAGCGGCTGTCGGGCTTCAGCGACCGCACGGGTGAGCACTCCAGCAACGGGCGCGACATAGGCGTGCAGTTGCAGGGCGACTTCCTTAAAAATGCCAGTGGGCGCAACCTGTTGCACTATCAGATAGGAGTGTTCAACGGCCAGGGCATCAACGTTAAAGACGTTGACGAGCGCAAGGACATCATCGGCGGTGTGTGGGTGATGCCCATCAAGGGCATGCGTCTGGGCATCTTCGGCTGGGAAGGCTCGCACGCACGCAAGGGTGCCTATACCGATGCCGACGGCAACGAGGGCAGCGGCTTGGTGAGCCTGCGTCAGCACCGCTATGCCCTGAGCGCCGAGTACAAGGCTAACGACATGCAACTGCGAGCCGAGTACATCCACAGCACCGGCTATGGCTTCAAGACCACCTATCAAAAGAGTGAGAACCTGAGCGACGCGACCGTCAACTGGTCAAATGGCAACAAGGCAGACGGCTTTTATGCCCTAGCCGTGGTGCCGGTGACCCGTGACCACAAGCTGCACGTCAAGGGGCGCTATGACCTCTACCGCAAGCAAGCCAACTGGGACACCAGCCGCACGCAGTATGAGGTGGGCGTCAACTATCAGGTGATAAAAAATCTGGAGTTCCAGAGCGAGTATGCCCTGATTAACGACCGCACCCTAGCCGACGGCAAGCACAACTATAGCATCATCGACCTAGAGGTTTGCGTGCGATTTTGAGCTAATTACCACACATGATTTAAACTAAAACTTAAGTATAATAATTTCTATATATTAAGATCCTATGACTACAGTAATGATCATTCAACTGCTCATTGTGCTGCTGATGCTCTACATTGGCAGCCGTTATGGCAGTTTGGCACTTGGTGCCATCTCGGGGATTGGTCTTGCCATCCTGGTGTTTGGCTTTGGCATGAAACCTGGCTCGCCGCCCACCGATGTAATTTACATCATCATCGCCGCCGTCACCTGTGCCGGTGTGCTGCAAGCCGCCGGTGGCATGGACTGGCTGATACAGATAGCCGAGCGATTGCTGCGCAAGCACCCTGACCGCATCACCTTTTTTGCCCCGTTGTGCACGTTCTTCCTCACCGTGCTGGTGGGAACGGGTCACGTGGTTTACACGCTCATGCCCATCATTGTTGACATCGCCATCAAAAAGGGTATCCGCCCCGAGCGTCCCTGCGCCGTGGCGTCGATTGCCTCACAGGTGGGCATCACCTGCTCGCCCATTGCCGCTGCCGTCGTGGCATTTGTGACCATCTCGGCTGCCAACGGCTTTAACATCACCATTCCGCAGGTGCTCATGGTCACCATCCCCGCCTGTCTGGTTGGCTTGTTTTGTGCCTCGCTGGCATCCTACAAGCGCGGCCTTGATTTGGACAAGGACCCCAAATTCCAGGCGTTGATTGCCGACCCCGTACAGCGTGAGTACGTCTATGGCGGCAATGCCACCACGCTCGACAAGAAGATTGACAAGCATGCCCGCTGGTCGGTCTATATCTTCCTGGCTGCGCTGGCAGTGATTGTGATGTTTGCCGTCTTCCAGAATCTGTTGCCCACCTACGACACGCTTGAGGCGGTCAAGGACGCCAAGGATGTCACCTTTGCATCTGGCGTGACCATGACCCCCAAGCAGCTGGTGGCTGCCGGTATGGAGGTTGACGGCGTGACGCAAATGGTGCCCAAGTCGTTGAAGATGAACCTCGTGATTCAAATCATCATGATTACCGCCGCCGCGCTGATGATCATCTTCTGCAAAGCCAAGCCCAAGCGTGCCGTCTCTGGCGCCGTGTGGCAGAGCGGTATGGTAGCAGTGGTCGCCATCTATGGCATCGCATGGCTGGCAGACACCTATTTTGCCAACTACCTCACCGAGATGAAGGACATGCTGGGTGGCATCGTGGCACAATATAACTGGTCGATAGCTATCGTGTTCTTCCTGGTGTCGGTGCTCATCAACTCACAAGGTGCCGTGGTGGTGGCAATGCTGCCACTGGCTTACTCGCTAGGCATACCTGGACCAGTGTTGCTGGGCGTGTTCCCCAGTGTCTATGGCTACTTCTTTATCCCCAACTATCCCAGCGATATTGCAACGGTCAACTTCGACCGCACGGGCACCACGGTGATTGGTAAATATCTGCTCAACCACAGCTTCATGATGCCTGGCCTCATCAGCGTGTTTGTCTCGACCATCGTTGCCTATGGTATCGCTATGCTGATGTTCTAAGCACGCCACTGCCGCCGCGTGACAAAAATGCACTTGCCGCATTGGGCTAAATCAAATAAAAAGCATTACCTTTGCAGCCGTCAACGCACCCTTATGGGCGTTGACGGCTTTTAACACATTGACCGATAACGTTTTTTGGGAAAATGAATTGGTTTGTTGAGTTGTTTTGTGGCACCAGTGTGGCGCACTCCATTTTGATTTATGCGCTAGTGATTGCGGTGGGTGTGCTGCTAGGCAAGGTGAAGTTTTTTGGCATCTCGCTTGGAGCGACGTGGGTGCTGTTTATGGGTCTGCTCGCCGGTCACTTGGGCTTGCAGGTTGATGCCGCAACGCTCAAGTTTGTGCAAGAGTTTGGCTTGATTTTGTTCATCTTCTCCATTGGCTTGCAGGTGGGTCCTGGTTTCTTCTCGGCATTCAAGCAAGGCGGCTTTGACCTCAACGGCTTGGCTGTGCTGGTGGTGACGCTCAACGTGGTGGTGGCGCTTGCCATCTATTTTTTGGCAGGCAACATCAGCATCACCGATATGGTGGGCGTGATGTCGGGTGCGGTGACCAACACACCTGGACTGGGTGCCGCACAGCAGACCCTCATCGAGACGCTAGGTGCTAGCGCAACCGACATTAATGCTTCGATGTCAATGGGCTATGCCGCTGCTTATCCGCTTGGCGTGATTGGCATCATCTTGTCGATGGTGCTGGTGAAGGCAATATTTAAAATCAACATCGACAAAGAGACTGCCGAGGTCGAGGCTGAGAAAGAGAACAGCCAGCTCAAGCCCCACGTGGTGAACTATCAGGTAACCAACAAGCTGATTGCTGGCAAGACGGTCACACGCCTGCACACCATCATCGACCACAACTTCACCATCTCGCGCCTGCGCCGTGCCGACGGCACGATTGAAATTCCGCGTGGCGACACCGTGATTGAAAAAGACGACATCTTGCGCATCGTGATGTCGGTGCAAGACGAGGAGATGTTCGACACCATCATAGGTCCGCACATCGACTATGACTGGAAGCTTGATGCCCCGACAAACCATGCCATCGTGTCGAAACGTATCGTCATCACCCAAAACGACTTTAACGGCCGCAAAATCGGCTCGATGCGCTTGCATGAGGGCTACAAAGTGAACGTTACGCGCATCTATCGTGCTGGCGTGGAACTGCTTGCCAGCCCCAACCTGTCGCTGCAAATTGGCGACCGCCTGACGGTAGTGGGGCGTGAGGAGGACATCGACCGCCTGGCAGATAAGATGGGCAACAGCTACAAGCGCCTGGACCATCCCAACCTGTTCACCATGTTCATTGGCATCGTGATGGGTATCTTGGTGGGCAGCATCCCCATCATGCTGCCTGGCATGTCGGTGCCCATGAAGCTGGGTTTGGCAGGTGGCCCGCTGGTGGTTGCCATCTTGATAGGTCGTTATGGCTACAAGGCACGTCTGGTGACCTATACCAGCACGGCGGCCAACCTGATGCTGCGCGAATTGGGCATCTGCCTGTTCCTGGCATCGGTGGGCATTGCCGCAGGCGGTAATTTTGCCGCTACGGTGCTCAACACCACAGGTGCCATGTGGGTGCTCTATGGCTTCTTGATTACCTTTATCCCGCTGATGGTGGCTGTGTTGCTGGCTCGTGGTCGCTGGCACTTGAACTATTGCACCATCATGGGCGTTGTGGCAGGTGCCACAACCGACCCGCCCGCACTAGAGTATGCCAACAAGACGGCGGGCAACGACGCCCCTGCGGTGGCATACGCCACAGTCTATCCGTTGACCATGTTCCTGCGCGTAGTCATCGCCGAGCTCCTCATCATCACCTTGGCATAGAGGGCTATAAGAGCAATAATCTCACGCAGATTAAGCAGATCGAGCAGATAAATTTCTTAGAGAAAAAATCTGCTTAATCTGCTCAATCTGCGTGAGATTTTAAAATACCCTAAAGCCTTATCCCTAAAGCCTTAAGCCTATGAAATCGTCGTTGGCACTATTTTTGCATGAGTAGGGTAACGAGAGGGATTGATTTGTATGTTTAATCATCATGAAAAAAACAAACTCAACAACTGAACACGATGGCAGGACCTAGAGGAATGGGCCCAGGTGGTCCTGGAGGACACTATCTGAGTGAGGAAGAAAAGGCCAATCGCCCTAAGGTGACGGCGGCTTTGCTGCGGCGTGTGGGCAGCTATCTGCGTCCCTACTGGAAGCAGCTGGCACTGGTGCTGGTGTGCATCGTGGTGTCGTCGTCGCTCGGCATCTTGCCCGCGGTGCTCACCGGACGCATCGTTGACGACGGACTCATCGGGCGCGACTTGCACATGCTGATTGTGCTCATCGTCGCATCGCTTGGTGTGACGCTGGCATCAAACCTGGTGGGCGTGGCAGAGGCTTATCTGAACACATGGATTGCCCAGCACATCAGCTATGATATGCGCAACAAGATGTATAGCCACTTGCAGCGCATGTCGCAACGGTTTTTCACGACCAACAACCAGGGCGACATCATCACACGCATGACGAGCGACATTGCAGGCGTGCAGGCGGTGATGTCGGGCACGCTGACCAGCATCCTTAAAAACGTGATTACGCTGGTGGTGGCACTGATTGCGATGTATGAGAAAAACTGGATTCTTGCCACCATTGGCATCATCATTGTGCCGCTGTTCACCATCCCCACACGGCGAGCCGGCAAGACGCGCTGGACACTGAGCCGGCAGGCGCAGGAGCGCAACGACGAGATTAACGGCATCTTGGGCGAGACGCTCAGCGTGAGCGGACAGCTGTTGGTCAAGCTGTTCGGCAAAGAGTGTTACGAACTGGAACGCTACCGCAACGCCAATGGCGAGATGATGAAGCTCAACATCAAGGAGCGCATGGCTGGCCGCTGGTTCAGGATGACACTCGACACATTCACTAGCATCGGCCCCATGCTGCTCTATCTGGTGGGCGGCATCATCATGATGCGCCACGACCCCACGCTCACCGTGGGCGACATCACCGTGCTGGTGGCGTTGCTGGGACGCATGTACGGACCGGTAAACTCGTTGCTCAACATCCAGGTCGATTGGATTCAGTCGATGGCGATGTTCACACGCATCTTTGGCTATCTGGATATGCCGGTCGAAATCGATGACGCCCCTGACGCTCGTCCGATGCCCGTCAGCACCGGCAGCGTGCAATTCGACCATGTGCAGTTTCACTACGATGCCGGTCACCCCATCTTGCGTGACGTGAATTTCAAGCTAGAGAGTGGCAAGAGCATCGCCATAGTGGGGCCGTCGGGTGCGGGCAAGAGTACCATCATCAACCTGATTCCTCGCCTGTATGACGTGACGGGTGGCTCGGTGACCCTCGACGGGGTTGACGTGCGCGACATCCGTCTAGATGACCTGCGCCGGCACATTGGCATCGTCAGCCAGGAGACCTATCTGTTCAACGGCACCATCCGTGACAATTTGCTCTATGCTTGCCCCGAAGCCACCGAGCAGCAGATGATTGAGGCTTGCCGCAAAGCCAACATCCTGGACTTTGTTGAAGCACAACCACAGGGGCTGGACACGGTGGTCGGCAATCGTGGGCTGAAACTGTCGGGCGGTGAGAAGCAACGCATCGCCATAGCCCGTGTGCTGCTCAAAGACCCAGCCTTGCTCATCTTTGACGAAGCGACCAGTGCCCTCGACAGCATCAGCGAGAAAAAGATACAAGATGCCATTCAGCCGCTCATCGCCAGCCGCACCAGCATCCTCATCGCCCACCGCCTATCGACGGTGCTGGCTGCCGACCAGATTGTCGTGCTTGACCATGGCGACGTGGTGGAGCGGGGCACGCACCAGCAGCTGCTGGATGCCGACGGTGTGTATGCCCGCCTCTACCGCACCCAGTTTGCCACTGCCATGACCATGCAAGCCGCCGGCTATGCGGCATGACGCATGATTTTTGTGCCGCTGTTACTCGCCAGTGATAAAAAATGCTTATCTTTGTGATGGGCAATCCCCAGTTTTGACAACGCATCATAACGAACAACTATGGCTCAAAACGACCAAATTTCACATCAAGGCACCGGCACAGGTGCCGCCACGCGCTCACAGGTGCGCATCGACGAACCTAGGCAATACAAGGTCATCTTTCACAACGATGACTTCACGACCATGGAGTTTGTCACGCAAATGCTGATAGAAATCTTTGGCAAAACTGCCGACGAGGCGGTGATGCTGATGATGAAGGTGCACCGTGAGGGGCAGGCGGTGGCAGGTGTGTATGGCTACGACGTGGCGATGACCAAGGCACAGCAGACCATGAGCCGCGCCCGTGGCGAGGGCTTCCCCCTGCGCCTCACGTGCGAACCGGCATAACCGCCCAGTTGCCCCACCAATAAATAGATATTGACGTAATTCATTAAACACCATTTGACAAGTGGAAATTTCGACCAATCTTGAGAATATACTCACCTGCGCCAATGTGTTGGCATACACCTGCCGCACACGACTGGTGACCCCCGAACATGTGTTGCTGGCTGCACTCGACGAGGAGCCTGTGAACACGGCGATGAATCATCTGGGCAACCTGCCCGTTGATGACGTGAAACAGCGCCTGCGCCTGTACATCGACAAGCTGGACAAATGGACCGACGATGACGATGAGGACAGCCTGGAGGCATCCTACCAATTTGGACAGCTGATGAAGCTCATGCAACGTCATGCCGACACCTCGTCAACACAACTGGTTGACGTGCCGCACCTGTTCAACGCCATGATGGAGCTACGCGATAGCTTTGCCGCTAATTGTCTCATCGCTTTGGCACAAGGCGACAAGGGCGGCTTGTTGCAGGCACTAACTGATGCCTATGCGGGGCTCTTGACTGACGAACCACAACACGCCACGTCGGGCGGAACGGACAATCAGCCGCAACAGACTGCCGCTGGTTGGCAAGACTTTGTGCTGTGCATCAACGACCATCTGGCTGACCACAATCCGCTCATCGGTCGCGACGCTGAGCTGCAACGCACCATCCAAGTGCTGTGCCGCAAGGACAAAAACAATCCCCTGCACATCGGTGAGCCAGGTGTGGGCAAAACCAGCATTGTCTATGGTCTTGCGCAACGCATACAAGACGGTGACGTGCCGCCTCGCCTGCAAGGCAGCCGCATCTACCAACTGGATTTAGGCTCGCTCATAGCCGGAACGCAATACCGCGGTGACTTTGAGAAACGCCTCAAGGCGGTGATGACTGGCATTGCATCGCAGCCTGGTGCCATACTCTATATTGACGAGATTCACAACATCGTCGGGGCAGGGCAGACGGGCGAGGGGTCTATGGATGCCAGCAACTTGCTCAAACCCTATCTGGAGGGCGGCACCGTGCGCTTCATAGGCGCGACCACCTATGAGGAATATAACCGTTACATCATGCGCAACAAGGGGCTCATGCGACGTTTCCAGCAGGTGCCCATCGACGAGCCTAGCGTTGATGAGACGCTGAAGATTATTCAGATGTTGAAGCCTGCCTACGAAGCTTATCATCAGGTGACCTATGATGACGATGCGCTGCAATTTGCCGTCACAGGCAGTGCCAAGCACATCACCGACCGTTATCTGCCCGACAAGGCCATCGACCTCATCGACGAGGCTGGTGCCTGGGTGCAAATGAACCGCAAGGACGACGAGAATCGCCATGTGGACAAGCGCCTCATTGCCGATGTGCTGGCACGTGTTGCCAAGGTAGATGCGCTGTCGATGGACGAGGCTGCCAACGACCACCTCGAAACGCTCGAAACCCGCATCAAGCAGAGCATCTATGGGCAAGACGTGGCTGTGCGCCAAGTCGTTGAAGCTGTGCAGATGGCTAAAGCGGGTCTCACCGACCAGGATAAACCGCTTGCCTCGCTGCTGTTTGTCGGCCCCACGGGTGTGGGCAAAACCGAGGTAGCGCGTGTGCTGGCGAAACAGTTGGGCGTGGAACTGGTGCGGTTCGACATGAGTGAATATGTCGAGAAACACACTGTTGCCAAGCTCATTGGCTCACCGGCTGGCTATGTGGGCTATGATGACGGAGGCTTGCTCACCGATGCCGTGCGCAAGCATCCTGATTGTGTGCTGCTGCTCGACGAGATTGAGAAGGCACACGATGACATCTTTAACCTGCTATTGCAAGTGATGGATTATGGCACGCTGAGCGACAACAAGGGACGCAAGGCGGTGTTCCGCAATGTGGTGCTGATTATGACCAGCAATGCTGGTGCGCAGTTTGCACACCAGGCATCGGTGGGGTTCGCCTCGTCGGTCACAGCGGGGCAAGCGATGCTCAAGCAGGTGAAAAAGACTTTCAAGCCCGAGTTCATCAACCGCCTCTCGTCTATTGTGGTCTTCAACGACATGGATCGCACCATGGCAGGCATGATTTTAGACAAGAAGCTGCGTGAGCTCGATGTCATGCTGCAAGCCAAACAGGTGACCCTGCGCTTGGGCGAAAAGGCGCGTGAACAATTGTTGCAAGAGGGTTATTCGCAGGAGTATGGCGCACGCGAGATGGACCGTGTGATTCACCACCGCCTTAAATCAAGGCTTGTGCGCGAAATCTTGTTTGGCTCGCTCAAGCATGGTGGCGAATGTGTGATCGATGAACTCGAAACCGCCGCTGACTAATCACTGATGATGAGCTTGTTATAATCTAAGCATCATGCCCATTTATCACATTCCAAAGCGTCCCATTGTGTTCCCCGACCCGCACATGGCAGACGATGATGGCTTGCTTGCCATCGGCGGTGACTTGTGCGTTGAGCGGTTGCTGCTGGCGTACAACCACGGCATTTTCCCGTGGTTCTCGTTTCGTGACAACGATGAGCCGTGGTGGTTTTGTCCGCAACAGCGCTTTGTCTTGTTCCCCGACAGGGTGCACATATCGCATTCCATGAGGTCGCTCATCCGCAAGGACTGTTACAAAGTCACACTTGATGCCGATTTCTCAGCTGTTATTTCGCACTGTAGCACAGTGGCTGGGCGTGACCAACAACCAGGCGCATGGCTGGGCGAAGACATCATCAAGGCTTACACAACCTTGCACCGCATGGGGTTTGCCCACAGTGTAGAGGTATGGAATGGCGACCGTGAGCTGGTGGGCGGGCTTTATGGCGTTACAATCAATCGCTGCTTTATGGGCGAGAGCATGTTTAGCGAGGTGCCCAGTGCCTCCAAGTTGGCACTGATTGCGCTGGCACTGCATGTGCGCCGCATCGGGGGCAGGTTCATAGATTGCCAAATCCGCACCGACCACCTGGCTTCGATGGGTGGCACACACATCCCCTACGACAACTACATGGAGCTATTGCATAGCCCAAAACCGCAGACCTTTGACCCGTTGACACCAGCGATGCAACAGTTGAATCAGCACCTCATGCTGACAATGCCTTGAACATCAGCTTGATGATGTCCTAAATGTGATTGGGTAAAAAGAGTGGGGTAGCGTGGCTATCAGTGGTCACTCAAAAGCCTTGAGCTTGAGGCTCTCGCCATCCCAAACGGCATAAGTGCATTGCGTAATCCAGTCGCCCAAAAAGACGACTTGTCTGCTGTCGCCATCGGCAAGCGGCACTTGCCTCGCCAGATGCAGGTGACCATAGAGGTAAGCCTCAACCTCGGGGTGAGTGGTTGCAAATTGGCGAGAATAGGCTATCAGATTTTGCGCACTGCGCTCCACGCATTGCTGCTGAACATCTGGCTTGCGCTTGGTGCGGTTGTTGGTTGACCAGCCAGTGGCAATGGGATAGGTCCAGCGGGGGTGAATGGCTGCATATAGCCATTGGCAGGCGCGGTTATAAAAGCACCAGCGCATAAACCGGTACATGGGCGGTTGATAGCCCACGTCGTCACCATGCGAAATCATGAAGTGGTGTCCGTCGCCCACATCAACCACGGTGTGCTCTCGCAACACGGTGAGCCCCACCTCGTCGCGCAAGTAGTCAAATAGCCACACATCATGATTGCCGGTGAGCCAGGTGATTTGCACACCTGCGTCGGCTAGTTGTGCCAACTTGCCCAAAAATCGCACATGCCCACGCGGCACCACGTGACGATATTCGTACCAATAGTCTAGGATGTCGCCCAGCAGATAAAGCGCACGAGCCTGTTCACTGCCAATGTGGTCCAGAAAACGCACCACGCGCAACTCGTTCTCGCGCGGGTGTTCCAGGTAGTGGGCTCCCAGATGCAGGTCTGATATGAAGTAGGTGTTTCCAGCCATGTCGGTCGGCATGTGTGGTGATTGTGCGTGAGTTGCGAGTCACATCATACCCAGCTCCAGCTTTGCCTCGTCGGTCATCATGCGCGGGTCCCACTCTGGCTCAAACACCAGGTTGATGGTCGCGCCTGTCACACCGTCAACACTTTCCACCTTTTGCCGCACGTCTTCAACGATGAAGTCGGCAATGGGGCAAGCCGGTGCTGTGAGGGTCATGTCAATGTCAGCATGCCCCTCGTCGCTCACGTCGATGCGGTAGATGAGCCCCAAGCTGTAAACGTCAACGGGCAACTCGGGGTCGTAAACGGTCTTCAACATCTTAACGATGTCTTCCTCGATGCGTAATTTGTTGTTCTGTTCCATGATGCGGGTGCAAAGGTAGTGCTTTTTTGTCGAATTAACTCAAAAATCTGCCGCTAGATTATTTTAATGACTTACAAATGTGCTAACATCAATTAAAATCGCTAGTCCTGCTTCTTTTGCTGCTTGATGTAGCGCAACCTGGCTTGCCGCAGCCGTTGTTGGCGTTGCGCTTCGCGGCGGGCTTTGCGTCGCTCAGCGTCTTCCTGTCGATAGGCGAAGTCGTTGTCTGCCATGCGCGTAATGGTGTGTTAAGGTTGTTTGTTAAACGAGTCGCTAAACAGTGTCCTGTTTTGGATGGAGCGGCCTAGGGTCAACTCGTCGGTATATTCAATTTCGCTGCCCACATTCACACCTCGTGCCAACATGGTGATTTTCACGTCAGCATAGGGCGCAAGCCGCCTATAGATGTAAAAACCTGTGGTGTCGCCCTCCATGGTGGCACTCAGGGCAAGGATGACCTCGTGCACGTCGCCGCTGGCAACGCGTTGCACCAGGCTCTCGATTTCGATGTCGGCGGGGCCAATGCCGTCCATGGGCGAAATCAGGCCGCCCAGCACATGATACAGGCCGCGGTGTTGCCCCGTGTTCTCGATGCTCATCACATCTTTCACATGCTCAACCACGCACACTGTGGAAGCGTCGCGCAGCGGGTCTGAGCAGATGGGGCACAGCTCGGTCTCGCTGATGTTGTGGCACTTGCGGCAGTAGCGTATTTCGCGGCGCAGCTTGATGATGGCTTCGCCAAAGTCGATGGCTTGCTGCTCGTCTTGCTTCAGCAGATATAGCACTAGCCGCAATGCCGTCTTGCGGCCTATGCCTGGCAAGCGGGCAAACTCGCTAACCGCAGTCTCAAGCAGTTGTGATGTGAATTCTTGTTCCATGTGTCCCATTTCTTAGCTTGCGGCAAAGGTAACGCTTTTTATCGACAGTGACTAATTTTTTGTCAATTGATGCCGAGCCTGAAATGTGTTTTTAGATAATTTTATGTACATTTGCAGCTTGGATAAACATTAACGCTATATTGATGCAAATTTTATGGACTATCTTTTGTTGATTGCAGGACTAGCCTTGTTACTGGTGGCTGCCAACTATCTGGTTGATTCGTCGGTGGCTATTGCCCAGCGTGCACACGTTTCTAACTTCATCATCGGCTTGACCATCGTGGGCATGGGGACCAGTGCGCCCGAGCTGTTTGTCTCAGTGTCGAGTGCCCTGAGTGGCAGTGGTGACATCGCCGTGGGCAACGTGGTGGGCAGCAACATTTGCAACATCTTGCTCATAGCGGGTGTGGCTGCTGTGATTGCCCCATTCGCCATCGAGCGGCTGCAAAAGCGGCGCGACATCCCCATCTTGATTGCCATGTCGCTATTGCTGATGGCTCTGGCTAACGACAGTTGCCTGCCAGGCATTAGCGAGAACACCCTCTCCCGATTCGACGGCATCTTCATGCTCATCATCTTTGTGGGCTACATGTGCTGGGTGATTTTGCAAAAGGGCAAGGACCCGCAAGCAGCAATGCAAGAGGCCGACGAGCAGGCGCAGTCGTCGCTGGCTGGCAAAAATGTATGGCTGCTTTGCGCCATTGCGGTGGCATCGCTTGTGCTGCTGATCACTGGTGGCAACATGTTCCTCAACAGTGCCAAGAGCCTGGCTAGGGCTTGGGGCATGAGCGAGGCGGTCATCGCCATCACGATAGTTGCCGTGGGCACGTCGCTGCCCGAGCTGGTCACATCGGTCATCGCAGCCTGCAAGCACAACCCGCAGTTGGCGTTGGGCAATGTGATTGGCAGCAATCTGTTTAACATCTTGTTCATTTTGGGTCTGTCGGCAACGGTTAAGCCCTTGCACATCATTGACATCAACTTGATGGACTATGTGGTGATGATTGTGGCGGCTATCATGCTCTATGTGGTGGTTTACACGTTCAAGAGGAACCGCTTCGACCGCATCGAGGGCATCATCTTCTTAATTGCCTATGTGGCATATACCGTTTGGCTGCTGATGCGTTAAACGTTAACCGAAAATTAAAGTCTAACTCAAAAAAAATGTGAACGACGATACGATGACAAAACTAAACAAATCTACCTTGGTGCTGTGCTTTGTGCTTGCCATGCTGATGGGCATGGGCTTGGCAGTGAGCGGCTGCGATGAGCCAGACCCTAATCCCAGCGACGCGGTGGTCCACTATGTAGTGATGGTGACCGATGGCGGTGATTTTAAGGTCGAGGGCGGCTCCGACAGCGTGCGCTCGGCTGTCCTCAACCCAGTTGACGTACTGCAACAGACGTGCGACAAGTGGGACGGCTTGCACACCAGGCACGACAACAAGGTGGTCGAGGCGTGCGACAAGGCCTACGACAACTATGTGAGGCAGTACACGGGGTGCGGATGCCACATCACCTGCAAGGTGGCTGTGTGGCGCAAGATAACATCAACCACCGACCCCGAGGACGATGTGAAGCTGACAACCTACACCTTTGATGTTAATCCCGCAAATTAATGATGATGACGATGAAGCGATATTTCTCACTGCTGGCAGCGGTGATGCTGCTAGCCTGTGCCACGGCGTTGCTCAACGCCTGCGGCAGCGACGAGCCAGATTCCTATAGCGTCCAATATTTCATGGGCGTTGAAAACGAATTTCTGGTGAATGGCGCAACTCGCGAAAACAACCCCTACTACGACCCTTCTTCGTTGATGAAGGAAGCCATACAGCGGGTTTACCCCACGCCCACCGAGGCGGGTGCCGACGATGCCGTGATAGCTGCGTGCGACAAGTGCTATGCCGACTATGTGACCATGTACACAGGCTATCCCGACCACTTGACCTGCACCATCACCCTGAACAAGGCGACTGTGGACCAGAAGGGCATCGTGCACGGCTCGTCAACGCTGCGCACCTATAACTTTAACATTAACGACGACGATAGCGAGTAGCCGCACGCATGTGCACACGCGGGGCGGTGCGCCGCAACTGATAAAAAAGACAAAATAGATTATATTATTATAATGATTAAATGGGAACATGTGTGCGACGTGTTGTTGCACGGAGCGCGGTTTGAGGTCAGCGACAGCGATATGTCGCTGGTAAAGCAGTGCTATGATTTTTTGGAACAATTTGCCGCCGATAAGGTGATTTATGGCATCAACACCGGCTTTGGCCCCATGGCTCAATGGCGTGTTGACGACCGCTACCTCACCGACTTGCAATATAACATCATCCGCAGCCACAGCACGGGTGCCGGCAGTCCGCTCGACGACCTCGACGTCAAGGCGGCTATGATAGCCCGCGTGGGTGCCCTGTTGCAGGCCCGCTCGGGCGTGCATCCCCAGGCGGTTGAGCTGTTGCTCGAGTTCATCAACCGTGACATCATCCCGTTTGTCCCCCGTCATGGCAGCGTGGGGGCTAGCGGCGACCTGGTGCAGCTGGCGCACATCGCCCTGACCCTCATTGGCGAGGGCAAGGTGCGCTATCAGGGACAGTGGCAACCCACCGCACAGGTCTTGCAGCAGTGCGGCTTGCAGCCCCTAGCCATACACATCCGCGAGGGCTTGTCGCTCACCAACGGCACCAGCGTCATGACCGGCATCGGCATCGTCAACCAGCTGCACGCCGAGCGGCTGCTCCACTGGGCAGTGCTAGCTAGCGTGTGGCTCAACGAGGTGGCAGCCTCGTTCGACGACCTGATGGCTGAGCCCCTCAACGCCTGCCGCCGCCATAGTGGCCAGCAAGAGGTCGCCCGCCAGATGCGCCTGATGGCACGCGGTAGCCAGCGCCTGCGCCAGCGCGAGCACGACCTGTATGACAACCGCCACAGTGGCGAGACCACTTTTCAGCACAAGGTGCAGCCCTACTACTCGCTGCGCTGCGTGCCGCAAATCTTGGGTCCCGTGTGGGAGACCCTCGCCAATTGCCGCCGTGTGCTCGCCGACGAGCTCAACTCCGCTTGCGACAACCCCATCGTTGACCCCGACACCCGCAACGTGTATCACGGTGGCAACTTCCACGGCGACTACATCTCGCTTGAGCAAGACAAGGTCAAGATTGCCCTGGTGCGCCTTGCCATGACCGCCGAGCGCCAGCTCAACTACCTGATGCACGACCGCATCAACGGCATCTTGCCCCCCTTCCTCAACCGCGGCACCCTGGGGCTCAACTATGGCATGCAGGCGTGCCAGTTCACCGCCACCAGCACCACAGCCGAGTGCCAGACCCTCGCCATGCCCAACTATGTGCACAGCATCCCCAACAACAACGACAACCAGGACATCGTCAGCATGGGCACCAACACCGCCCTGCTGTGCCGTCAGGTCATCGACAACTGCTATCAGGTGATGGCTATCCACTACATCGCCCTCGCACAAGCCACCGACTGCCTCGGCATAGCCGATGGGCTCGCACATGCCACACGCACCGCCTATGATGCCGTGCGTGCCATCACCCCCAGCCGCACAGGCGAGCAGTCGCAGGGCGACATGCCCTTCTATGAGGACATCAGCCAAGTGGAGGCCATGCTGCGAACCAGCTAAGCCGCCGCCAGCGATGGCAGACAGGCGGAGATGAACTCAAAGTTCAAAGCTCAATATATCTGCTTAATCCGCTAAATCTGCGTGAGCATAATATCCCCAAAGCCCGATTTTTACAAATCATATAACCATAATATTGATGATGAAGACGTACATTCGAACCATTTTGTTAACCTGCTGCTGTGTGGCAGCCGCAAGCCTGACGTTGGCAGCCGAGAACATGGATGCCCCTCGCTTTGAGCTCGGGCTGCGTGGCGGCGTTGCCGCAAGCGCATGGACCTACTATGATGCAGATGCCCTGCTCATGCCCCAGGGCGGCTTGTCGCTGGCATTTCGCATTGCCCGCGTGCCGCTCTATCTTGAGACGGGCGTTTACTACGTTGACAAGGGCGCCCGCGTGCGCGACGACGGGTGGGGCTGGTACGACGACGATGACTACCTGTGCGGCGGCTGGTGGAGCGACCGTGGCTATGGCAACCGCCATAACCGTTATGCAGAGCACTATAGCGTACACCAACCCACCTTGCAGATACCCCTGCTGGTGAGCTATCATCACTATTTTAACCCCACCTTGTCAATCAGGCCATTCGCCGGCTTCTATGTCGCCCCCGTGCTTAACACTGACGACGCCGAGCTCTTTGCCGACAACGTCGATGTGGGGCTCAAGGTGGGATGCGGCATGGGCATTGGCGCATTCTATGCCGGCTTTGCATTCGATTTCTCATCGGCAGGCTACGACCACGATTGGGATTACGAGGGCAATGCCACCCTCTCCCTCACCCTGGGCATCAACTTTGCCACAGGCGGCAACCGCCACCACACAGCCACCCGCCACTATCAAGACGACCGCATCCGCTAACCGCCTTTTCCTCACACAAGCAGGAAAAGCGTAGCAATAGACGCACTGCGGGGCGAGCTTAAACAAATAGGCTCGCCCCGCAGGGCTTGTTAAAGGGAATGTATTGCATCTACCTGCTACACTACTAATTTACCCGAAATCATAGTAGTGTGAAGAGCGATAAATTGGATGTGATTAATTTGCAGATGATGTTATGTTTTGCTGTATCTCATTGTTTAGTTGCAGTGAAATGTTGTCAAACTTGAAGTTCCATTCCATTTCATCGGGGACTTCTATATCAGGTTCAAGAAAATAGTCTTTGTCTGGATGATCTTTGAGTATTACCTCATCGGTTACATGCAGACGTTTGCGGATTTTCTTGAAGAAACTAACTTCGGAATATTTGATAATGTTGTCAGCCTCAATCATTTGAATAGCAATTTTCACGACATTCATTTCTTGCTCTTGGTCTAATTGGGCATTTTTCAATTCATGCAGATAGTCGTGAAGGAAAGCTCGTCCTCTGTCGTTAATATCTGCAATGTATTCATTGAGTAATTTCTCGGCATCTAGATTTTTGAAAAAGTCAGCATCGTGGACATACAGCTTGACTAATTCAACCTCTTGTGGGTCGATATCTCCGTCACATGCCATGCAGCTAAAAGCTGTTTTTAAATATAATTCGTTGATATTCATGATTGCTAATGTTTTTTAATTGAATCCGATTCGCTTGCGTTGGGGTTCACTCGCTTGTTCCATTTGGTCACGCATAGCTTCGTGCCGCCTAATCTCTTCAAGCGATACTGTAGGACGTGATGTTTTGATGACCTCTCGCAAAGCTTCCATTGTGATTTTGCCTGTATGCTGTCTGAATGCTTCACGAGCGGCTTTGTCAACGATAAGACGGATGTCATCGCTAATGAAATTTTCGGTCTTTAGAGCTAATTCATCATAATCGATGCCAAGATCCGTCTTACGGTTTTTTAACTGTAGCTCAAACAAACTTTTGCGAGTCTCGAAGTCAGGCTGAGGTATGTAGTATTTGCTTTCTAGACGACCTGCTCGCAATGCCGCACTGTCAATCATATCTGGCTTGTTGGTAGCCCCTATGACGATTACTCCTGTTTCACCACAGTTATTAAGCTGAGTGAGAAACTCGTTGACTTCTCCTTGCTCGCTCACGTTGGTATGACGCGAGCGGTCAGTAATAAGAGCATCAATTTCATCAAGAAACAAGATGGTTGGTGCATTTTTGCGGGCTTCCTCAAACAGACTGGCAATTTTTTCTTGACCGCCATGGATATATGGAGATGCCACATCCGAACAGCTAACATAGATGTAGTTGAAATCCGTCTCCTCAGCAAATTTTTGTGCAAAAAAAGTCTTGCCACATCCTGGTGGACCATAAAATAACATTCCGTTGGGCATGTGCAGACCTAGTGCTTTGGCTCCTTCGGGATCATTAAGCACAGCTATTACATCGTTGCGCAATCTTTCTTTCAAATTTTCCATACCTGCCACATCGGCAAAGCCGTTGCCACGCTTGATGGCGGCATGCCTATCAGGTGAATGGTCAGAAGTGACCTTTGTTCTTGCTATATGTGGTGCCACATCAATTTCGCCATTCAGTGCTTGAATAAACTCGTGAACACTTTCAAAGCGGTCTTGGGGATCAAAAGCAAGTGCTTTGGCTATGATGTTCAGCAATTCATCATCTAGTTCAAATTTGTCGATGTTGGGGATGCGCAAGGGACGTTTAAGCTCCTCACAGACCACATCATTAAGTCGTGTCCGACTTTGTTGATATGGTGATAGGTCGATAAAGTGCGGAGGCATGCCAAATAGCATGTGATAAAGAAGAGCTCCTACTGCATAGATGTCACTGCTCACAGTGAATGTGCCATTAAACAATTCGGGAGCTGTGTAAAATGGGTTGACACCCTCATCGAGCCAGTCCTTGCGTGATTGGTCTAGATAGCGGGCATGGCCAAAATCTATTATTCGTGGCGAAATGGTACTACTCTTTAGGTCAAGCATCACATTTTGGGCACAAACTGCATTGTGAATGATGGGTCTGGGCAATGTGTGTAGATATTTTAAGCCATTGAGTACACCCGCCAAAATCTGCTTGGCATCATGTACACGCAAGTCATGTTCGCGCACAAGTTGTTGTGCAATTGTCTCTCCACTGATGAAGTCAAACACAATGTACTGCAACTTTTTGCCTTCATGAAGTAGAGAGCCTCCGTCACAATAGTGGACTATATTAGAATGGTTAAGCTGTCGAGATATATTCAACTCTAACACATCACCATCTTCATCATATTGGGATCGATGCAACTGCGCAAAGTTCAGTATCTTGACAAAACAATTTTTGCCAGAGCTGTCTTTGGCGCGGTAGCATTCTGCGGTGGTACGTTCCTGTATGGGGAACGTTATGCGGTAGTTACCGATTTGTTGTCCTTTTAAGAATAACATGTTGCTACATTACTATCTCATGCGAGGTTTCTCGTTTTCAGGAATATCAATCAAGTCCCACACTTCATCATAGATAGGAAATAACCTGTCGGTAGTGGGGTTGTCGGCAATGATGGATTGTCCTTGGTCAAGCAGTTGGCGTGCACGTGAGGCATTTTTCCAAGGTGTGGAACTAAAGTTATCGGTGTAGTATTTCACAAACCCAATCAGTTGATAAATGAGTGTGACGCGTACAAACAGCGATTTAGTGTCAATAAGGGCACTGCGGGCGGTCTTGACATCGTGACTGCGCAATGCTTGGTCAACAGCGCGACGCATAGCTTGCACTTCTCGGTCATATTTATTGCCCAGATCGTTGTTAGCATCTTCAAGGCGAGTGAACTCATCACGCAATTGTGTTTCCAGACTGTCCCATTCGTGCTTTTGTTCCACATCTTCCATTTCAAGGAATGCACGACGCAGGTCAGCTAGCAAGTGCATCTTGCCATCTTCACTGTGTTTCTCTCCATCAAAGCGATCCTCCACCTCATTAAGCAGCTTTTCAGCTTGCTGGGTTTCACTGCTTGAAATCGCACTGCTCGTCTGCAACGAACGCAATTTGCGTTTCGCTTCTTTTATGCGATTCTCTAAATCCATCAACGAAACTCCAGAGCGTGTTCCAATGGGAACTTCTTTTTCTACTTCTTCACCAATGGCAATGAAATTAACCTTCATGGTCATTTCCTGCGATGCGTTGATTTTTAGAGTGACATCAATATCACTATTGGCGGGTACTAGGGCAGGCAGATCATCGCCTGTGATAACCACATCGAACACATGGTCGTTATATATAGCACTCTTACCCTTAGCATTATGTTCTCCTTGATAGATAGAAATAACCAATCGGTCTTCCTCCACACCAGGACGCATATCCTTGGGGGTCTTCAACCCATTGCAGACACCTGTTGCAGGGAGTTGCTGGTTCTTTTCAAGTCCCTTGACTGGCACAAACACATCAATGTTGCGGTCAACGTCATGTGCTTCGATACCGACATGATAAGGTAACGTGGCACTGCCCACTTTGCTACCTTGTATAATGGTAATCTCGTTAGGAAAGCATGGTAGTTCGTTACCGCTATCATTATAGACTTTGATTGTGAATGAATTGGCGCGTCCTTCTAGTAATTGGCATTCCACTACGTCGCCCATCTCGTTGAGAGGCACTTTTCCACTTGCCCAGCCACCTTCGCTACGTGTGAGTTCAACAAACAACTGTGGAGGAATCGCCCCAGTGCATTGGTCTGGTAACAGCTTAACTGTGATGAACTCCATCGTTTCCACCGAGTTAGCTTCATATTGTATATCCAATGCGATTGTTCCGGCCTGCTTGGGACCTTCACTTTCGATATCAACTGTCGAAGCGTACAAGGCTGCACCTGCTGCAACAGCAGTCATGGGATCGATGCTTGTGTCCACATTGGGAGTTACCTGTTCTCGCAACATCTGGCGCAGGATGGGTGAATGGGTGGGACCGCCTACCAGAATCAACTTGTCCAACTTATTCTGCAAGTTGTTTCGCTTAAGTAGGCTAATAGTGATGTCAATAGCTTTTTGGAAAATAGGAGAAAGAACAGGACTCAGTTGCTCGGCTGTAACAATCATATCTAATTCTAACGATACACCTTCGTCATCGTCTCCGAACTCATCAAGCTGAGATGTGATATCTGTTTTGTCCTTAAATGATAGCTGGTTTTTAGCCTGCTCGGCATAATACTTCATAGCATCGCGCAAGATTTGGCGCATCTTATCATCAGCCATAATGTTATCAATTGCAAATTCTTCTCGCAAATGGGGAATGATGATTTCATCGACAATGGCATAATCTAGATTCTTACCGCCCAGATAATTGTCGCCTTCGGTATCAATCACTTGCATGATGCCATCTTCAACTTTAAGCAATGCTGCATCAAATGTGCCACCGCCAAAGTCAAATACGACCCAATTGCCGTTCTTCTGTTCCGAAGTTAGACCGTATGCCATCGCTGCTGCAATGGGTTCTTGCAACAACTCGCAATAATTAATACCTGCCAATTGGGCGGCGCGTTTGGTCGCTGCAATTTGGTCCATCTTAAATTTGGCCGGGATAGTAATGATTGCAGCATCAATCTGGTCGTCTTGAACAAATGACTTTAGCGTCTTGAGAACTTCGGCTGACAATTCTTCAGATGTAACACCTCGTCCAAGATTGGCACTTTCATATCGTGTATCCAATCCCATTGTCCGCTTGAACTCAATAAAGACATTTTGGTCCAGCTTTGCCCACTGCTGGGTTGCTTTAGACCTATCAGAACGTAAATTGTTGTAAGCAGTGTCACCCACTTTAGAAACGCCCCGTCGAGTGAAAGCTACGCATGATGGTAACGTGTCTTTCAACGTATCTGTTTTTTTAATAATGGGTTTGCCGCTTTCCATTTTACAGATGGCAGAGTTGGTGGTTCCCAAGTCGATGCCATACTTCATTTTAATTTTTGCCATAACAAATATGTTTTTAAATCGTGATTATTCAATGTTTTGCGACACATTGATTTGTGCTGCTTGTATCATCTTGCCTTGATAATTAATCTGAGGCTTAGTGATGCCAGTGATGACTTGTTTGCCAAGTGGCAACTCCTCATCTTCGATAAAATTCGCCACCACTTTCATTCCCTCGTGATAGTCCTTGCCAAGCATGTCAACGATTTCATAGCCGTTGGCTAGCAGGTTGTCTTTCATCTGGGCGATGGACCGTGACAGTTGCTTGTAACCCCTTACGCTTTTGTCCATCTTGTAGAGTGTCATCTCCATAAAGGTGATGCGGTCCGCAAGGGCTTTAATCAGGTCGTGTTGGTTGTCTGAGCTCTTCTCGCCTGAATCTTTGGGAATATTCTTGATTGCTGAGGCGATACCCTGCATTTCGTTCATCTGCAATGACAGTTTGCCCACAATCTCCTCATTGAGCGCATCAGCCTTTGCTTTCAGCTCGTTGATACCCGTTTTGCTACGCTTAATCCGTCGATGCAATAGCCACCATGCGATGCCCAGTAAAGAGGCAAGCACCACAGCGATAACTAAGCCTGTCATAGCCTTGCTGTTAGTAGCCTGCATGGTCTTAGCATTGCGCTGTTCGGCACGCAAGTCGGTATCCTGAATTTGTGTTGTGAGCGTGCGTTGTGCACTGTCTAATGCGGTTTTGTTCTCCTTGAGTTCGTTGTCAATGTCCTTGAGGTGATTTTCTACATCACACAGATGGCGGCGTTGCGACTCCAACTCATTTTTAAGTTCGCGGTTCTCACGCAGTAACACATCGTTATCACCCTTGATGCGTTGCACTGTTTGTTCCAGTGATATGATGTGCTCATCAATAGTCTGCTCGGCTTCTCCGATGTTAATTGACAGCAAAGCAATTAGGATAAGAATAATATTCTTGTTCATAGTAATATGTTGTTTTGTCATATTAATAATAAGGTGATTGTAATGCTGATAAAAATGGCAATTCCCAAAAGGACTGAGCAACCAGATCCACTGTTGGAACTTGATGTCGAAGTATAATTGTTACCGCTTGTTGCAGACATGAATCTTTTTTGCTGTTGATACATATTATACAATGTACTTCGATTCGGGTTATATCGATTTGATTTAAAATTATTATCCATATCGAAGTTATCCATCAATTGAATCGCAGACCATGCATCGTCAACGGCTTTAAACATATCTGAAACGCCTGTTGTCATTCCTGAGTTTACAGCAATTGATACAAGGTTCTGAGTCCTATTTACTTCATCAATTAAGTTGTTTAAAGCGGCTGCAACAACTGTTGTTGAAAGATTTAAATAAAAAGTGTTTGTTCTCCCAAGTTTAGCCGCAATCGCCTGTAAGTGAGATCTTGTTTCACGTAATAAAGTTAGTGCGTATGAAATTTTATTGGGTCGCGTACTGAATGTTTTCAGCGCGTTAACTACTGCTTTTGAATCTGCCATGACCTCGGCTGGTGGTAGTTCGTCGATGATTTTTTTCAAAATATCGTAATTCTCCTTGCATCGGTCTTTTACCATGGGACCAACAGCAATTTGAAGGGCATATTCTTGCAGTGTCATTGCCTTGTGAGCTGCATCATCGTCTTCTGATTCATTGTAATAATTGATACCACATTGCAGGATCGTATTGGCCAATTTGTCAGCTATTTGTTGATATTGCAGACTAGTACTACCAAGCAACTGCTTTGCTTGGCATAATGCTGTTTTGGTATCGTTCATTAGCTTGGTACCTGCATTGAACTGTGCTGTCGGTGTTTTTGCTGCGTTTTTTGCAGTAGCAATGGCGGTTTCTATAGCAGATATCGTCGGTTCGGCAGCTTTGTTCTTCACATAGTCGCTGTCGTCACGACATGAGTCGTTGGCATCAAATATTTTGACTAATGCTGCAACCCCACTACTGCTTTGCTCATTGAGCAGGTTATCAATAAATATGTGTGCCAATTCGTCTTCTGTCGCGGTATAGGCGTCACCACAGATGCATCGTACAAAGGCGTTGCGCATATCACTGTCATGAATCATGGCGGTCTGCTTGCTGATGGCTGTGGCATTGTCATCTTGTATCATAGACAACACAGCTGCATTGTGTAATCCCGAAAATGTGTTGCGCTTGCTAAAGATTTCCATGGCCTTGGCTACGTTGCCACCGATGAGATGATTGAGTGCCACTTCGTCAACGCTATCGGCTTTGACAAACCAGAACAACGCGTGGCGCAATTGGTCTTGGGGCAGATTAATGTCGGCTTGTGCTTGTGCCACACTTTGGGCAGTACGCTCAGGGGCGGGTAGCATGTCCGTCAAGTCAAGGTCATAATTAACAGTTCTACCAACATTCAGAAAGGCTTTCATCTTGCCCAAGTTGGCAGTACGCTCTTTGGTAGTTGCGTTAGCCACAACTCCAAGTATACGATACGGATTTTGTGCTATAATTGCTAAATGAGTCATAATGTTTATGATGGCTAAATGTTTGAGTTTCGTTTTTTCTTGACTTAGGCAAAGTTATAAAGCAAAGATGTACTTTTTCAATTTTGGCAACCTTGCCGTTTTGTAATCTACTGAATGACAGTGTTTAAAAGATGCTTTCGGTCTGACTCCCCTAAGCCCGATGTTTGATGTTAATGATACTACTCTTAAGGCACAATAAAAAAGCGCGGGAATCGATACCACTTGCTCGTCCCGCAAACAGAGGCCTTCACATTGCCCAACCGCCAAGAACGAGCAACGCACGAGGCCCACGCATAACGTATAACATCCCCCTCTGCTCGAGGTAGGTAATGCATACGCAGCAATGAGCATCTACCGTTGCTTTGTCTCGTATGGCGGATGTAGAAAGTTGTGAAGTTCCTGTTTGCCACAGACTAAAGCGTCATAGTAAACGCATCTTTATTATGTCTTGTTTAATGGATAGATTTCCATTAAACACTTGCAAATATAGCAATATTTTATAATTGTTACAAACATTCAAGCAATAAATTGAGCCATTAGAAATTAATTGCATCAATGTCCGTCATAATAGACGCACTGCGGGGCGAGCCGATTTGTTTAAGCTCGCCCCGCAGGTGTATTAGGGGTTCGGCGGTGGTTAGCCGAAGTTGTCGTAGTGAATCGACGAGGGGTCAACGCCCAGGGCGTCAAGCACCTCGTTGACGGTCTTGCTCATCATGGCGGGACCGCACATGTAGTATTCGCAATCTTCGGGAGCCTCGTGCTGACCCAGATAGGTGTCGCGCATCACGGGAGCCACAAAGCCTGCGGTGTACTTCACGCCAGCGGCATCGGCAGCGGGGTCGGGGCGGTCGAGCGCCAGGTGGAAGTGGAAGTTGGGGAAGTCCTTCTCGAGCTGCAAGAAGTCGTCGAGGTAGAAGACCTCGCTCAGCGAGCGTGCGCCGTAGAAGTAGTGCATCTCACGGTCGCGGCAGTTGAGGGTGCGGGTCATGTGCATGATTTGTGCACGCAGGGGTGCCATGCCGGCACCGCCGCCCACCCAGATCATCTCGCGCTTGCTGTCGAAGATGGGGTGGAAGTCGCCATAGGGGCCGCTCATGATGACCTTGTCGCCGGGCTTCAGGGTGAAGATGTAGCTGCTGGCGATGCCGGGCATCACGTCCTGGAACCCCACCTGGGGCTTGGGCTTGAAGGGCGGGGTGGCGATGCGCACGGTGAGCATAAAGCGGTCGCCCTCGGCAGGATAGTTGGCCATGGAGTAGGCACGCACAGTGGGCTCGGTGTTGCGGCACTTGAGCGAGAACATGTTATATTTTTCCCACGTGGGCAGGTATTCGCCCAGCGAGGCCTTGTCGATGTCCTTGTCGTAGTCCATCTCGTAGGCGGGAATTTGGATTTGTGCATAGCTGCCGGGGATGAAGTCCATGTGCTCGCCCGGGGGCAGTGCGACGATAAACTCCTTGATGAACGACGACACCAGGTTGTTGCTCACCACGGTGCACTCATATTCCTTGACCGAGAGCACGCTGTCGGGCACCTGAATGGCGAGGTCGTCCTTCACCTTGACCTGGCAGCCCAGGCGCCAGTGGTCTTGCTGCTCCTTGCGCGAGAAGTGCACCACCTCGGTGGGCAAAATCTCGCCGCCGCCCTGCAGCACCTGCACCTTGCACTGCCCGCAGCTGCCCTTGCCGCCGCAGGCACTCGACAGCATCACACCATGCTCGTGCAGGGTGGCGAGCAGGGTGTTGCCGCTGTCGGCCTCCAGCTCCTTGCTGCCGCCGTTGATGGTGATTTTGACCTTGCCGCTGGGCACCAGGTAGTGCTTGGCGACAAGCAGCAGAATGACGAGCAACAGCGTGACGATCAGAAAGACGACCGCGCTGCTCAACACCGTGATTCCAGTTGTGTTTGCAATCAGTATCATAATTGTGATTATCCTAATTTAATGCCCAGGAAACTCATAAAGGCGATGCCCATGAGACCAGTAATGATGAATGCGATGCCCACACCGCGCAGGGGCTTGGGAATGTCGCTATAAGCCAACTTCTCGCGGATGGCTGCCAAGCCGACGATGGCGAGCAGCCAGCCGATGCCCGAGCCTGCGCCATAGACGGTGGCGGTCCATGCCGAGCCAAAGTCCTTTTGCTGCATGAACAGGGCTGCGCCCAGGATGGCACAGTTGACTGCGATGAGGGGCAAAAAGATGCCTAGCGAGGCGTAGAGCGAGGGCGAGAACTTCTCGACAGCCATCTCGACCAGCTGCGTTGCCGAGGCAATCACAGCGATAAACATAATCAAGCCCAGGAAGCTCAGGTCAACGCCCGCCAGCGTGGGGCTAAGCCACGACAGGGCACCAGGTTGCAGCACATACTTGTCGAGCAGGTAGTTGATGGGCAGGGTCACCACCAGCATAAAGGTGACGGCGATGCCCAAGCCGAATGCCGTCTTGACATTCTTGGACACTGCCAGAAACGAGCACATGCCCAAGAAGTAGGCAAATATCATGTTGTCGATAAATATCGACTTGACAAACAAATTCAGTTCTTCCATTGTTTTACCGTTTTAATAGGTTGTAACACACACAATATCATGCCTCTTGCAGGTCGGTGTTGCGGGAGCGGTGCCACCAGATGATGCAAGCCACGGTGATGAGTGCCATGGGCGGCAAAATCATCAGGCCGTTGTCCATATAGCCGTGGGCGTAGCACCACTCGGGGATGACCTTGTAGCCCAGCAGCGAGCCAGATCCCAGCAGCTCGCGGAAGAAGCCCACGATGACCAGGATGATGGCATAGCCCAAGCCGTTGCCCAAGCCGTCCATAAACGACTCGAACGGGCCGTTGTGCATGGCGAACGCCTCAAGGCGTCCCATCAAGATGCAGTTGGTGATAATCAGGCCGATAAACACCGACAGCTGCTTGCTCACGTCGTAGGTGTAAGCCACCAGGAACTGTTGCACGATGATCACCAGGGCTGCCACCACCACCAGCTGCACGATGATGCGGATGGTTGACGGGATGGTCTTGCGGATGAGCGAGATGATCACGTTGCTGAAGGCGAGCACAACCGTCACCGACAAGCCCATCACGATGGCGGGCTCCAGATTGGCTGTCACAGCCAGCGTCGAGCAGATACCCAATATCTGAACCAACACGGGGTTGTCCTTAGACAGTGGGTTGAAAAACGCTTCTTTAGTTTTCTTGGATAACATGGTTGTCTTTCCTCCTTATTATTTTACAGGTTGATTGTCAGTAGTAGTTGTAGTAGTTACACTCGTCGTTGCCGCCTGGGGCTGGTCACCGCCACGCAGGTTGCTCAAGAATGTGGCATAGGGTGCCAGGTCGTCCGCCAGCATGTCGCTCACGCCACGGCTGGTGATGGTGGCGCCGCTCAGGGCATCCACCTGGTCGGCACCGTTCTGTGCCTTCTGGCCTTTCTTCATCACAGCCACGCCCTTGAACTCGCCGTCCTTGAACAGCGACTTGCCCTTGAACAGGTCGCGGAACGCCTCCTCGGTGATTTTAGCACCCAAGCCAGGCGTCTCGCTGCTGTGGCCATAGTTGGTGCCATAGATGGTGCTGCCATCGGCATCCACCGCCACATAGCCCCAGATGGGACCCCACAGGCCCGCACCATAGACGGGCAGCACATACTTGACGCTGCCGTCGTCCAGCTTGCACTTCATCACGGGCAGCTTGCGCTCGCCTGCGGGCAGCTTCACGTTGTTCTTCATGTCCACGTCAAATGCCACATTGGCGGTGGTGTCAACCACGTTGCCGTTGACATCCACCAGCATGTCCTGGACGATGTATTTCTCGTAGGTGGACTTAATCGACGCGTCGTCCTGGGGCACAATGTGCAGTGCTCCCAGTATCTGCTTGCGCGTGTCGTTGGCGATGTTCTCGTCCTGCTGTGGCTTGAGTGCCATATACACAAACGCCAGCAGCGTGCCCACCAGCAGCACCAAGATGGTGCTATAAACAATCTGATAACTGTTGCTATTCTTGTTCATGGTTTAGTCCTCCCTCGCTTTAACAGCGGCAGCACGGCGTGTGCGGCGCTTGATGTTGAACGATAGCACGCAGTGGTCGATGAGCGGAGCAAAGGCGTTCATCAGCAAGATGGCGAGCATCATGCCCTCAGGATAACCACTGTTATAAACCCTAATCACAATAGCCATCACACCGATGAGCAGGCCGTAGATGTATTGGCCCACCTTGGTTCGCGCTCCCGTCACGGGGTCGGTTGCCATAAACACCGCGCCAAAGGCAAAGCCACCATAGCACAGCTGTGCCACGGGGTTAAGCATCGACGCAGGATAGGTCTCGCTGGCAAATCCGTTGGCTACGGCTCCCATTGCCAAGCCGCCCACAAACACCGACAGCATGATGCGCCACGAGGCTACACCCGTCAGCAGCAAGATGGCTGCGCCAATCAGGATGGCAATCACCGAGGTCTCGCCTGGCGAGCCTGCGATGGTGCCCACAAAGGCGTTCATCACGTCAGCATTCAAGTCGGCTGCCGGCAGCGTCTGGCTGGCGAGCTCGCCCAGTGGCGTGGCTCCGCTGAAGCCGTCAACCACCTGGCCCGCGCCCATGCCTAGGGCGCTGTCCAGCTTGACAAATGCTGCGTCACCGCTCATCTTCGACGGGTAGGCAAAGAACAAGAAGGCGCGTGTAATCAGGGCGACGTTAAAGATGTTCATACCCGTGCCGCCAAACACCTCCTTGGCAAATATCACCGCAAACGCAGTGGCAACAGCCACCATCCACAGCGGCGTGTTGATGGGCACAATCATCGGAATCAGGATACCTGTCACTAGGAAGCCCTCCTGGATTTCCTTGTGATGAATTTGTGCGCTAATAAACTCGATGCCCAGGCCCACAACATAGCTCACCACAATCACCGGCAGCATGGCTAGCAAGCCATATAGCCACATGGTGAACCACGATGCCTGCTCGCCTATGGCGGCGTAGTGCTGCAAGCCGATGTTGTACATGCCAAACAGCAACGCCGGCAGCAGAGCCACCACCACCGTAATCATGGTGCGCTTCAGGTCGTTGCCGTCGTGGATGTGAGTGCCCGAATGCGAGGTCGCGTTCGGTGTGAACAAGAACGACTCCATGCCGTCGTACACCGACTGCAGCTTGGCTAGCTTGCCGCCAGGCTTGAACGTCGGCTCCAACTTGTTCATCAGTTTCCTTAAAGCTTTCATAGAACTATCTGATGATAATTGATTATTCTTTAGGCTAATATTGAATTATTTTTGTCACGCCATCTCGGCACGCAGCTTGTCCAGACCCTCGCGCACGATGCGCTGCAGCTCCAGCTTCGACGTGTCGGCATACTCGGCAAGCGCAAAGTCCTCGGGCGCCACCTCATAGATGCCCAGCTGCTCCATCTTGTCGATATCGCCGGCGATGATGGCTTTAATCAGGAACTCCGCGTAGATGTCCATCGGCAGCATCGCATCATATTCGCCAGCGCGAACTATTGCCCGCTCGCCACCTTTCAGGCGGCTGTCGAGGCTCACCGCACGCTTGCCGCACAGCCAGCTCGTGAATGTGCGGTAGATGCTAAAGCGCTTGGGGCTCAGCGATGCCCACCCCATAAACTCGTCGGGGTCGTTGTCCTCGGGTATCACCGTCACCTGGCGATAAGGCGCACGCAACCATTGGTCATTGGTCACCTTGACACCCGTTAGCGGGTTGCCGCTGATGATGCGGCACTGCGTCAGGTCGGCTTCGAGCTCGCCCTCAATTAGGCTTTGGATGTCGGTGCCCATGATGGCTGACACATAGTGGGGCTGATCCACCATCTCGCCATCCACAGCCACCACTGTGTCAAACGACACATGTCCCGTGGTGCACAGCTCGCCGATGCGTGCCAGCGTCACGATGTCCAGTGTCCAGACCACCTCGCCCTTGCTTACAGGGGCAACGTTGGCGATCTGCACGCCTACATTGCCTGCGGGATGCGGACCCTCAAATGCCGTCACCTCCGCGCTACCAGCGTCTAGCTGCTGCCCAGGGCGGATGCCGATGTGCACCTTGCCGTCGGTTAACTGGCTCAGTACCTCCACACCCTTGTCGATGTACTGCCGCTTGTCGCCCAGCACCACATCCAGGTCCGGAGCCAGCGGTGCCGAGTCGAAGGCGGTGACAAAGATGTCGCGCGGACGCACCGATGGGTCAGGCACCACGTCGTAAGGGCGCTGACGCAGCATAGCCCACAGCCCCGATGCACACAGCACCTCTAGGGCATCGTGTGCTTTTAGGTCGTGCGTCACCGTGCGGCCAGCACCGTCTGGTTCAATGATCAACGCCTCGATGTGACGGCGCTCGCCACGACGCACCTCGCGCAATGTGCCGCTCACCGGCGAAACGATCATCACGCGCTCATAGGTCTTGTCGTGACACAACGGCTCACCAGCACTGACGCGCTCGCCCTCCTTCTTGTCCATGCGAGGTGTCAGGCCATGAAAATCATCGGGCACGACGGCAACCGTCTGGGGCTTAAGCGCTGCACGTATGGCAGTGTCGCTGATGGCTCCCAGCAGATGCAAGTCGCAGCCCCTCTTCAGTCTTATTGTTGTCATGATATTATTTTAAAAATGAGTTAACATTAATTAATGCGGCGCAAAGGTACAAAAAAGAAATCACAATCGCCCTATTTTATTCAGCGAAATTTAACGGCTAGGGCCATCAAGTTGTTAAAGCTTTTATTTTAGCGCGAGCAGCAGGTAGTCGGTGGCATTGCTCTTGACGGTGTAGTGTGCTGCTGCCCTGATGCCGAGTACCCATAAGATTTTGTCGTCAGCCACGAGCAGCCATGCGTTGCGCCGCTGTTCGGGCGGCAGGTGCCGCTCGGCAAACAAGTCGCTGACGAGCCGAGTGCGCCCTGCCATGCCAAATGGTGCGATGCGATCGCCGCGCCGCCAGTGGCGCAGCTCCACGTGACGGCATTGCAACACATTGTTTGATAGGGCAATGACACGCTTACCATCGCACATAGCGGGGCTGAATGGTTTGCCGTCGCCGCGGCTGATGGTTATGGTGACGGGGGTGGTGATGCCATTGCCGTTGAGGTCAACGGGCACTGCTGCCGTGGTGGATGGATGCTGGCCTGGCGCGGGCAGGGCTGTGACTTGCAGGTGGTCGTTTCGCAGGGTGAGGCGGTGGGTGGCGGTGACCCAGGTTGCGCCTGTGCTGCCGCTGCTGATGGCACGGATGGCCTCGTGGCACTGCTGTGCGTTGAAGCCCCATGGGCTGAGGCGATGATAGAGCAGGGTGGCAGGCGCGGGGCTGGCGGCAAGAGTGGCGGTGGCGATGTGGCATGGGTCTGGTAACCACGTGGCGGTTGCGGCGGTAAACAGCTGATGGTCTGCTCGCAGGTTGCCCATGGCGCGGGCGATGAGCTGGCGCGCGTGTGGGTTGAGTTGGTCGAGCAGGGGCAGCAGGTGGTGGCGCAGGCGGTTGCGCAGGTGGTGGTCGGTGAGGTTGGTGCAGTCGTCAACCCAAGTGTAGCCCTGTTGCGTGAGCCACTGGACGAGCTGGGCGTGGGATATGCCTAGCAAGGGACGCCAGATGTGGTTGCCGCTCATGGCTGCCATGCCTGCGAGCCCACGTGTGCCGCTGCCGCGCAGCAGGTTGAGGAAAAAGGTCTCGACTTGGTCGTCGAGGTGATGAGCCACAGCTACACAACTGCAATGCAGCTGCTTGCGCAGCTGGCTGAACCAGGGGTAACGCAGCTCGCGGCAAGCCATCTCGACGCTACCGCCGTGCTGCCGCTGCCATGCCGCCACATCAGGGTGACAGGTGTGCAGGTCCACACCCAGCTGTTGGCACAGGTGGCGAACAAAGTGCTCGTCGCGGTCTGACTCGGCAGCACGCAAGCCGAAGTTGCAGTGCGCTGCTACGCAGGTGTAGCCCATGGCGAGCAGCAGGTGGAGCATGGCAGTGCTGTCGGCACCGCCGCTGAGGGCGACCAGCACGGGTTGCTCCAGGGGGGGCATGATGTCGGCATTGTCAGCTGCAATGGTGGCGAGCAACGGGTCGGTGGTGGGTGTCATTGGCGGTTGGTTTGTTCAGTTGGTTGATTATTATGGCTTACGGCATGAGGGCTTTGCTGGGGCGACCGCATCATCATGGCGGTATAGAAGTGTAGCCCGCCCGTTGGGCGGGGCTGATGATCGCTGCGAGGTTGCCACTGGGTGCGGTTGAACTCGGGCGCGAGCTTGACGGCGCGGTTGCCATAACGCTGATTAACGTCGTCGATGCTTGTCATGAGGCGTTGCAGCTTGGCATGGTCGTGGGGGGCGAACAGGTTGAGCTGCACGGCGTGGCAGCTACTGACATCGGTGGCGACAACACTCGCCTTGCGATAGGTGCGGTCGTCGCGCCAGATGTGTGATAGGGCTTGCAGGGCGGCATTGGTGATGGTGATGTCGTCGCTGGCAGGCGTGGGTAGCACCAGACGGCACGAGTTGGCGTAGAAAGGCAAGTCGTGCCGGTAACGGTCGCCACGCACATAGACCGTGATGGCACCGGCTACCAATTGGTCGCGGCGCAGCTGGTGCGCCACCCGCTGACTGAAGCTGACAATGGCATCTTGCACGGTGGCACGGCTGGTGACGATGTGGCCAAAGGTGCGTGAACTCGTCACCGACTGGTGCGCGGCGGTGACGGGGCTGATGTGCTGGCAGTCGTCGCCAAGCAGCTCGCGGCGTGTGCGGTCGGCGGTGATGCTGTAGTGGCTACGTGTCCATGCCGGCGACATCTGGGCAAACTGCCACGCTGTGACGATGCCCTGCTGATGCAGCGATGCCGCAAGCCTCCGCCCGATGCCCCACACGTCGCCCACAGGGGTGCGTCGCAAAATGGTCTGGATGGCATCGGGTCGCCCCAGCCAATAGACGCCATCGGTGATGCGGCGGTCACGCTTGGCGATGGCTGCGGCAACCTTGGCAAGGGTGCGCGACGGGGCAAAGCCTGCGCTGACGGGAATCCCCACGCATTGGCGAACTCTCGCCACCAGCTGTGCCAATAGCCGGTGGTTCTGTTGCACGTCATCGCTGGGCAGGGTGAAAAATGCCTCATCTACCGAGTAGATTTGCAAATTCTCAACTTCGCTGGCGAGAAGGGTCATCACGCGCCGTGACATGTCGCGATAGACGGTGTGACGGGCTGACAGTTGGATGACTTGTGAGGGGTCGGTGTGCTCCCTAATCTGAAACGCGGGGCAGCCCATGGGAATGCCTAGGGCTTTGGCCTCGTTGCTGCGGGCGACAACACAACCGTCGTTGTTTGACAGCACAACCACGGGTTTGCCTTCTAGCGAGGGGTCGAACACCCGCTCGCACGAGACAAAAAAGTTGTTGCAATCCACTAAACCGTACATGCCGTTTCCTCCTCCCCTGGTTGTTGCCGATTAGGTGTCACCACCAGTTGCCGTGGTTCCCTCTTGCAGTTCGAGCCAGCGCAGCTCCATCTCGTCGAGCTGCTGGCGCACTTGGTCGTAGCGGGCTGCTTGACGCTGCACATCGTCAATGACGTTGCCGCTGCCGAACAGGCGGTCTAGCTCTGCCTTCTCGGCAGTGAGTTGTTCGATTGCTGCCGTGAGCTGTTCAAGCTCGCGTTGCTGCTTGTAGGTGAGTCGCTTGCCCTGGCTGCGGTTGGCCCACGTGTTCTGCTTTTCCTTAGGTGACGTTGCGCTTGTGCGTTGCTTGCTCTGCTGTTGCTCGTGGTGGATACGCCACTCGCGCCATTCGCTATAATTGCCAGGAAAGTCTTTCACATGGCCTTGTCCGGTGAACACAAAGGTATGGTCCACCGTCCTGTCCATGAAGAAGCGGTCGTGGCTAACGATGATGACGCAGCCGTGAAATTGTGACAGATAGTCCTCAAGTACCTCCAGCGTTGAAATGTCTAGGTCGTTGGTTGGCTCGTCAAGAATCAGAAAATTGGGTTTCTGCATGAGGACGATGGCAAGATAGAGCCGCCGCCGCTCACCGCCGCTCAGCTTGGCAATCAACTTCTGCTGGTCGCGAGGGGTGAACAAAAAACGGCTGAGCCATGCCATGGCGGTGTAGTGGTGTTTGTCGTCAAAATAGACATACTCTGCCACGTCGCGCACGGCATCGATGACGCGCTTGCCCTCGTCAAACTCCATGCCCTGCTGGCTGTAGTAGCCAAAGCGCACCGTTTGCCCGATTTCAAAACTACCCTGGTCGGGCTGCAACTCTCCAAGTAGCAAGCGAATGAAGGTGGTTTTGCCAACCCCGTTGTCGCCCACGATGCCCAACTTCTCATAGCGGGCAAAGGTGTAATCGAAGTTGTCTAAAATCACTTTGTCGCCAAAGCGTTTGCTCACGTGATGTGCGGTAAACACCTTTTTGCCGATGTACGACGAACGAACATTTAGCTCCACGTCCTCGTCGTTGCGCCGCTGGCGGGCTCGCTCTTGCAGGTCATAGAAGGCGTCGATGCGATATTGCGCTTTGTGTGCCCGTGCTTGCGGTTGGCGGCGCATCCACTCAAGCTCGGTTCTCAGCAGATTGCGGGCACGCTCTATTTGGGCGTTTTGGGCATCGATGCGCTCTGCACGTTTTTCCAGATAATAGTTGTAATTTCCAGCGTAGGAGAAAATGCTGTTCTGGTCAAGCTCCATGATGCGGTTGCACACGTTGTCCAGAAAATAGCGGTCGTGGGTGACCATGAGCAATGTGATGCGGCTGCGTTGCAAGTAGGCTTCGAGCCACTCGATCATGTCGATGTCCAGATGGTTGGTCGGCTCGTCCAAAATCAGCATTTGTGGCTCGTCGATGAGCAGCCGTGCCAAGGCCACGCGCTTCACTTGACCACCGCTCAACTCGTTCACAGGTTGGTCATAGTCGGTGATTTTGAGCTGTGTGAGGATTTGCTTGAAGCGTTCTTCGCGGTCCCACGCGGCAGCATTGTCCATGGCTTGAATGGCAGCCGTCATGGCTGCGGTGTCGCCCGTGGCGAGAGCTCGCTCATAGTCGCGAACGGCGCACGCTTGCGCATCATCGCCTCCTAGACAGGCGTCAATCACCGTGCGCGAACCTGGCAACGTCGGCGTTTGTGGCAGATAGCCCACGCGCAGGTCGTTGCGGTAGATGACGGTGCCTTGGTCTTGGTGTGCCACACCCGCTAAAATGTCGAGCAGAGTGGATTTCCCGCTGCCATTCTTGGCAATGAGGCCTATTTTCTCACCCTCGGCAATGCCAAAGGTGATGTCCTCGAAAAGCACGTCAACGCCGTACGCCTTGCTCAGATTTTCAACTTGCAGGTAACTGATCATGTCTTCCTCCTTTGCAGCCGGCAAACCCTCGCTGCACCAAATCTTTAGCTGAAAAATTGCTTCATCACCTGAATCATATTCACATGGTCATAGACCGAACCCGTCTCGCGCACGGAGTGCATGGCGAGCAATGGGTTGCCCACGTCAACCCCCTCGATGTCCATCACGCCCGTCAAGATGTTGCCCAGCGTGCTGCCACCAGCCACATCGCTATGGTTAACAAAGTATTGGAACGGTGAGCCAGCCTCTTGGCACAAGCTCTTGAAGATGGCTGCCGAGTGGGCATCGGTCATATATTTGCAGTTGGCGTTAATTTTGATGCAAGGACCACCACCCAGGGCAGGATGATTGGTCGGGTCATATTTTTCGGCATAGTTCGGGTGAAATGCGTGAGCATTATCGGCTGACACCATGAAGGAATGTTGCACGGCACGGCCATAGTCCTCAAAACTGCCGCCCAGGGCAAGCACCAACCGCAGCAGCATGTTGCCTAGCACGGGCGAGTGTGCGCCCTGCTTGGTGCCGCTGCCGGTCTCCTCGTTGTCAAAAATGGCAGCCACACATGTGGCATCTTGGTCGCTGCCCTCGCAAATGGCAGTGATGGCTGCATGCACCATGCTCAGGTCGTCAAGCCTACCTGCCGAGATAAACTCGTTTTTAATGCCAAACAAGCTCGCTGGCTGCATGTCATAGAGCATCAGGTCAAAGTCGATAATGTCTTCAGCCATCACGCCAAGCTCACTGGCGATGAGGTTCAGTAACAGGTTGTTGGCTTCTAGCCGGTCGGTGATTTTTGCTATGATGGGCAGCATATCCTTTTGTTTGGATAGCCGGTTGCCCTCGTTCACCTGACGGTTAAAATGAATGGCGAGATGCGAGATGCTCATGAGCGGACGGTCAAATTTGAGCAACCTTGTCACCGGATGCAACGCGTCCTTGCCTTTGAGCAGAACACGCCCTGCCAGCGACAGGGGACGGTCGAACCAAGTGTAGAGGATGGGACCGCCATAAACCTCGGTGTTTAGCCTAACGATGCCACCGTCACCAGCCATTTCGGCATGGGGCTTGATGCGGAAGCACGGTGAGTCGCTGTGTGCGGCAATAATCTTAAATCCTGTCTCGGCTGGTGCCTTTTTTCCAACTTTGACGGCAAAAATGGCACTGTCGTTCTTAGTGAAATAGAATTTGTCGCCAGGTGCTGCGGTGAGGGCATCCCCTATGGCTTTCTCTTGGAAACCGTGAGCTTCAAGCGTCTGTTTCACAGTGTCAACAGCCAAAAAATTACATGGGCTGTGGTCTAGGAAATCGAGTAGGGAACTAATGTAGCGTTGAGGTTTGTTGGTCGTTTTCATATTGTTTCAAAGTTTTTTGTGTGATGATTGGTTACAGAATGGAATAACGGATATTGTTGAGTGCCCGCAGCAGGTTGCATAGCGTTTGCCCCCAGTAGGCGGCAAAATTACCTTTGCATTGTGCAAGCAAGTCATGCCCCAAGTAGTCTGGCGCATCGGCGACAGTGTGTATCAGGTTATAAAATTCCTGATACAGGTCTGCCAAGCCTTCGGCAACCGATGCGGCAATAGGGGTGTCGCTATACTGCATGTCTTGCATAAATACCTCAAGATAAATATCCTCGTCACTCATGATGCCTGCCAGCCGCTCTCGCACCACGTTATAGGTGTCCTCGTCGAGTGCAGAAATGATGTCGGCATCGCTCATGGACTCGTCATCAACATCGGTGATGGCTATATAAATGCGTGGCAACAGTTTAAGCATCTGCGCAACCAACTGGTCACGATTCGTGTACTGGTCGGCGTGTTCCAATGCATGACAATATTCATTAGATAAGGCGATAAACGCCAACTCGTTGGTAGTTAGTTGAGTTTCCATATTCCTATTTCTGTTGCGTTGATGTTGAGGATGCGCCACGATACAAGCCATGGCGGTTAATGTAGCCAAGCACCTCGTCGGGCACCCAGTAGCGGACATCGTGTCCATCAGCTATCATCTGCCTGATGGCAGTTGATGAAATCTCGATGACGGGTGCGTCGGCAAGCGTCACCCTGTCTTGCAGATGCTGGGGAATCGTCACCTCGTGGTTGAGACGTGGATATACGATGATGTGATAGTTGGCTAATATCTCGTCGGCAGAACGCCAACGGTCAAATGCCTCCCAGTTGTCTGCCCCTATCACCAAGCATATCTCATCGTCGGGGAACTTGACACTCAGGGCTTTGAGGGTGTCGATGGTGTAGGATGGGCGTGGCATCGAAAATTCAAATGCCGAGGTTACGACACCGTCTAGTTGGCGGCTGACCATTTCAGCCATGCGCAGCCGTTGCGAGTCGCTAACCTCAAACTCTTGTCCTTGTTTGAAAGGGTTGAGAGGCGACACCATGAGCCATAGCTGGTCAACCACGCCGCTCTGCACCAAGTGGCTGGCGATGATGGCGTGGCCTGTGTGGATGGGGTTGAATGTACCGCCAAAGATTCCGATACGCATAGCCTTTTAGTTTTAAAAAAAACAATGCGGGTCATTCACCCGCATCGTGATGTTGTGGTGAAATAAAATCTGTAATCAAGGCGTGCACTTGTGCCACGGCATCGGCAAGCACATCGTTGACCACCTGACGGTCAAATTGTGGCGCAAACGACAGCTCATAGTCTGCCTTGGCAACACGCTGCTCAATCTCTTCCATGCTATCGGTGCCACGGTCAATGAGCCGCTGACGCAGCACTTCTACACTGGGCGGCATGATGAAAATAGACAATGCGCGGTCACCGTACATCCGCTTCACGTTGATACCCCCCAGCACATCCAGGTCAAGCACCACGTGATTGCCCTTGGCGGTGATACGCTCAATCTCGCTCTTGGGGGTGCCATAGTATCGGCCCTCATATACCTCTTGATATTCAGCCAGTTCGTCGTTATCAATCATCTGCTTGAACTCGTCAACAGTCATGAAGTAGTAGTTCACGCCATGCTGCTCACCTTGACGCGGCTTGCGCGTGGTGGCAGAGATAGAGAACGACAAGCCCAGCAGCTCATCTTTCATGATTTCACCGATGATGGTGGACTTGCCTGTGCCCGACGGTGCCGAGATGATAATCAGTTTACCTTGCTTACCCATGATATGAAATTATATTTACAGGTTTGTTGTCATAGCACGTTGAGCACTTGCTCTTTGATTTGCTCCAGGTGATCTTTCATCTTCACCACCACATTTTGCAGGTCGGCTTGATTGGCTTTCGACCCCATCGTGTTCACCTCACGGCCTATTTCTTGGCTGATGAACCCTAGCTTCTTGCCTTGGCCAGGCTCGGGAGCGTGCAGGGTCTCCAAAAAATAGTTCAGATGGTTTTGCAGGCGCACCTTCTCCTCGGTGATGTCCAGCTTCTCAATATAATAAATGAGTTCTTGCTCAAAGCGGTTTTGGTCATAATCTACCTCTTTGAGCTTGCCCAGTGCATCCAGCATGCGAGCCTTTATTTTAGCAACACGGGGCTCCTCATAGCGCGGCACCTCATCAAGCAGTGCTTGGATGGCTGCAATTTTTTCTTCAAAAAATGTTTCAAGCCTTGCGCCCTCTTGGCGGCGAAAATCGACCAACTGTTTGCAAGCCTCGTCCACCACGTCACGCACGGTTTGTTGCTCTTCGTCGCTGGCATCGGTGCTGCGCAGTTCGTTTTTGATGGCTTCGGGCAATCGCAGCAGCACTTGATACCAGTCTTGCGGTTGACCAATGCCCAATTGCTCGCCCATGGCCTCGATTTGCGACTTGTACTGTTGCAACAGGGGCACGTTGATGACGCTGGTGGTCGTGCCGTCGATGGGCTCGCAGGTCACTACTAGGTCTATCTTGCCGCGCATCAGCTGCTGTGTGATGCTGTTGCGCAACTCTAGTTCAATCTCTCGGTGATTTTGCGGCAGGCGCACGGCAAAATCAATCTGTTTGCTGTTTAAGGACTTGACCTCGGCGGTGATTTTCTTGTTGTTAAGCACTCGCACCGCCTTGCCAAACCCTGTCATCGATAGTATCATTGTTTCAAAGTTTTGAGCAAAGGTACAAAAAGAAATTAAATTGTTGTAGTTGTCTGATAGGTTTTTTAATATAATGCGTCAATTTGCAAATAAACGTGAGCGTTATTGACCTTGATTCATCTTTATTTTAAGGTCGTAGATACAGCGCGACCCCGACGTAGTCGTCTCAACCGACGGCAACAGTGCAATAATCCAGGCTGGGCAGACCTTCAACCAAGTTGCAATGGAGCTTATCCGCAGGCACCCACATCTATCACTGACAGACTTGCAGATAGCCAATCCCAACATGGACTATGATGGCCCGATACCGGTCAACACGATAATCACTGTGCCTACTTAGCAACAACCACAGGCTCAGATACCGCCAGAGTACATGCAGATGCTACAAACCTTGTACAATGACCCAAGGACTAGGCCATTATTCCAGAACAGCACAGCACAACTGTTCCAGCCACAACAACCTGCCACTACTTCTTTACCACAAGCCGTTGACAATGGGCAAATCGACCAGGAGTTAACCTATGCTCTCAACCTCAACGACCCCACTCAGCAGACAGCATTCGATGCCTTTGTGCAAGCAGTGCAACAACAAGAAGCTGCAAGTGGACAACAAGTAGTCAGAACAATGAACGACTGGGCACACGCTTACATCATCGCCAGGGAGAAATACAACAAGCACCTTGAGCATGTCAAGAGGCTAAATCCTATGGAGGCCGACGCTAGAACCTTTGAACAAGAACTAGCCTTCGGAGTACAACACAACGCACCCGGCTATGTCACTGCCGTTGTCAATTCTGCCCTTCGTTACAAACGAGGGGGTAAAATAAAATCCTGTCGATAGTTGAAATATTAACAATCATTTAACTACAGTGTTAGCAAATATTACCTAACTTTATAAGTAAAAAAATATAAACTAACAACTAATAGTTAACTTTGTTGCAAATAAAAAACTCATAGTTGATGTCAAAGAAAAAGAAAATCACAATTGGTATTATTATTGTAGTAATTCTGCTAATTCTTTATTGCTATGTGTCTTATGATCATGTTACTTGTGAATATATATTACCACCAGATTAATTTTAAATAAATAATTTATGCCAAAATTAAAGAAACATGCTTATACTGTTGATCAGTATCAACGGGCATTTAAAAAAGCTAATGAGTGGATAGATAATTGGTTCAATCATCCTGAAACTAGACGAAGATATGAATAGAACGCAGAAGAATAGTATAAATCAATGCCTTCATTCATAAAGAAACGTGTTTACAAAAGAAATTAGTAATTACAAATTATTAAAAAAGTTACGTAACAAATACTATCGCGCTAAACAACTATTACCTAATGGTGATAGGTGGGTTAGAAGATGCCTACTTACAAACTATGAAGGTAGATATTATATTCATAAATGTTGTTTAGGGGATATAGAAATAGTATTAGTAAATCCAGAAACAATAGGTCAAAATACAGATATGAATGATGTTAATGGTGAAGAGGTGTGGGAAGATGATACAGTTAAATGTACTGACCTTGAAGGTAATGAGTTCTATGGAGTAGTAACTATATACAACTTTAGCTGGTGTGTTAGATTCAAACACGATGCTAATACTACTAGTGGCAAGTTACCACATTTGGAGTTATTATTACCCCATGGGGCTTCATGGGGCATGCATTCAAGCATACAAGGACCTTGAAGTGTGGGGAAATGTCACGGGGCTTGGTTACATTAATATAAACATTCTATTCTTTATCGTTTTGTTTTTAACGGTACTGGGGATAAATGTTCTTATGTTCAAACGTCTTTTTGACAATGCAGACAAACATAACACTGGCTCTTGTCAAGAAACAAATAATTAACGCATTTATAACTAACTTTAAAGAACAACCTTTTAAGGCTGTTCTTTTCTTTTATACATATGAGAATACTTCGGCTAAATCCTACTTATAGTGCTGATGAGATATATAGAGTAACAATGTTTGATGGATTAGCTGCTTACGTTATAGCCGAGTTTTGGTATTCTCGCCGATTTATTTGCACGTTTCGCACGAATGCATTAATTTTGCCGTGAACAAACAAAAATGTGCCTGTCTCATGGAAAAATCGACTCTAGCCATTATCGTGCCTTGCTATAACGAGGAAGCCGTTTTGCCGCAAACCCACCAACGCTTGTCGGCACTGCTCGCCCAAATGATTGACGACAGTCTGGCGGCAAGCGATAGCTACATCCTTTATGTGAACGATGGCTCAACCGATGACACATGGCAGCTCATTGCCGATTATTGTCAGGGTAGCAACCACCGTGTGCAGGGCATCAAGCTGGCGGGCAATGTAGGGCATCAGTGTGCCTTGATGGCTGGTCTCGAAACTGCGCGACAGCATGCTGATGTCACAATCACTATCGATGCCGACTTGCAAGACGACATCAATGCCATCCCCCAGATGATGCAACTATACCTCAACGAGGGCGACGACATTGTCTATGGCGTGCGGCGCAGGCGCGACACCGACACCTGGTTTAAGCGCACTACTGCAAAGGCGTTTTATCGCTTTATGAGTGCGATGGGTGTTGCCACAGTGGACAACCATGCCGACTTCAGGCTGATGAGCCGCCGAGCGGTCGATGCTTTGTGCCAATATCATGAGCGCAACCTGTTTCTGAGGGGCATTGTCCCCATGCTGGGTTACAAGGCAGGCACTGTCTATTACGACCGGCAGGCGCGGCAGGCAGGCGAGAGCAAATACCCGTTGGGCAAAATGCTCACTTTTGCTATCGATGGCATCACTTCGTTTAGCGTCAAGCCGTTGCGCCTTATCTTTTTCTTGGGATTGGCTTTTTTGTTCATTGCCTTTGCCATCCTCATCTATGTGATTACGGCACTGTGTTGCGGTCGCGGCGTGCAAGGTTGGGCTTCACTGATGCTCTCCATTTGGTTCGTCGGCGGATGCCTGCTCATCTGTCTCAGCATCATCGCGGCTTATGTGGGGCGCATCTACACCGAGGGCAAGCACCGACCTCGTTACAACATCGAGCAACATCTTGACTAGAACCCACGAGTGAATTTTTCACAACGAGCCGATGGCAAGCAGACTATATCTTGCCACGGCACATAACTACCAATGGGTCACAGCTCGTCGGCAATGTCGTGTAGTAGCGCTTTGAATGGCATGTCTGCTTGTGACAGCTGTGCCTTGACAAAGGCTTCGAGCGATGGCGATGAGCATAGCGTGCCCATCAACAACAAGTTGAGCATCAGCCGGTAGCCAGTGTATTGCACGAGCGTGTGCTCGTCGTGGACTAGCTCCTTGCACAGGTAACAGGCATAGGGCAGGTGTCGCAGCAGGCGGTGGCATAGCACATCGGCAACTTCGGTGGTCTCAACGCTCTGGCACCACAACTGCGCCATGCTGATGGGCATGGATGCGTGTGGCATGATCATAGGTGCGGCGAGGCGGCACTCGCGTGATTCGGTGTGTTGCCATAATTCTTGAGCCAACTGGGCTCGGTCGCATTGGTTGGGTATATGGCTGACAACACTGCTGATGTCTGCAAGCAGGCATCCCATAATGCTGGTGTGTGGGTCGCCTGCTTGCCGCAGTTTTTGCGCTACTATGCCATTGCGGTAGGCAAAAAATTGCTTGCGCAGGCCGCTGATGTTGCCTTCAGGTTGTTGTTTTTTAGGTTCGGTCATGTGTTTAACTTCTCTTTTAAGAATTGGCCTGTGTAGCTATCAGCGCATGCTGCCACCTGTTGTGGCGTGCCACTGACGACAACATTACCGCCTTGCTTGCCACCTTCAGGTCCTAAATCGATGATGTGGTCGGCACACTTGATCACGTCAAGGTTATGCTCAATGATAACCACCGTGTGCCCGCTTGCGATGAGCTGATTAAACGATTTCAGCAGCGTGTTGATGTCGTGGAAATGCAAACCGGTAGTAGGCTCGTCAAAAATGAACATGATGTTGCCGCGGTGCTCACCGCTAAGGTAATAGGCGAGCTTGACACGTTGATTCTCGCCACCCGATAATGTTGCCGACGACTGGCCCAGCTTGATGTAGCCCAGCCCGACATCTTGCAGGGGCTTGAGGCGTTGCACGATGCGCCGCTCAGTGGCGGTACCATCGCCTTGCGCCTCGCTAAAGAACTCAATGGCTTGATTGACGGTCATATCGAGCACGTCGCTAATGGTGTGGTTGCGGTAGGTCACATCGAGCGCATTGCGGCTAAAGCGTTTGCCATGGCATGCCTCGCAGGGTAGGGTGATGTCTGCCATAAATTGCATCTCGATGGTGATTGTGCCCTCGCCTTTACACTGCTCGCAGCGTCCGCCTGGCGAGTTAAAGGAGAAGAAACCGGCATTGTAACCCATTTGCCGTGACAGTTGTTGCTGGGCGAACAGTTGGCGTATCTCGTCAAACGCCTTGAGGTAGGTGGCAGGATTGCTGCGCGTGCTTTTGCCTATGGGGTTTTGGTCAATGAGCTCCACACCAGTTAAGCGATGCAAGTCCCCACTCAAGCCGCTGTGACTGCCAGGCGGGTCGGTGGTGACGTCATAGTGGCGTGCTAACGCGCGATAAAGGATGTTGCTCACCAGCGTTGATTTGCCAGACCCGCTCACGCCAGTGACCACGGTCATCACCCCTAAAGGGAATCGCACGTCAATGTTCTTGAGGTTGTTTTCTGTCGCGCCCAGCACCTCGACATATTGATTCCACTTGCGCTGGCGTTTGGGCAGCGGTATGGTGAGCTCTCCGGTCAAGTAGCGTGCTGTGTAACTGTCGTGGGCACTGCTCAGGTCGTCCACTGGCCCTTGATACACGATGCGTCCGCCGCGCCTTCCTGCTTCAGGACCCACGTCAATCAAGTAATCGGCAGCGCGGATGATTTCCTCATCGTGTTCCACTACTACCACAGTGTTGCCTAGCTGTTGCAACATACGCAACACATGAATCAGGCGATGGCTGTCGCGTGGATGCAAGCCAATTGACGGTTCGTCAAGGATGTACACCGATCCCACCAGCGTACTGCCTAGCGAGGTGGCGAGGTTGATGCGTTGGCTCTCACCGCCCGATAGCGTGTTCGACAGGCGGTCGAGTGTGAGGTAACCCAAACCCACTTCGCACAGGTAGCCTAACCGGTTGTTGATTTCGGTGAGCAGACGTTTGGCAATGGTCGCATCGCTCTCGTCAAGTTGCAGACGCTTAAACCAGTCGGCAAGGTCGGCGATAGGCATAGCCACCATTTCGCCAATGGTCATGCCTCCCACGCGCACATAGCCAGCTTGTGGTTTTAACCGTGTGCCGTGGCAGGTGGGACACAATGTCTTGCCCCGATAGCGTGCCAGCAACACCCTGTATTGAATAGCATAAGACTTGCTTTTCACCCAGGCAAAAAATCCATCAATGCCACTCCACTCGTCGTCACCAGTGCCGTGCCACAATAGGTCTAACTGCTTTTGCGTGAGCTCATAATAAGGCTTGTGAATGGGGAAATGGTGCCTTGCAGCCACGTGGATGAACTCGTTTTTCCATTCACTCATCACCTCGCCACGCCAGCACATGACCGCCCCGTCATAGACCGACAGGCTGCGGTCGGGCACAACGAGATGCTCATCAATGCCAATCACGTTGCCAAATCCCTCACATGTGGGGCATGCACCCAGTGGATTGTTGAAGTTAAACATCAGGTCGCTGGGCTCCTCAAAGGTCATGCCGTCTAGCTCAAAACGCTTGCTGAAACGGTGTTCCTCGGTTGTGCCATCGGCATTCCACATCATAATGACGCACTCGTCCTTGCCCTCATAAAACGCTGTCTGCAACGAGTCGAGCAGACGCATCTCGTCATCGTGGCGATGGGTGACCGCCATGCGGTCGATGAGCAGGTAGCAATCGGTAACCTCAAGGGTGTCGGCTTGAGTTAGTTGTTCGGCTATCTCAACAAATTCACCTTTATATAACAAGCGCGAATAGCCGCCCTTGAGCAACACATCGAGCTGTGTGGCGAGGTCGCGCCCTTGTGGGACAATCACAGGCGACAGCACGGCAAAACGGGTTCCATCGGGATGAGCGTTAATGCACGCTAGCACATCGTTTGACGTGTGTTTCTTAACCAGTTGGCCTGATATGGGCGAGAATGTTTTGCCTATGCGGGAAAACAGCAGCCGCAAGTAGTCATAAATCTCAGTGCTGGTGCCCACCGTGCTGCGTGAGTTGCGTGTCACGGTGCGCTGCTCAACGGCAATAGCCGGTGGCAGACCACTGATAAAGTCGCAGTCTGGTTTGCGCAGACGACCCATAAATTGGCGTGCATAACTAGACAGGCTCTCGACATAGCGGCGCTGTCCCTCGGCGTAAATGGTGTCGAAAGCTAGCGATGACTTGCCCGAGCCCGACAAACCCGTGATGACGACGAACTTGCCACGCGGAATGGTCACGTCAACATTCTTCAGGTTATTTACCCTTGCACCCCTGATGATAATGTCACTACTGGTCATTTTGGTCCTTTTTAGGCTACAAAATTACGAATAAATCATAAAATATTTGCCCAAATAAAAAAGAATGACTAATTTTATTGCCCGATTGCAGCGATATGGCACAATTTTTGCAGCAATCTTTAGCGAGTAAATATCAAAATATTAACCACATAAAACATTTAGATTGAAGATGAAACCGATTAACATTGTTATGGCTGTTGTTGGCGGTGCTATCGCAGGTGCTGCTGTTGGGTTGCTTTTTGCTCCAGAAAAAGGTGACGACACCCGCACTCGCATTGCCGACGTGCTGCGTGAAAAGGGCGTTAAGCTCAAAGGCACAAAACTTGATGAGTTGGTGAACGACATCGCCGATGAAATTCAAGACAATTAACATTGCACAGTTTATTATAATACAATAAAACAATGAGAGGACTAAGCATTTTATACGCATTTTTAGGCGGTGCCCTTGTGGGTGGTGCTGCTGCCATTTTGTTTGCTCCCGAAAAGGGCTCGGACTTGCGCAGTCGCATCAAGGAGATGCTCAAGAAGAATGGCATCGACTGGACCGACGATGAAGTGGAGCAACTGGTTAAGCAAATCAGCGCACAAATAGAAGATTAACAACATGCTCGGCATGTGTGTGACACATAGGCTGGCGTGGCTCAATCATGACGAGAATCGTGATGAAGTGCCACGCTATTGCCTAGTGGCACAGGGTTAAGCACGCACGAGCGTTATGCTCGATGGCACAATTATAATAATATAAAACTACACAATGAACGAGATAGATTATAAACGACTCATCATTGAGGGTAAAAACTTTTTTTCGCGAGAGTGGGACTATGACAAGTTCACTGCCGTTGAAAAAATGTCTATATTGTTGTCTGCTGTCGCCTTCATCGCCGTGTTGTTTGTTATAGGCACCTTTGTGTTGCACTATCTGTTGGCTGCACTCATCACTGTGCTTGCCGATGCGCTGCAATGCACCTGGATGGCCTATTTGATAGCTGCCGCTCTGTTGCTGCTGCTGTTACTCGTTGTGCTGGCTTTCAAGAGACAGCTGATCGTTGACCCCGTTGCTCGCTTTCTGAGCAAATTATTCTTAAAACCCGAAGATAATGAATGAAAATGCTCACGAATCTGCTCCCGCAAGGCAGTGGCGAGGCATGACCCTCAGCGAACTGCAACGTGCTCGTGCCAAAGCCTTGGTGCGGCGCGAGGTTGAGCGTGCCAATATGATGAACAGCATCGACGGTGTGCGTACCAATGTCGCCAGCAATGGTGTGCGTGGCTTGATGTTTAATGCCAGTGAGGTCTCTCACCTCAAGACTGCCGACTATCTGTTGTTGGGGTTTAAGCTATCACGGTGGCTAATGAACTTGCGCAACAAGAAACGTCGCCGCTAGCAAGGCTTAATTTCTGCCATTTGTAGGCGAAAAGTGCACTTTTTTAAGAAAAAAGTTTGCAGTTTGTGTGAATTTGCCTAAATTTGCCGCGAAATCATCTTGATTTCATCTATAACAACTAAATTTAACTTGATTTTTAACATTAAATAAATTCTGCCTATCGACGCGAACATTACCTACTATTGACCAAGAAATAAGAAGTAATGAAAATGTACTGTGACAAGAGCGATGAGCAATTGATCTCGCTATATGTCGATGGGGTAAACGAGGCTTTTGACGAACTGATAGAGCGTCATAAGGATCGTGTTTACACGTATATATATCACTCGGTGAAAAACCCTGAGCTTGCCGACGACATCTTTCAAGATACTTTCGTCAAGGCAATTATGACCATTAAGCAAGGACGCTATGTCGAGAATGGACATTTCCCTGCTTGGGTCACGCGCATTGCCCATAACCTGATTATCGATTTTTATCGCCAGGTCAAGGCGGAGAACACACAATCGACCGATGCAGCCGATGTGAATATCCTGAATCGCAAAGATTTGGCTGAAGCAACCATCGAGGATAACATCATCACCAGCCAGATTCATAGCGATGTGAAGCGCCTGATTAAGGCATTGCCCGAGAGCCAGCGCGAGGTGCTCGTGATGCGATATTACAAAAACATGAGCTTCAAGGAAATCGCCGATGCAACACGTGTGAGCATTAACACGGCGTTAGGGCGGATGCGCTATGCCATTCTCAACATTCGTCGAATGGCAGAGGAAAATAACATAGTGCTGACAATGTGACACCTGACAAACTGACCGCATAGGCACGCGCGGTTCACATTATGTGGGCCGCGCGTGTGACGTAAAAATGTGGAACGAAATTTGTCGGACTTCGCTTTTATGTGTAATTTTGCACCCGCAAATCAAAAAACGAACATTATATTAATCATTCTATAACGATACACAAACAACTAAAAGCAGACAATGAACGCAAACTTTGAACAAATCGATGCTGTGAACGGCGTGATTACCGTTGACATCAAGAGAGAAGACTTTGCAACCGATGTCAAGAAAAAGGTAGCAGAGATGGGACGCCTTCACCCGATTAAAGGATTCAGACCTGGACATGCTCCCGCGGCACTCCTGGCTAAGCATTATGGCCCTGGTGTGACAGCACGCGTGGTGGACGATAAAGTGAACGATGCCCTCCTCAAATGCATTAAGGATAATGACTTGCGAGTGCTGGGTGAGCCGATGCTCGACGAGCAAACCAATGTTGACCTGATGGATGCCGAGAAGGATGAGTTCACCTTTAAGTTTGATGTCGGCATGGCTCCTGCCATTGAACTGAAACTCAATAAGCGCATTAATATACCTTATTACCTCATCGAGGTGACCGATAAAATGGTTGACGACGCGATTGACTACGACCGCAAGCGCTTGGGCAAGCTCGTTGATGGCGAACAGTCTGACAAAGAGTCTATGCTGCGTGGCAGCCTGACCGAGCTTGACGAGCAGGGCAATGCTAAGGAAGATGGCATCAAGGTTGAGCGTACCGTCATCTCACCGCGATATCTGACCGACGAGGAGCAGAGCGCACGGTTTGTGGGTGTCAAGGTGGGCGACAACGTGGTGTTTAACCCCCATACTGCCTCAGGTGGCAGTGTTGCCGAGCTTTCATCGATGCTCAATGTTGACCGTGACGAGGCTGCCAATATCAAGAGCGACTTCTCCTTTAAAGTTGAGGAAATCAAGGTTAATGAGCTGGCAGAAATGAATCAGGAGTTCTTTGACGGCGTGCTGGGTAAGGATGTGGCTCACAACGAGGAAGAGTTGCGCGAGGGCGTGCGCAAGCACATTGCCGCTCTGCAAATTCCTGAGAGCAACCATCGCTTTACTGTCGATACCGAACGCGTGCTGCTGCGTGCTGCCGGTGAAATGCCGTTGCCCGAGGCTCTGCTTACCCGTTTCGTGAAACGCAACCGCGCCGAGGAAGATAAGCCCGCTCCAACCGACGAGGAGCTGCAGGAAATGTTCAAGCAGTTGCGTTGGCAACTCTTGCGTGACCACTTCATCAAGGAACTTGGCATCACTGCCAGCGAAGATGATGTGCACAACACGGCTAAGGCTATCGCACAACAACAGCTCACTCAATATGGTATGTATAACCTGCCTGATGAGTATCTTGAACAATATGCACAGCGCATCTTGGAAGATAGGCAAAATCGCCAGATGTGCTATGACACGGCAACCGACCAAAAATTCTTTGCAGCAGTGAAAGAAACTGTAAAAATTAATGAAAAGACCGTGACTGCCGAGGAGTTTGGTAAGCTCTATCAAGACGATGCTAAGGTTAAGAAAGCCGAATAAACATCGTTAAAACAACGATAAGACTGAAGTGCGGGGCGCGACCAAATGCTTACCCCGCACATTTTTTTTGCAAAAAATAGTCATATCTTACATGACCATTGAGAAAAAAATAGTATCTTTGAAAAAAATTAATGTTCAATAAACACAAATCAACTATGCAAAACGATTTCAAAAAATTTGCTACCCAACATCTGGGCATGAACAGCATGGCTCTTGACCAATATGTATCAAGCATCACTGACAATTATATTTCCCCCACCATCATGGAGGAGCGCAAACTGAATGTGACTCAGATGGATGTGTTCTCACGGTTGATGATGGACCGCATTATCTTTTTGGGCACTCAAGTTGACGACTATACCGCTAACGTGATTCAGGCGCAGCTCCTTTATTTGGATTCTGCTGACCCAGGCAAGGATATTTCGTTATATATCAATTCTCCTGGAGGCTCTGTTTATGCCGGATTGGGCATCTACGACACCATGCAGTACATCCAGAGCGATGTCTCAACCATTTGCACCGGTATGGCTGCATCGATGGCAGCAGTGCTGCTTGTGGCAGGGCAAAAGGACAAACGATTTGCACTCAAGCACTCACGCGTCATGATTCATCAGCCCATGGGCGGAATACAGGGACAGGCTTCCGACATCGAGATCACTTCACGCGAAATCATTAAGCTTAAGAAGGAACTCTATACCATCATCAGTGAGCACAGCGGGCAACCCTACGACAAGGTGTATGCCGACAGCGACCGTGACTACTGGATGACCAGTGCCGAGGCTCTTGACTATGGCATGATTGATAAGGTGCTTGAAAAATCGGGTAAATAACACGCAGTTGTCATCTATTCATCATAATGGCTAAAAAAGAAACAAGATCAACGCTGCGTTGCAGCTTTTGCGGTCGTACGGCTAACGAAGTTGAGCTTCTGATACCTGGCCTCAGCGGTTGCATCTGTAATGAGTGTTCCGAAAGGGCAGTAGAGCTGTGCAATGAGTATCTTGACACACAATCCAAAAAAGCAGCCAAGAAACTGGACCTGAAGTCGATACCCAAGCCAGAACAAATCAAAGAATACCTTGATCAATATGTCATTGGACAAGACACTGCCAAACGTTATCTGTCGGTAGCGGTCTATAACCATTACAAACGTCTGCTGCAAGACAAAAATGATGACATTGACATCGAGAAAAGCAATATCATCATTGTCGGCCCCACGGGCACTGGCAAGACCCTGCTTGCAAAAACAATTGCTCGGATGCTCAATGTCCCATTCGCTATTGTTGACGCTACGGTGCTGACCGAGGCTGGCTATGTTGGCGAGGACATCGAAAGCCTGCTCACGCGCCTGCTGGCTGCCTGTGACTATAATGTCAAGGAGGCGGAGCGTGGCATCGTCTTTATTGATGAGATTGACAAGATTGCCCGCAAGGGTGACAACCCGTCGATTACGCGCGATGTGAGTGGCGAGGGTGTCCAGCAAGGACTGCTTAAGCTTTTAGAGGGCTCCATTGTCAATGTGCCACCACAAGGTGGACGCAAGCACCCTGAGCAAAAAATGATAGCCGTTGACACCAAGAACATTCTGTTCATCTGTGGTGGGGCTTTCGAGGGTATCGAACGCAAAATTGCACAACGCCTCAACACGCATGTGGTGGGCTATGGTGCAGGAAATCATGTGCGTCAAGCCGATCGTGACAAGTTGTTACACTTTGTGGCGCCACAAGACTTGCGCAGCTATGGCCTGATTCCAGAGATTATTGGTCGCCTGCCCATCCTCACTAATTTGGAGCCGCTCGACAGGGATGCCCTGCGGCGCATTCTCACCGAGCCTAAAAATGCGATTGTGCGTCAGTACACCAAGCTCATGGCTATGGATGGTGTGCAGCTGGTCATCAACGATGATGTGCTCGACTACATCGTGGATAAGTCTATTGAGTACAAACTGGGTGCTCGTGGCTTGCGTTCCATATTTGAGACCATCATGATTGATGTCATGTATCATGCGCCGTCGCAGAACAAGAAAAAATATGTGTTGACACGCGAGTTTGCTGAGCAACAGCTCTCGCAGTCAAATTTTGAAATGCTCAAGCAGGCTAATTGAATTTTTTATTTGTGAAAATATTTGCAACTTTCGTCACTTTGCCGTAAATTTGTGCAATCAAGAAATGAACGTGACAACTGTTTTTGATTAATATGCCCAATAAAAAACTGATATCAACACTCAAGGAGTATTTCGGCTTCGATACGTTTAAAGGCAATCAGGAGGCAATTATCGAGAATTTGCTTGCTGAGCGCGATACTTTTGTCCTCATGCCCACAGGTGGTGGCAAGTCGTTGTGCTATCAATTGCCTGCCGTCATGATGCCTGGCACAGCCATTGTCATCTCACCACTCATCGCATTAATGAAAAATCAGGTGGATGCGATGCGCAACTTTTGTGGCAACGACAGCATAGCCCATTTCCTGAACTCATCACTGAGCAAGCAAGCCATTGAGGATGTAAAGGCTGATGTGCGCAATGGCAACACCAAGTTGCTGTATGTGGCACCCGAGTCGCTGACCAAGCCCGATAATGTTGCATTCCTGAACGATGTGCCCATTTCGTTTTACGCTATCGATGAGGCGCATTGCATCTCAGAGTGGGGACATGACTTCAGACCAGAATATCGCAACATCAGGCCGATTATCAATCGCATCGGCCCTAGGCCAATCATTGCATTGACAGCCACGGCAACTCCCAAGGTGCAGCACGACATTCAGAAAAATTTGGGTATGACCAACGCCAAGGTGTTCAAGTCGTCGTTCAACCGTCCTAACCTTTATTATGAGGTGAGGAACAAGACCAAAGACATCGACCGCGAAATCATCAAGTTCATTAAGAGCAACGAGGGCAAGTCTGGCATCATTTATTGCCTGAGCCGCAAAAAGGTAGAAGAGCTGGCCGAGGTGCTTTGCCTTAACGACATCAAGGCTCTGCCTTACCATGCTGGTATGGAGAGCCAGACGCGTAGCGACAACCAAGATGCATTTTTGGCTGAAGACGTGGATGTGATTGTGGCTACAATAGCATTCGGCATGGGCATTGACAAACCAGATGTGCGTTTCGTTATTCATTATGACATTCCCAAGAGCCTTGAAGGTTATTATCAGGAAACCGGTCGGGCTGGCCGCGATGGCGGTGAGGGCAAATGCATCACATTCTATTCGCGCAAAGACCTTGACAAGCTCGAAAAGTTCATGCAGGGCAAGCCCATCAGCGAGCAAGAAATTGGCAAGCAGCTGTTGCTTGAGACGCGTGACTATGCCGAGTCGTCAGTTTGTCGCCGCAAGTCGCTGCTACACTATTTTGGTGAGCCATACGATGAGGATAACTGTGGCAATTGTGACAACTGCCTGCATCCCAAAAAGCGCATCGAGGCAGGCGACGTGTTGCGTGACGCTATTGCAACCGTGTTGGTCCTCAAAGAGCGCTTTAAGCCAGAATATGTCGTGCATGTGATGATGGGCGACCCAACACCCGAAATCGTTTCCTACAAGCATAACGAGCTTGAAGAGTTTGGCTGCCAGGCAGACCATGACGAGAAATTCCTGCTTGCTGTCATTAGGCAAGGTGTCATTGCGGGCTATATGGCTAAAGATATCGAAAACTATGGCGTGATCAAGGTTACGCCATCTGGAAAAGATTTCTTGAACAGTCGCGATAAGTTTAAGATTGTAGAGGACAACGACTTCAGTGAGAATTTCTCGGAAGAAATGCGTGGCAGCGGTGCCGTTGATACCGAGCTATTCAGCATTCTTAAGGATTTGCGCAAAAAGATTGCCAAGCAACATTCGTTGCCTCCATACGTCATTTTCCAGGATCCTTCGCTTGATGCTATGGCTACCACCTATCCCATCACGCTTGAGGAGTTGCAAAACATTCCTGGTGTTGGACCTGGCAAGGCTAGGCGATATGGCAAGGAATTTATTGAAATCATCAAGAAGCATGTCGATGAGAACGAGATTGAACGCCCCGAAGATTTGCGGGTGAGAACCGTAGCTAATAAGAGCAAGCTCAAGGTGGAGTTAATCACAGCTATCGACCGCAAAGTCCCCTTCGATGCGCTTGCTGAGAGCAAGGGTCTGTCGTTCGACGAATTGCTTGATGAACTTGAGGCTATTGTCTATAGTGGCACAAAAATCAATATCTCCTATTATCTCAACGAGGTGATTGATGATGACATTCAGGAAGACATCTTCTGCTATTTTAAGGAGAGTGACACTGATGACATTGCCACGGCACAAAAAGAATTGGGCAGTGATTACACCGAGGAGGAGATTAGGCTTGTGCGCATCAAGTTCTTGAGCGAAATGGGTAACTAAGGTTCACAAGAGCTGGTATATAGCTTTTTTGTGCATGGGCGATATAATTTTTTGTGTACTTTTTGCGTTACATTTATAATATAGGTAAAAAACAAAAAAATATAATTGAATCATTATCCTGAAAGATGAAAACTAAGTTATTGATTTGCACTCTGTTGCTTGGGTCAGCCTTGCTTGCCCTTGCAGCTAAGGATCCAGTGCTCATGACGGTTAACGGAAAGGACGTGACACTCTCTGAATTTGAGTACCTCTATCACAAGAACAATCAGCAACAGGTTGAGAAAGAGTCGCTTGAGCAATATGTCGAGCGCTTTATTCGATATAAGCAAAAGGTTGCTGATGCCGAGGCTGCGGGTATCGACACCTCTGCTTTGTTCATTAAGGAATTTGATGGCTATAAGAAGGACTTAGCCGCACCCTATATGGAGGATACTACCTACCGTTGGCACTTCATTCAGGAAGCCTATGAGCGCACCAAGACCGAAATCAAAATCGACCACATGATGTTGCCGTTAGGCAATAATGAATTGATGACAGCGCAAAACATGCAGCGCATGGACAGCATCCGCACCGCAGTGCTGAATGGCGCCAACTGGGAAGAAATGGTCGCAAAATATTCTTCTGACCCGTCAAAGGAACGCAACAAGGGACATTACGGATTTATCTCGGCTGGTGTGTTCCCCTATGGGTTCGAGAATGTGGTTTATGAGACTCCTGTCGGTGAGATTTCCAAACCGTTTAAAACCGACTTTGGCATTCACATGATCAGGGTTAACGAAAAACGACCCTACGAGGGTGTGCATGCTAAACATATCCTCAAGCTGTTCCCCCGCAAAGCTACCGATGAACAAAAGGCAGTGTGCAAGCACCAGATTGATAGCATCTACCAGTTGCTTAAGGCTGGAGCTGATTTTGAAGAGATGGCTAAGGCAGAATCACAGGATGGCTCTGCCAAGCGCGGTGGCGATTTGGGCTGGTTTGGCCGTGGACGAATGGTGAAGCCTTTTGAGGATGTCGCTTTTGGCCTGAACGATGGCGAAATTAGCGAACCGTTTGAGACCCAGTTTGGCTGGCACATCGTCAAGAAGGTGGCTCACGGCAATCCCACATTGGCTGATCAACGTGCAGGTATTGAAAACGCCATCAATCGTGATGAGCGCTCGCGCCTTATCCGTGAAAACCGTCTGAACGACCTGAAGCGGGAATTTGCCTATAAGGATGATGCATCTCTTGACGGTTATCTAGAGAAGACACTGGCGAAAAATGGTGGCTACGATTCCACTTATGTGGCAACATATATCAAGGACTCCAAACAGCCGCTTTACACCTTTACCAATGGCAGGGGCGACAAGCGCACGGCAACCCTTGGCGAAATTGCATCTGCCATCAATCCCAAGGCTCGTCTTGACAATGCAGGAGCTAAGGCTTATATCCTTTCAAAGGTTACTCCGCTTGCAGAAAAACAATTAATTGATTATTATGGAGATAACTTGGTTAATACCAATCCTGACTTCCGTAATTTGGTTAATGAATATCGTGACGGATGCTTGCTGTATGAAATCAGCAACAGGCGCATCTGGAAGGCAGCCGGAAAAGACACCCTAGGTCTGGAACAATACTTTAACGAGAACAGGGCAAAATATACTTGGGACGAACCGCGTTTCAAAGGCATCATCTTGAGTGCCAAGAACGACACGATTCTCAATGCCGTTAAGGCAGACATCCCCAAATTTGGTGCTGACACGCTCACCCAAGCCCTTCACAACAAGTATGGTGCCGACATTCGCATGGAGCGTATGGTCGTGAAAAAAGGCGAGAACAATTTGGCAGACTATTTGGCATTCAAGACTGGTGTCAAGCCCACTCGCAAGGGGTATCCTGAGTTTATGATTCTTGAGGGTAAAATCATCAATGCCCCCGAGGCATTGAGTGATGTGCGTGGTGCTGTCACCAGCGACTATCAAGATGTGCTTGAGCAGCGTTGGTTGCAAGAGCTTGATGCTAAATATCCTGTTAAGGTAAACAAAAAGGTGCTTAAGCAGGTCAAATAAACTGATTGTCACTTTTACACATAGCATAGCAGCCGTTGGCATTACACATGTGCCAGCGGCTGTTGCTATGCTATGCAGCGGTCATTTAGGCACTCGCCGATGCGCTTAGGGCAGGGTGGGGTGACAAATTGTCGCTTTGCTTGCACTTGGCACAGTCTGTGCAGTTATTGCTAACAGTTATTAAAGAAAATAACAACTCAAAAATAACAGTATAATTTAAAACAATTTATTACAACTATGACTATTAAACCTTTAAGCGACCGCGTGCTGGTTGAACCAGCAAAAGCAGAAGAAGTTGTCGGTGGCATCATTATCCCCGACAGTGCTAAGGAAAAACCCCTCAAGGGCATCGTTAGGGCAGCCGGTAACGGCACCAAGGATGAGGAAATGGTGGTTAAACCTGGTGACACTGTGCTTTATGGCAAATATGCCGGCAACGAAATCGAAGTCGATGGCGAAAAGCTGTTGATGATGCGCCAGAATGACATCTTGGCAATCGTGGTTGAATAAATTCTAATAAAAACAGAGAAAGGAGAAAATTATTATTATGGCAAAGTTAATCAAATTTGATATCAAGGCTCGCGAAGAGCTCAAAAAGGGCGTTGACCAATTGAGCGACGCTGTGAAGGTCACCCTGGGTCCCAAAGGCCGCAATGTGATTCTGGATAAGAAATATGGTGCTCCTCACATCACTAAAGACGGTGTGACCGTGGCTCGTGAAGTGGAACTGGAAGATGAGTTCCAGAACATTGGTGCACAGCTGGTCAAGGAAGTTGCCAGCAAGACCAATGATGACGCTGGCGACGGCACCACCACTGCTACCGTTCTCGCTCAAAGCATCATTAACGAGGGCTTGAAGAACGTGGCTGCCGGTGCTAATCCCATGGATGTGAAGCGCGGCATCGACAAGGCTGTGAAAGTAGTGGTCGAGGGCATTAAGGAGCAGGCTCAGGAAGTTGGCGACGACTTCGGTAAAATCGAAAATGTGGCTCGCATCAGTGCCAACAACGATGAGAAGATTGGCGAACTGATTGCTGAGGCGATGAAGAAGGTCAACAAGGACGGTGTGATTACCGTTGAGGAGGCCAAGGGCACCGACACTCGCGTTGAGGTGGTCGAGGGTATGCAGTTTGACCGTGGTTACATCTCACCTTACTTTGTGACCAATGCCGACAAGATGGCTTGTGAGATGGAACGCCCCTACATCCTTATCTTTGACAAGAAGATTTCAGGTCTGAAAGACATCCTGCCTCTGTTGCAAGGTGCACTGCAAGAGCATCGTCCTATGCTCATTATTGCTGAGGACGTTGATGGTGAGGCTCTGGCTTCGTTGGTAGTCAACCGTCTGCGTGGTTCGTTGGAAGTATGTGCTGTTAAGGCTCCTGGCTTTGGCGACCGTCGCAAGGAGATGTTGCAAGACATCGCTATCTTGACTGGGGGCACGGTTATCAGCGAGGAAACTGGTCTGACGCTCGAAAAGGCGACTCTCGACATGCTGGGCACCGCCGAGAAGGTTACCGTTGACAAAGAGAACACCACTATCGTGAACGGTGCTGGCAACAAGGAGCGCATTGGCGACCGCATCGCTCAAATCCGTGTACAAATCGAGAATACCAAGTCAACCTATGACAAGGAGAAGCTGCAAGAGCGTCTTGCCAAGTTGTCTGGCGGTGTGGCAGTCCTCTACATCGGTGCACCGAGTGAGGTGGAGATGAAGGAGAAGAAGGACCGCGTTGACGACGCACTTAGTGCCACGCGTGCAGCTGTGGCTGAGGGCATTGTTCCTGGTGGCGGCACTGCCTACATCCGCTGTCTGGCAGCTCTTGACGGACTGAAGGGTGAAAACGATGACGAGACCACTGGTATCCATATTATCAAGCGTGCCATCGAAGAGCCCCTGCGCCAGATTGTTGGTAATGCAGGCCTTGAGGGTGCTGTCATCGTCAACAAGGTGAAAGAGGGCAAGGGTGACTTTGGTTACAATGCCCGCACCGAGAAGTTTGAAAACCTGTTTGAGACGGGTGTAATCGACCCCGCTAAGGTAGCCCGCATCGCATTAGAGAATGCAGCCTCAATTGCTGGCATGTTCCTCACCACCGAGTGTGTGATTGCCGAGAAGAAGGAAGAAGCTCCTGCTCCTGCTGGTGCTCCGGGCATGGGCGGTGGCATGGGTGGCATGATGTAATTCAAGCCACTAAAAGCAAACCCAAAGAATTAAGAATTAACAACCGGATTGGCGCGTCAAGTTTGCCAATCCGGTTGTTTACTTTTTCATTCTCGGATTAAAGGTTTCGCAAATCTTATGCCGCAAGCCAATATAAAATCGTTGGTCTTTTAATCGTAACTGGTGGTCATATCAATACTTTTTTGTAATTTTGCACTTTCAATTTTGAATGACTAGCAATGGCTGTGATTTTAAACATAGAGACCTCGACCGAAGTGTGTTCGGTGGCGTTGACGCAAGACGGGCAAGTGCTTGAGCATCGTGAAAACTATGAGGGTCAGCAGCATGCGACGCTTTTGGGCAAATTCGTGGAAGAAATGCTACAATATGCCCGTCCGCGCGAGCTGCAACTCGATGCTGTCGCTGTGAGCCTGGGTCCAGGTTCTTACACCGGTTTGCGTATAGGCCTGAGTCTAGCTAAAGGATTGGCATTTGGCTTGCAGGTGCCGCTCATTGGCATTAACACGCTGCAACTGCTTGCTGTGACTGCGATGTTTAACCACTTCATCGATGAGGACCAACCGCTCTATGTGCCTATGATTGATGCCAGGCGAATGGAGGTTTATACCGCTGCCTACACGCCTGCATTGCAACCGATTGTTGAACCACAGGCACTTATCCTAGATGAGCATGCCTTTGAGGCACAACGGCAGCAAGGCAACACCTTGGTGCTGATGGGTAATGGCAGTGACAAGGCACGACAGGTGATGCAGGGCGAGGACCTGAGGTTCATCAGCGGTGTGAAACCAACGGCTGTTGACATGATGGCTTTGGCGGAAAAAGCCTGGCGTGAAAACAATTTTATCGACTTGGCATATAGCACGCCCCTCTATTTGAAGGATTATCAAGCCAAGCGACCCACCAACCCCATCCTCAAACTCTAGTTATGTGCCGTGAATTTCAGCACAATGATTTTTGCGGACGGAAATTTTATCGTAACTTTGCACACTATGCTGACATATAACTCAAATTTAAAAAAATTGGCTTTGCCAGAGTATGGGCGCAACATCCAGCAGATGGTGGACCACTGTATGACCATCGAGGATCGCACCGAGCGCAATCGCTGCGCCCACACCATTGTCCAAAAGATGGCAACCCTGTTTCCCCTCTTGCGCTCTGAGAACGATTATCAGCACAAGCTGTGGGACCACCTCGCCATTATGAGTGATTTTAAGCTTGACATTGATTACCCCTATGACGATGTGGTTACCGAGGCTGCCCTAGAATCGAAACCAGACCCCATTAGCTATGAGCTCGAGCCCATTGCCTATCGCCACTATGGCAAGCTGATTGAGCGCATGATTGAGCGAGCTGCTGATTATCCTGAGGGTGAGGAGCGTGATGCTCTGGTGATGCTGATTGCCAACCACATGAAGAAGCTCATCTACCAAATCAATAACGAGGACGTGGACGATGCAAAAATCTTCAAAGACTTGGCACATTACAGCCATGGAGCTATCAGGCTGAATCCTGAGACGCACCGCTTGCATGAGTATCAGGTCATCAAGCCTGTGCAACCAGTGGGAAAAAAGAAGAAAAAGAAATAACAAATGATTAGACGCGACCAACTCATTGCCATCGGGCACTACAACAAACCTCACGGTGTGGCAGGCGAAATAGCTGCAACGTTGAGCGTCGATTGCGATATGTTGGCTTCGCTTTCTTGCTTGGTGAGCGACATCGATGGCATCTATGTGCCGTTCTTTGTTAATAGCTGCCGCCCCAAGTCGGCAACTACGGTTTTGCTCACCATCGATGGCATTGCTGACCAGCGGCAAGCCACCACTCTGGTTGGTCGCGACATCTTTGCCCTTGCTGATGAATGCCGTCCCGACGACGACGATGAAGACCCTGACGAGCAATATTATCCGTTAGAGGGCTTGATTGGCCTTGAGTTGCTAAGCGATGACGGTACGCGTGTAGGTGAGATTGCCGATATTGACGACAGCACCGACAACGTGCTGCTGCTAGTGGATGATGGCAGTGGCAACTCGCTGATGATTCCAGCTTGCGACGATTGGGTCGTTGACTTGAATCCTGAGGCTGGCACCATCACCATGAACTTGCCGAACGGCATTTTAGACTTGAACTTAGAATGATGAATTTCAACATGCGACGACATATCTTTCAAATCGTGATAGCAATGGCATTGGTAGCAATGGCATTGCCCACGCAGGCTAGGCAGCCCAAGACCGACATCTACGAGCTCTCGCTCGACGACAATTTGGAAACTCCTGCCATTAAAAACAACAAGCAGGCCGACAAGATTAGCGACTATCAGTATGAGATGGCAGTAGGGCTCAAAAAGCAAAACTATGATGTGGAGGTCATGCGCGACGACGAGGTCATCGTCATCACCATTCCCGCCAGCCAGTTGTTTGACCCTAACGACACAGTGCTCACACGCTTGGGTGAAGCCCAACTCAAACCACTGCTCCGGCTGCTCAAGAATCCTGGCTTCTACAAGATGCTGTTGGTTATGCACAGTGACAATACTGGCAGCACCGCCTATACGCTTAACCTTACCCGTCAACGAGTTAATGCCGTCTATGACTGGCTAGACCAGAATGGTAGCGTTGACTTTGTTGTCCCTTATGCTTTGGGCGAAACCGACCCACTGGTGGACAATAACTCGGTGGAGAACCGCAAGCGCAACCGCCGTCTCGAAATCTATCTGGTGCCTGGCGAGGTGATGCTGCAACAAGCCAAAAAGGGCAAAGTCAACATTGGCTTGATAAGCAAATAATTAGCTTAATGATTAACGACATCACAATCAACATATATAGCAAAAACAAAAACAACAAAAATGGCAAAAGAGTTAAAAGACCTCACCAAGCGAGCCGACAACTACTCGCAGTGGTATAATGAACTGGTTGTCAAGGCTGACCTTGCCGAGCAATCAGCCGTGCGCGGTTGCATGGTCATCAAGCCCTATGGTTATGCCATCTGGGAAAAGATGCAGCGGCAGCTCGACGACATGTTTAAAGCTACGGGCGTGCAAAATGCCTACTTCCCTCTGCTTATCCCCAAATCATTTCTAAGCCGCGAGGCAGACCATGTTGAGGGATTTGCTAAGGAGTGTGCTGTGGTTACCCACTACCGGTTGATGAATGACCCTGGTGGCAAGGGCGTGGTCGTTGACCCCGCAGCACGTCTTGAGGAGGAACTTGTTATTCGTCCCACTAGTGAGACCATCATCTGGAACACCTATCGCAACTGGATCAACAGCTATCGCGACCTGCCTTTGCTCATCAACCAGTGGTGCAACGTCTTCCGTTGGGAGATGCGCACACGCTTGTTCTTGCGCACCGCCGAGTTCCTGTGGCAGGAAGGTCACACCGCACATGCCACTAAAGACGAGGCGCAAGCCAAGGCTATCGAGATGCTTAACGTCTATGCCGACTTTGCCGAGCAACACATGGCACTGCCCGTCATCAAGGGTGTCAAGAGTGCTAATGAGCGTTTCGCCGGTGCGCTCGAGACCTACACCATCGAGGCAATGATGCAAGATGGCAAGGCATTGCAGTGCGGCACAAGCCACTTCTTGGGACAAAACTTTGCCAAAGCTTTTGATGTGAAGTATATCAACAAGGAGAACCAGCTCGACTATGTGTGGGCAACCTCGTGGGGTGTTTCCACACGCCTCATGGGCGCTCTGATTATGACGCATAGCGACGACAACGGCCTAGTGCTGCCGCCGCGCCTGGCTCCCATCCAGGTGGTTATCGTGCCCGTCTATAAGAGCATCGACCAACTTGAGCAGGTTAACAAGGTGGTTGAACCCATCGTTAACAACTTGCGTGCCATGGGCATCAGCGTCAAGTATGACAACGCCGACAACAAGCGCCCAGGCTTCAAGTTTGCCGATTACGAACTCAAGGGTGTGCCTGTTCGTCTCGTGCTGGGTGCACGCGACATCGAGGCTGGCACAGTCGAAGTCATGCGCCGCGACACGCTCGAAAAATCTAGCGAACAGCTGGCAGGCATCGAGCAGCGTGTTAAGGCTTTGCTTGATGAGATTCAGCAAGGCATCTACGACAAGGCATTGCGCCATCGTCAGGATATGACCTATAAAGTGGATACTTGGGACGACTTCAAGGCGCAAATCGAGCAGGGTGGCTTTGTGCTTGCCCATTGGGATGGCACTAGCGAGACCGAAGAGAAAATCAAGGAAGAGACCAAGGCTACCATCCGTTGCATTCCCATGGACGATGATAATGAGCCAGGCAAATGCATCTACACAGGCAAGCCCAGTGCTCGTCGCGTCATCTTTGCCCGCAACTATTAAGCCATTGCAAAGCAGGACTTAGATTCAGCACTAAGAGAAATATAAGTGAGGGGCATCGCGCAACCATCGTTGCACAATGTCCCTCACTTAATCTTTACCTTGACAGCCGCATTGGATAGGCGACAGGTGCGTTAAAAATGGCAAGAGTAGCCCCAGATTATCAACACATTGCGTCAATAATCTGGGGCTACAAATAAATTTATGAATGAGTCACCTTGGTGAGGTACTCCAATGTCATCAAACGATTGACCTTATTCCTTGACTTCCCAGCCTAGGGCGCTGGCACCCAGCACGGCTGCATCACTCTCCTTGAGCTCGCTGATCAAAATCTTAATCTTGCCTTTGTAGATGCCCAACAAGTTGCGCTCAAACGCTTCTTTCACGGGATTCATGATGAGGTCACCGCTCTTGGTCAGGCCACCAAACAGCACAAATGCCTCAGGACTACTAAATGCTGCAAAGTTGGCAAGAGCTTCGCCCAAAATGGTGCCCGTGTAGTCAAATATCTCTTTAGCTAGCTTGTCACCAGCCATAGCGCAATCGTACACGTCTTTGCTCGTGATGGTGTCAGGATCCAGTTCACGCAGCTTGCTCTCGTCGTTGCGTACCTCCAAAAATTCGCGAGCCGTGCGAGCCACGCCTGTTGCAGAGCAATAGGCCTCAAGGCAACCTGTGCGGCCGCAACCGCAGGCGCGACCAGTACCAGGCTTCACAATCACATGACCCAGCTCGCCTGCAAATCCGTCGTGACCATACACCATCTGCCCGTTAACCACGATGCCGCTGCCCACACCGGTACCCAGCGTGATCATCACAAAGTCCTTCATGCCACGAGCCACACCGTATGTCATTTCGCCGATGGCGGCAGCATTCGCATCGTTAGTGATCAGGCAGGGGATGCCAAATTTTTTGGTCACCATGTCTGCCAAGGGGATGGGTGATGGCCAGGGCAGGTTGGGTGCCTGGTCTATCAAGCCCGTGTAGTAGTTGCCATTGGGGGCTCCGATGCCGATGCCGTTAATCTTGCCCTCGCAGTCGTTTGCCTTAATCAGACGTGTCAACTCGGTGTGCAACTCGTCGATATAGTCGTTAAAATCGCTGTGCTTTTGTGTCTTAATGCTGTCGCTGGCTAGCACGGTGCCGCGTGCGTCAACAATGCCAAACACCGTGTTGGTGCCGCCCATGTCGATGCCGATTACATATGGTTTTGCCATGATTTGTAGTGATAGTTAAGTTAGAATAATAAAAATTTTGGTTGATATACTTCAAGTCACAAAGGTACGATTATTTTTTCAAAAAACCTTGTTCCTGTGCAGTTTTTTGTGCTAAACATTTGTGCAGGCGAAGATTTTTAACCTCAACGTCTGGCAGGACCAATTTATAAAGCAGTCCACATCAGTGGGGTGGTGGCTGGCAAAGTTATTTCTTTAGCCTGTTTAAAGCCTGCTCAGCCTTGCCGATGAGCCACTGGTAAACGATAGCTGCCAGTAGCGTGGTGAGCATAAACACCGCCAAAGCGAGCCACATATTGCCAAGACGGAAAAGCAGTGCCTTGCGCAGCAGGGGGTGAATGACGTAAATTGCTGCCGAAAGTTTGCCTAGCCACGCCAGGGGCTGCAACAAGCGGGTGGGGCAAAGCCTGACCAGGGCAATAGCGCACGTCAGGGCAAACAATGGTGCCCACAGCCATGTGGCGAAGCGTAGCGAGGCTACCACTGCTACCACCGCCATACCTGCTGCCACGGCGAGCCAGCCTACTACCGCCCAGCCGTGAGGCTTGGGTTGCTGCGTGTCCAGCAGAGTGATGATGGCACGCCTACCTTTGCTTGTCACTCCGCTACGGACATCTGTCACGCAACGTGCGGTGACGATGCCCACCGCAAATGTTGCTATGTGCGCCACCGCATTGTGGTGCAGCCACTGCTGCAAGTGTCCAGCGGGGTCGATGAACCGCATGAGTGCCCAGCAGGCGAGAGTGATGGCAATGGGGATGCCGTAACGTCGCCAGCCGTTAGCCGTGGGTGGGGCATAGATGATCAGACGGTAGATGATGTAAAGCTGCAAAATCATGCCCATGAACCACCATGGGCCGTGGATAAACAGGGTTGCCTCGTTGGGCATCAGGTTGGTGACCATGAGTGCTTGCAACACAAATCGCCGCCAAGTGAAACGAAATGCCAAGGGGCTACCCAGTTGGTTAAGCACTGCCACCAGCAACAACACGGGCAGCAGCAACTTGAGCAGCTTGAGGTAGTGCCTAAGGCAAAACTTAAACGCACTCTCGCCCTGATGCTTGGGGTTGTCGCCCTCGTAACTGCAAACCAAGCCATAGCCGCTGATGAATAAGAAGATGGCAAGGCAAAACGGCGCAAAATAGCTACCTAGCTGCGCTAGCACATCGGCATGGGGATGTGTGACCACTTGCAGCATGGCTTGCGCACGGTCGGGGCTAAAGGTTTCCTCGTTCTCCTTAATGATGCCTGGATAAACGTGTAAGAAGTTGTGCCATAGCACACCCACAATGGCTGCCCCGCGCATGGCATCACAGCGCAAGCGGCTCAAGCTAGTTGGTGACTGGCTGGTGTGGCTCATGAGCGTGTAGTGATGAACCGCCGATGCAGCAGCCAGCGATAAAGCCATGCCAGGGCAACGGAGGCGACGATGAACACAGCAAGTGCAAGCCACATGCTGCCTAGTTGGTGAACTAGGGCATTGCGGACAAAGGGATGGACTACGTAAAGATAAGCCGATAGCGACCCTAGCCAGACGAAGGGCCTAGCCAGGGAGCAGCTACCGCATAGGCGAATAAATGCGCAGGCGGCTACGATGTCGAACACTGATGCCCATAGCCAGGTGCGCAGCCACAGATTGCTCAGCACGATGAGCACGCCACTAGCCACCAGCAGCACAACATCGCACACCTTGTGGCGCGAGTCTCCGCCGAGACCTAGAATAAGGCGCGTCATGGCTTTTGCACGGTTGTCGTTGGGCTGCCCTTCGTCAGCTTCGCAGCGTGCCACCATCAAGCCTATGCAAAAGGCGGCAGCACGGCCCACGAAGTTAACGTGCATCCAGCGCATGGCAGTGCCCACGGGGTCGAGCCAGCGCATGGCAGCCCAGCACGCCACTATCATGACTGTGGGTAGCCCAAAGCGCTGCCAACCGGTGGCACTGCGTGGTGCGTGCAGCAATAGTGCATAAATGATGTAGAGCTGTAAAATCATCCCCAAGAACCACCACGGCATGAGGATGAAGTGGCGGTGCGCGTTGGGGTAGAGGTTAGTGATGAACAAAGCCTGGTCCACAGCCTTGCGCCATGTGAAATCGGGCGTAATGTGTGTGGTGAGGTAGTGCAGGACAGCAGCCACCAGCAACAACGGCAACATGGGCTTGAACAGCTTAAGGTAGTGCTTGACGATGAACCGTCCCCGCTGCAAGGGGGCATCGCCATCCCTCTCATAACGCTTGACCAAGCCATAACCGCTCAAAAACAAGAATATGCTGATTGCGCAGATGACAAAAAACGAGAGCAGTTGTGGCACCATCGCCCAACCATAGTTGCGGATGACGTAGAGCATGTCGGCGGCGGCGTTGGCTTTGAACACAAACTCGTTTTCGCCAATGATGTGCGGATAAAGGTGCACGAAATTGTGGAACAAAACCACTAATATCGCCATGCCCCGCAAGGCGTTTCCGCGCTGCCGGCTCAGGTCTGCCTGATTGTTGGGTGAGATGCCTGGCACTGCTTATTTTTTTGCCTTTTTTGTAGTTGTTTTGGTTTTACGCTTTTTGGTGGCAGCAGGAGCTTCGGGCTTGTCACCGTCTTGCTCGACGGGGAAGTCGCCTGTGGTGTCCTTAACGATGTTGTTGCGCATCATTTCTACCTCGCGGCGCAGTTTCTCGATTTCGTTCTCCTGGTTGCGAATGGTGAGCAACAGGGGGTTGAGCTCCTCGTTGTCAATTTCGACGGGATATTGTTGCTCAACGCGAGTCATGAAATCACTCAACACGTTCATATAGTTGGTAAACGCGCTATAGGGTGAGTCATAGGGGCTGTAGTGCGAGTGAACCGACCCGTCGTTGTTGTGCTTGGTGGCCATGTAGAAGAAGTGGTCGCTGGCTTGCAGGTAGTTCCAGTCGAGTTTGATGCGACGGTCGGTACACAGGCGCACGCGCTCGCCAATCGAGTAGAGCTTCTTGACCGCCTCTTGCTGCAAGATGTTGCCCAGCCATGCGCTGGTGTCACGAGCCTCGTCGGTCCACGACATGGGGTAGGGCACAGCAAGCTCAGCCACTGGCTTGAACTTAGACAGCACCTCGCTGGGTGTCCAGAACTGGATGTCGTGTTCGGCGGCAAAGCGCGGCAGGGCCTTCATAAACTCAAAGATTCCACTCTCGCGCGGTTGCAGCTCGCCAAACGTGTCATAGTTCATGAACAGGTTCACCAGCTGCTCCTCTTGTGGCAGCTCGGCAATCCAATTGATAAATTTGTCAGCTGTGAGCGGGTAGGAAGCCCAGTCAGTATTGCTAAAGCGGAAGGCGATGTCGTCGCTCAACTTGCCATTCTTGAGCAGCAGTTTGAGCTTGGGAGCTGAGGCTGCGCAATAAACATAGTTGGGCGATTTCCAGCCCAGGATGTGCTTAGCACCATCGGTGATGGCACCCTTGAAACCCATCGAAGCCACCATAGTGGCGATGTCGTCGTCATAGATGAGCTCGGTGTTGCGGAACACCTTGGGACGCTGCCCGAACATCTGGTAGATTTTCTCGTCGTGAGCCTTAACTTGGGCCACAAACTCCTCGGGGTCCTCGAGCGAGGCAAGGCTGTGGGCGTAGGTTTCGCTGAGAAATTCCACGCAACCGGTGGCAGCCAGCTCCTTCATCGAGTCGATAAACTCGGGCACATATTGCTCCAGCTGTTCCAGGGCAGTGCCGCTAATCGAGAATGCCACCTTAAACCGCTTGCCGTTGGCTTTAATCATCTCAAGCAGCGTCTCGTTGGCTGGCAGATATGAGCGGTGGGCAATGCGGGTGATGATGTCATCGTCGGCAAAGTCGTCATAGTAGTAGTGGTCGTTACCGATGTCAAAAAAGCGGTAATGTTTGAGCCTGAAGGGCTGGTGTATCTGAAAATAAAAACAAATAGCTTTCATATCGCAATTTCTTTATTTATGGTGTTATGTCGATTATTTTTTCTTTTTGTCACACGAGTCTCAACGGTTGATGAGGTTGCGGTAGATATTGATGACCTTGGCTCCTGCCTTGTCCCACGTGATTTGGTTCACTTCTTCAAGGCCATGCTCGCGCAGCTGGCGGTACATGGCAGGATAGGTGATAATGCTATAGATGGCATCTGCCATAGAGTTAATGTCCCAGTAGTCGATTTTGATCACGTTGTCCAGTATTTCGGCACAGCCGCTCTGCTTGCTGATGATAGACGGCACGCCCATCTGCATAGCCTCAAGCGGCGAGATGCCAAACGGCTCACTCACGCTGGGCATAATGTACACGTCGCTGGCTTTGAGCATCTCATAGACCTGCTTGCCCTTCAAGAAGCCCGTGAAGTGAAAGCGGTCGGCGATGTCGCGCCGTGCGGCGAGGCGAATCATCTTGTTCATCATGTCGCCACTGCCCGCCATCACAAATTGCACGTCGTGCACCTTGTGCAGCACTTGCGATGCCGCCTCGACAAAGTACTCAGGTCCCTTCTGCATGGTGATACGCCCCAGAAATGTCACCACCTTGCCCTGTTTGGGCGGCACCTGCAGGTTCAGCAGCTCCTCGCTCAGCGGCTCCACGGCGTTGTGCACGGTGGTCACCTTGTCGGGGCTGATGCCATATTTCTCGATGACGGTGCGCCGCGTCAGGTTGCTCACGGTGATGATGTGGTCGGCATGTGTCATGCCGTCTTTTTCGATGCTGAACACGGTGGGGTTCACGTTGCCGCGGCTGCGGTCAAAGTCGGTGGCGTGCACGTGGATGACCAGCGGCTTGCCCGTCACCTGCTTGGCGTGGATGCCGGCGGGGTAGGTGAGCCAGTCGTGCGAGTGGATGATGTCGCAGTCGATGGTGCGGGCTATCACCCCTGCTACTATCGAGTAGTTATTGATTTCTTCCAACAGGTTGTCGGGGTAGCGGCCCGAAAACTCAATGCACCCCAGGTCGTTGGTGTTCATATAGTTGAAGTCGCCATAGATGTGGTCGCGCAGGTTATAGTACAGCTGCGGGTCCATCACGTTGCCTATGCGGCTCTGCACATAGTCCCAATTCACGTCGCGCCATGCCACCGGTGTGCTGTTGGCGCCTATGATGTGCGCATACTCTTTGGGCTCGTCGCCCCATGGCTTGGGAATCACAAAGGTGATATCCATGTCGCCATTTTGTGCCATGCCCTTGGTCAGGCCAAAACTCGCTGTTCCCAGTCCGCCCAAGATGTGAGGGGGAAATTCCCAACCAAACATTAATGCTTTCATCGTGTTGCCTCCTCCCTTGTGTTTTATTCGTCAATGATGTGTAAGTTCTTGAACAAGCGTAGCACGCGCAAGATGCCGCCCACGTTGGGGGCAAAGCTCACGGCACCACGTCCCGTGAACGGCGGGTTACCGTCGTACAACTCGCTCAGCGAGCCTATGCAACCCTCCTTCATCTCGTCCTCAAAGCCTATCATCATGCGCTCGATAAACGAGATGCTGTTGATGCCAAACACGCGGATGTAGGCTTTGCTGTAGAAGTCCATGAGCCACGGCCGTGCCGGACCCGAGTAGTATGCCTTTTGCCGCTCCTCGGGGTTGCCCACATACCACGGATTATAGCCATAGCTGTTGGGGCTCAACGTCCGTAGCCCCTTGGGCGTGAGCAGCTCGCGTGTCGCCACGTCTAGCACGCTCTTGCGCTGGCGGCGGTCTAGCGGGCTATAGTCGATGCCTGCTGCTATAATCATGTTGGGTCGCACGCTCAGGTCGGTGTACGCCCCGTTCACATAGTCATACAGATACCCATAGTCGTTAAGGAAGGTCTCCACAAATGCCGGCTTGCAGCGGTCGGCGATGTTGTTGCAGCAGCGGCATAGCTCGTCCTCGGACTCAACCCCATTGAATAGCTCCTCGACCACAAACCGCAGGGCATTATACCACAGGGCGTTAAACTCTACCAGATAGCCTGTGCGTGGGATAAGCGGTGTGCCGTCGGGGCGGGTGCTATTCATCCACGACACGGGTTGCAGGGTACCATCGGTGCGCACCAGGCCATTGTCGTCGAGCGTCAGATTGGGGTGCTTGCCGTCAACGATGTAGTATATCAGGTCTTTCACCAGCTCACCATAGCGTTCGCGAGCTGCCTCTACATTCAGGTCGTGGGCATAGCGTTGCACCGCCCATATCGCCCACAGTGGCACGTCGGGCAGGTCCAATCCCACCAGGTGGCGGTCCATGGTGCCGTTGCGCATCCAGTCGTTCAGGGCGCGGCTTGCCGTGTCCATAATCAGCTCAAAGTCCTGCCGGTGGTGCACCGACAGCGTGCAGCCTGGCAGGGCTATCAGCTCGTCGCGGGCGCGTATTTTAAACCACGGGTAGCCTGCCAGCAGATAGTGGCCCTGGGCGTTGGTAATGTAGAATTGCTTCGCACTGTTCTTCATGCAGTTATAAAAGCTGGTGCGCGGCGTGCGCGGCTTCAGCTCCTCCTCATACAGGCGCGTCAGCGTGCGCGTGTTCACCTCCTCAACGCCAGCCGAGAAGATGAGCGGCTCGCCCTTCTTGATTTCTACCTCAAAGTAGCCAGGCACATACAGATCCTCGGTGTAGGGGATGCCCCGTTCCTGGTCCTTGATGTACTCGATGTTCTTGTACCAGTGTGGGTCAAACACAAAGCGTGGCTTGTGGTTCATCTGCATGAATAGCGTGGGATATCCCTCATACATGCAGGTAGCTATGCCGTTGCTCACCTCGTGCCACTCGCGGCTCGCCACACGATTTTCCACGCACAGGTCGTTGGCATTGCGAAATGCCAGCATCGGCCTGAACTGCAGCATCGTGGTCGAGTGTGCATCAACCAGCGTGTAGCGGATCAAGATGCGGTTCTCATGGGTGATAAACACCTTCTCCTTCTTCAATATCACGCCACCCACGCGATAGGTGGTGGTGGGCACACGCTCGCAGTCATATTCGCGGATGTACTTGTGTCCGTTGGGGCTATACACGCCCCCGCTATAGCGGTGTATGCCCAGGTTGAAGGGAACCCCGTGCTGAACCACCGTCTCGTCGAGCGACGACAGCAGCACATGGTTGTTGTCATCAAGGCTGGGGATGGGTATCACCAGCAACCCGTGCTGCTTGCGCGTGTTGCAGCCCACTAGCGTGGTGCAATGATATGCCCCTGATTGGTTGGTGCGCAACATCTCCTTGGGCAGTGACTGCTCCAAGTTAATCATCAGGTTTTTGTCAAATTTCAGGTAACTCATCTTCTTCTTCGTCGGTTATATGGTCTCGTTGTTTCGTTCTCTCTCGTTGGCTGGTCACACGTCGCCAGCCGTGTCGGCAGGCACCACTATGCCTATGCCCTGCTGGTGGCTCACCACCTCCACACGCGCCGGCATCATCAGCGGGTCGCCGTCCAGGTGTATCACCTCGTCGCCCTCACGCTCCACCACGATGCGCTTGCCGCGGTAGATGCTCACGTGGCGGTCCTGCTCCAGCGTGCGTGTGAACAGCCGTGCCCCTATCAGCGGACTCTCGGCGATGCTGAAGGGGTGCATCACCGTCATGTCCACCAGCCCGTCTTGCATGGTGGCTCGCGGGGCGATAAACGCATTGTTGCCATACTGCGCCGCGTTGCACAGCGCGATGATAAACGCACGCTCGGTCATCACAGCCCCATCGATGTCGATGGTGAACTGCCGTGCGCTATACTTGAAGTACTCGCTCACTGCTGTTTTCACATAGGTGATAAACCCCCGTGTGCCCTCGCTCGCAAATCGCTGGCTCACCTGCGCGTCAAACCCCATGCCGCATGTGCAGAAAAATGGGTGCCCGTTGGCGGTGCAATAGTCAAACCTGACCACCCTGCCACCGCTAGCCAGCAACTGCACTGCACGAGCTGTGTTCATGGGGATGCGCAAGTGACGCGCCAGCCCGTTGCCGCTGCCGCACGGCACGATGGCTAGGGCGGTGCTGGTGCCGCACAGGGCACTGCCCACCTCATTCACCGTGCCGTCGCCACCCACTGCTGCCACCACGTCGCAGCCCTGACGGGCAGCCTCGGCAGCAAGCTCGTGAGCGTGACCAGCGTGGGTGGTGGTCACCACCTGCACCGTCGCCTCACTGCCGCCCGCCACCTCTTCTATCAGGCGGGGCAGCTTTGCCTTGTTGCCCGTGCCGCTCACGGGGTTCACTATTGCCACGATGTGTTTGCGCCTGTCCATTGCCAGTTTTTGCAGTCGGTTAAACAAAAAATTAATTGATAGCCATCAGCTGCCACGCTAGTGCCCTCGGCTTGCACATTGTGTGTGCTATCAAAACTACAAAATTATAAAAAAATTGCAATACACACAAAACCACAATTGATTTTATTTTTTCATATCACAAAATTTTGTACCATATAAAACAAATGAGACAAAATTTCAATTATATATCATGATGCCGTTGTTGGTAAAAGATAAACACCACGATATTTAGTTTTTTAAGGGTTTGCGGTTATGGGCTGGTGTGGGCGGTGAGGCAGTTATGGTGTTAAAGGTGCTTAAAGGGTGGGCGCAATGGTTGTGGGGTCGGGAAAATTTGTGTAAGTTTGCAGCCCCACAGGCGCGTGTTGTGCCTGTTGCAACACCAAAAAAGAGCGTAAACGAAGATGAAGCGAGACATGACGATGATGAGCGGTAGCGTCACCCCAGCGGTGGCGAAGCAGACTGGTAACCGCCGCTGCCCGTGGGCAGTGTGGCGGCTATGGGTGTGTGTGGCGGCTATGGCAGTGGCATTGAGCGGCTGTGGCGGTGCGTCAGGCGGTGACGCTGGCGGCGACGAGGCGGTGACCGAATATCTGCCGGTGCGGCTGGCGGGCAGCACACGGTGGAGCCTGCTGGACGTGAACAGCGGAACGGTGCTGGCTCGTGACGCGTTTGCCGAGGTGCCGTCGCCTGTGGCGTGCGGCATGTTCAGCGTGCTGAACGCTGATGGCACCTACGACTGTTATGACGTGGCTGCGCCTACCACGGTGGTGAGCGGCGGATATGGCAGCGTGACCCCCTATAGTGCCGATGGCGTGGCGGTGGCTAGCCGCCCTGGCGGCAGGCTGTGCGTGATAGACCGCGAAGGCAAGGTGCGCGGCGAGCTGCCGGCACAGGTGGCACAGTGCTCGATGTTTGCCCACGGCGTGGCGGCGGTGCAGCACGACGACGGCTTGTGGGGTCTGGTTGACACGCATGGCGACACGGTGGTGGCAGCACAATATGCCAGCATGAACCTGCCGCTGCATAGCCGATATGCGGTGGCAACGAGCCGCCCGCAGGCCGACAGTGACGGCGGTGCGGTGACGTTCACTGTGATAGACACACGCAACGGCAAGGTGAAGTTTAGTGCGAGCACAGCCGAATATGAGCCGGTGCAGCCCTACTACGTGGACGGGGTGCTGCCAGTGGTGCATGACGACAGTCTGGTGTGCCTGAGTCCCGAGGGCAAGGTGGTGGACAACCCTAACCCGAGCCACGAGCGAGTAGATGCTGCGGGCTATGACGACTATCAGCGTACGCCGTGGGGTGACTTCACGGTGGTGCGCGGGGGCAAGACAGGGTTGGTGGACCGTGAGAACCGTGAGCTCATCGGCGTGAAGCACGACCGGCTGATAGCAGTGAGCCGTGACCGGCTGATAGCGGTTGACGACACGCTGTGCCACCTGGTGGACAGGACAGGCAAGGCGGTGGGCGACGCAGCGTTTACGCTGGTGCATGGCACAGCCGAGAATCCGTATGCCTCGCGAGGCTATCTAGACACGAGTCTGGCGGCTGCTGCGTTGATGACGATGTTTGACGAGAGCGGGGCTTGTGGTGTGGTGCCAGGCAGCACGCTGATGGACCTGAACAGCCTGGTAGGTAGCGACGCCGTGCCCTATGTGGGCAGCAACACGCTGGTGATGCCGCAAGGCCCGTGCGTGGTGCACTATGTGTTCGACCGCGACATAGCCACGGCGGCAGGCACGGGAGGTGCGACGTTTAACCTGGACGCACGCGTGCGTTGCGTCATCATGTCGATGAACGTGCGGCACTGCCCGCCCAACACCGAAGAAGAGATTGTGAACAAGATGCAGGGCTCGCTGGGCAGGCTGGGGTTTGTGCTGGCACGTGACGGCATCTTTGTGAGCGACAAAGCCACGGCGGTGACGATGGGCTACAGCGGTGGCGTGGTGAACGTGCTCTATTACATGCACTTCAACGAGAGCGTGCCGCAACCCAAGAACAAGCGAGGGGCATGATGGGCTTAAGGTTTTAGGCGATTGTGGTAAAATAAATCATCATATAGATAGAGAGATAACAAGATATAACTATGTACTACGTTAAAAAGACACTGGAGATTTCGTCGGCTCACCAGCTGCATCTGGATCACGACAGCAAGTGTGAGAACCTGCATGGGCACAACTGGATAGTGAATGTGTATTGCAAAGCAGCGACACTCGACGACAACGGCATGGTGACGGACTTCACGCTCATCAAGCAGATGGTGCATGGCAAGCTGGATCACCGCAACTTGAACGAGGTGCTTGACTTTAACCCGACTGCTGAGAACATTGCCCGCTGGATAGTCGATAACGTGCCCAACTGCTACCGCGCCGATGTGCGCGAGTCGGCAAACAACCTGGCATGCTATGTGCGCGACGACGCCAACGATGTGGAGGGTTAACGAGATTTTCCACTCGTTGCAAGGCGAGGGTTATCACACGGGCATGGCGGCAGTGTTTGTGCGGCTTAGCGGCTGCAACCTGCGTTGTGACTTTTGCGACACCCAGCACGAGGCGGGCACGCTGATGACGTTGCCCCAGGTGATGGATGCGGTGCTGCGCTTGCCCCCCACGCCGCTACTGGTGCTGACAGGCGGTGAGCCGTCGCTGTTTATCGACGAGGCATTTGTAGCGACGCTCAAGCAGGCGACAGACAGGCAGGTGTGCATCGAGAGCAACGGCACGCGCCAGCTGCCAGGCAACATCGACTGGGTGACTCTCTCGCCCAAGTGCGGCTTGCCAGGCGGCGATGTCGCACCACTGGTGGTGAACCGCTGCGACGAGCTCAAGGTGGTGTATTGCGGTCAGGACTTGGCGCAATATGACCACATCGACAGCCGCTATCGCTATCTGCAACCCTGCTGGTCGCCCGACGGCGAGCAAACGCGCCGTTCCTTAGATGCTACGGTGGCGGCAGTGCTGGCACATCCCCAGTGGCGGCTTTCGCTGCAAACGCACCGCGTGTTGGGGATCAGATGAGCACACCGTTAATCGTCGCTTAACCCCTCCAGACATCATCATGCAATTGCAACAATTGTTCGACATCACCCGTAGGCAGTGGGGCATTGCCAGCCCTAATGCCATGCAACAGCAAGCCTTGCAGGCGTGGAGCAAGGGCGGTGACGTGGCACTATATTCACCCACCGGCACAGGCAAGACTCTGGCTTTTGCATGGTGTGCGCTATCTGCCTTGCCCGACGAGGCGTGGCTGCCGCCTGGCATCGTGGTCATCAGCCCGTCGCGCGAGCTGGCGATGCAGACCGCCGAGACGATGCGCCAACTGGGTCAAGGGCTCAAGACCACCCTGTGCTGCGGCGGTCATGCGGTGAGCGACGAGCAAGCCTCGCTGAGCATGACACCCGACGTGATAGTGGCGACGCCAGGGCGGCTGCTCGACCATGCCAACCGTGGACACATCGACCTGAGCCCCACACAACTGCTGGTAATTGACGAGGTGGACAAATCGCTAGAGCTTGGCTTTGAAGACGAGATGCGCAGCTTGGTGCGCCTGATGCCCTGCGTGCGCCGGCGGTTCATCACCTCGGCCACGCGCCTGTTGGCAGTGCCTGCCTATCTGGGTATGCGCAACACCGCTTTGGTTGATGTCTTGCCGCATGGAGACGAGACCCCGACGAGCCACGTCGCCACATGGCAAGTGCGTTGCCCATCCGACGGTGAGAGGTTGCAGACGTTGGCACAACTGCTGCTCTCGCTGCCGCCTGATAGCAAAAGCATCGTGTTTGTCGAAACCCGCGACCAGGTGGATGTGGTGGCGCAATGGCTTATCAGACACGGGGTGGAGGCTGGCGCGTATCATGGCACCATGCGACAACAAGACCGCGAAATGACTGTCGCACGGCTAAACAATGGCAGCCTTGCGGTGATGGTGGCAACCGACCTTGCTGCCCGCGGGCTGGACATCGACACCGTGACGCACGTCGTGCACTATAGTCTGCCTGGCACTCGCGAGGCTTACGTTCACCGCAATGGCCGCACAGGTCGCATGGGTGCAGGCGGCGAGGCATTTGTCATAACCACAAGCCAGCAGCAACTGCCCTTGTGGATGGCAGTGCAAGGCATCAGGGAACCCCATCCAGCACGCGCCCAGGTGCGGGCGGCGATGGTGACCCTATATTTCCAGGCTGGGAAAAAGGAGAAGCTGTCGCGCGGCGACATCATGGGGTTTGTTGCCCAACATAGCGGACTGGCTGCGAGCGACGTGGGGCGCATCGACGTGCGCGACCACTATTCGCTGGTGGCAATACCCCGACAAGCGGCGGCAGCCGTGTTGCAACGCCTGCAATTGCATAAAATTAAAGGTAGGCGCGTGAGAATTTCAGAGCTTCAATAATATTTTTTAACTTTTTCCGTTACAAACATATACCGACTCTAATCATGACATAACAATAAACCTACCAAAAATCTGAACAGACCAATGAAACCTGACAATGACGCACAGCGCGACTTGCGCTATCTGAAGCTGCTGGCCCGCAATTTCCCTAACGTTGCCACTGCCAGCACCGAAATCATCAACTTGGAGGCCATCTTGAACCTGCCCAAGGGGACCGAACACTTTTTGGCAGACCTGCATGGCGAGTACGAGGCTTTTCAGCATGTGCTGCGCAATGCCAGTGGCACCATCAAGCGCAAGGTGGGCGAGATATTTAACGACTCGCTGAGCAGCAAGGAGCAAAAGGAGTTGTGCACGCTCATCTACTACCCCGAGCTGAAGCTGGAGCTCATCAAAGATGACATGACTGACCCCGACGACTTGCAGGATTGGTACTTCATCACCATCAACAGGCTGGTGCGCGTGTGCCGCAATGTCTCGTCAAAGTATAGCCGTTCTAAGGTCCACAAAGCCTTGCCAGACGACTTCTCTTACATCATTCAGGAGCTGCTGCACGAGCATAGCAGCGACCCCAACAAGCAAGCCTATGTTGACGTGATTGTGCGCACCATCATCTCCACACATCGTGCCGACGACTTTATCGTGGCGATGTGCAACCTCATCCAGCAGCTCACCATCGACGTGCTGCACATCTTGGGCGACGTGTACGACCGCGGTCCCAGCCCCGACAAGATTATGGACATCTTGTGCAACTACCACAATCTGGACATCCAGTGGGGCAATCACGACATCTTGTGGATGGGGGCTGCCGCTGGCAACGACTGCTGCATTGCCAACGTGCTGCGCATAGCACTGCGTTATGGCAACCACGGCGTGCTAGAGGATGGCTATGGCATCAACCTGCTGCCGCTCGCCACGTTCGCCATCGACACCTATGGTAGCGACCCCTGCGCCAAGTTCTTGCCCAAGGACGGCAGTGCCAGCGACCCTGAGCGGGCACGCACAGCCCAGCTGGTGGCGCAAATGCACAAGGCCATCAGCATCATCCAGTTTAAGCTTGAGGCTGCTGCTATTAAACGGCGTCCAGAGTTTGACATGCAAGACCGTCTGCTGCTCGACAAGATGGACCTCGACAAGGGCATCATCACCATTAACGGCACGGAATATGAGCTGACCGACACTCACTTCCCCACTGTTGATGCTGCTCATCCCTATGAGCTAACGCCTGAGGAAGAGAGCATTGTGCAGAAACTGCATCACTCGTTCACCGATAGCGAAAAGCTGCGCCGGCACATCAAGTGTCTGTTCCGCAACGGCTGCATTTACACCATCACCAATGGCAACCTGCTCTATCATGCCTCGATACCCCTTAACGCAGACGGCACGTTGAAGGATGTGCTTATCCAGGGAGTGCCTTATCACGGCAAAGCCTTGCTCAAGCGGGCTGGCAACCTGATTAGAGATGCCTATTTTGGCTGCGAAGACCCGCAACAGCATGAGTTTGCCATCGACTACATTTGGTATCTGTGGTGCGGAAAAGACTCCCCAGCTTTCGACAAGGACAAGATGGCGACCTTCGAACGCTACTTCATCGCTGACAAGGAGACGCACAAGGAGACCAAGGGCTACTACTACACGCTGCGCAACGACGAAAAAATTGCTGATATGATTCTTGACGAATTTGGTGTGAGCGGCCAGTTCAGGCACATCATCAACGGTCATGTGCCAGTCAAGACCATCAAAGGCGAAAATCCCATCAAGGCCAACGGCAAGCTGATGGTTATCGACGGCGGCTTCTCTAAAGCCTATCAGCCCGAGACTGGTATAGCCGGCTACACGCTAGTTTATCACTCACGCGGATTTCAGTTGGTACAGCACCAGCCGTTCACGAGCATCGACATGGCGGTGCGTGAGGGGCAGGACATCAAATCTACCTATCAGCTGGTTGAGCTTACCAACCATCGCATGCGTGTCAAGGACACCGACATCGGCATCGAGCTCATGCAGCAAATTGATGACTTGCAGCAGCTGTTGGCAGCCTACCGGTCGGGCGACATCAAGGAACGCGCCATGCGACCGTTCACCAACAAGCGATAAGCCGCCAACGCTTGTTTTCGCTTAAACAGACTCTCACAGGTCGAGCTGATTAAAAAGGTTAATAATCAGCTCGACCTGTTAATTAGTGAGAGCTTTAGAGCTGTGTGCGAGGGCAAAAACAGGGCTTGGTAAATCGAAAAGTGAGAATAGGCAAAAAATAGTTGTGTAAAAAAGCTGAATTATGGAAAAAAATCCGTAATTTTGCGGCGTTTTCTTTGAAATCACAAACAATCAATTCAATATCACAACTTTTAATTCATTTTTTTATGGTAATTCAACGCATTCAAACCCTGTACCTGTTCATCACGATTATTCTGATGGCAGTGTTTGCTTATTTTCCTGCGCTGACGTTCACCGTGGGTGGTGCAAGCGGTGACTATTTTGTCTATGGTGCATTGCGCACGGGTCAGCCTGGCACTTATCATTTGGATCCACTACTGCTGATGTTAATCGGTCTGATTATTGTGCTGACACTGGTGGCCATATTCCAATATCGCAACCTGCAACGCCAGATGACCATCACATTTGTGACCATCATTATAGGTTTGGCATTGCTGCTGTCGATAGGCATTCAGGCGTTCACTGTGCCCGACACGTTGTCAGAGGCACAAGTGGCTGTTCACTGGTGCAAAAGCAATGCGCTGCCCATTCTTGCCATCGTCTTTCTGATGCTGGCTCACCACGCCATGTCACGTGACAAGAAGAAACTCATCGACAGCGACCGCCTGAGGTAAAAAATAAAGCCTAAAATTACCTTGATATATATTTTGCTCGCAAATGGCAATAAAGGCATCACGCTTTATGCTAATGGGAGGAGGGGAGACGTTATGCCCCAATAAGCCTTTTGTTGCCCTTGCCTAATGGCAAAATTGTGTGAGAAATCAAGCAATATTATTACAAAAACCTTTAAAAACGAATTGAATTAACTGCGATGATTGCAGCAATGATTATCATCTTTGTAATCGGCTATCTGCTGATTGCATGTGAGCATCCTCTCCATATCAACAAGGCAACGTTTGCCTTGCTCATGTGCGGCATCCTGTGGACTGTGTATGCACTGTTCTCGGGTGTCGAAGACTTGCACGAAGGTATGGTGACCCAGCTGGGTGAGACGTGCGAAATCCTCGTCTTCCTCATCGGTGCCATGACCATCGTTGAGATTATCGACCGCTATGGCGGTTTCTCCTTTATTACCGAGCACATTCACGCCAACAACAAGCGCCACCTGTTGTGGATTCTCACCGCTGTGGCGTTTGTGATGTCGGCTGTGCTGGACAACATGACCACCACCATCATCATGGTGATGATGCTACGCCGATTGCTGAGTGACCAGAAGGAACGCTGGCTATTTGCTGGCATGATTGTGATTGCAGCCAACGCTGGCGGTGCCTTCTCGCCCATTGGCGACGTGACAACGATTATGCTATGGATGGACGAGAAAGTTTCATCTATGGGTCTGATTGTCAACCTGATTATCCCGAGCATTGTGGCTCTGGTAGTGCCCGTGTTCATTGCCCAGTTCCTGGTTAAGGAGGGCAAGGTGCAGCAAGTGACGACCAATGCCGAGAAGTTCCCCCAGATGGCTGAGGAACATCCCCACCTGAGCAAGATTATGCTCATCCTGGGTGTGGCTGGTCTGCTGTTTGTGCCCGTGTTCAAGACCCTCACCGGTCTGCCCCCCTACATGGGCATCATTATCTCGCTGGGTGCCATCTGGTGCATCACCGAGATCTGGGTACGCACCTACAAGATCGACCCCAAGCTGGGCGGTCGCGTGTCGTCGGCTGTTAAGGCCATCGACATGTCCACTATCCTGTTCTTCCTGGGCATCCTGATGGCAGTGTCGGCACTCAACCAGGCAGGCGTGCTGAGCAGTGTGGCAAAGGGTATGGACACCCACATCCATCAGCCCGTGATTATGGCAACCATCATTGGTTATCTGTCCTCCATCGTGGACAATGTGCCGCTGGTTGCAGCTTGCATGAAGATGTTCGACGGCTATTCAGCACTTGCCGCAACTGCTGCCGATCCCGCTTACTATATGACGTTTGTCGAGGATGGCTTGTTCTGGCATCTGTTGGCTTATTGTGCTGGTGTCGGTGGCTCGTTGCTCATCATCGGCAGTGCTGCCGGTGTTGTGGCAATGGGTATCGAGAAGATTCCATTTTTCTGGTACCTCAAGCGCATCACCCTGATTGCGATGGCTGGCTATTTGGCTGGAGTCGTGATTATCTGGCTCGAGAGCATGATCCCTTTTTTTTTAAGTGCTAACGCAGTGGGTTAGCGCGGCAAGCGCATATTTTGAAACCAATCAAAATAACAGGCGGCAAGGTGGATTAAAACATCTTGCCGCCTGCCGCGTTCTGCCAGCAGCGTTGTTACCGCCTATCAACCGCAAATCACACTTGTTTAGTGACTTTTTGCGGCACGATGAGCCACTATGTCGGCAATTTGTGCTAACTTTGCGACACAACAAACATCATTTAATCATCCAATAACGCAAACTTAAAACCTTTGAACATCACATGAGACGACTACTTTTGTTTATAACCCTTTCACTATTAGCATCTGTTGCAATGAAAGCTGATAACATCTTTTTAAAGCAATGGCACACCACGCATGGCGTTGTGCCGTTCGACCGCATCTTGGTTTCCGATTACGAACCAGCCATCGTGGCGGGCATGCAAGAGCATAATGCCGAGGTGCAAGCTATCGTGGACAATCCAGCCACGCCAACGTTCGAGAACACCATTGTGGCACTAGAGCGCAGCGGCAAGACGCTTAACCGCGTGCTGGGCGTGTTTTACCCCATGCTGTCGTGCAACGCCGACGATTCGCTGATTGCCGTCAGCAACAGGGTCGCCCCCATGCTCAGCGAGCACAACAACAACATTACCCTCAACCAGCAGCTGTGGCAGCGGGTCAAATATGTGCACGACCATTTCGACAAGGCTAGCCACGATGCCGAGGACCAGATGCTACTGCGCCAAACTTACAACAGCTTTGTGCAGAGCGGCGCTAACCTGCAGGGAGCCGACCGCGACCGCTATCGCGAACTTGACAAGAAGCTCACCGAGCTGACGCTCAAGTTTGACCAAAATGCCCTGAAAGAGACCTCAAAATATGAGCTTTGGCTCACGGCTGATGATCTGGATGGCTTGCCCTCCAGTGCCCTTGATGCAGCGGCACAGGCGGCTAAGGATAAGGACCGCCCGGGCGAGTGGCTCATCACTCTGGATGCTCCCAGCTACTCGGCGTTTATGAAGTATAGCGCACGCCGCGACCTGCGCGAGAAGCTCTACAAGATGTATAACCGTCAGTGCACAGCGGGCGAGTATAGCAACCTCGACGTGATGCGTGACATTGCCAACACCCGCCTCGAAATTGCTCGGCTGTTTGGTTGCAAGACGTTTGCCGAGTATAAGCTGCAAAATACCATGGCAGAGAATCCTAAAAACGTCTATAACATGCTCAACCAGTTGCGTGATGCCTATCTGCCTGTCGAGCGTGCCGATATGCAACGCCTCGCACAGTTTGCTAGTCAGCTCGAGGGCAAGGACATCACCATCATGCCTTGGGATTACAGCTACTATAGCAACAAGCAAAAGGATAGCATGTTCCAAATCAACGACGAACTGCTGCGGCCCTATTTTGAGCTCAGCCGCGTCACGCAAGGCATCTTTGGCTTTGCTACCCGCATGTATGGCTTGCACTTCACCCAGAACCACGACGCGCAGGTGTTTAATCCCGAGGTCGAGGTGTTTGATGTCACCGACGACCAGGGCGCGTTCATGGGCGTGCTCTACATCGACTACTTTCCCCGCGCAACCAAGCAGAGTGGGGCATGGATGACCAACTTCCGTGAGCAATATGTTGATGCCGACGGCGGCGACGTGCGTCCCTTGGTCACACTCACGCTCAACTTCACCCGACCCACCGACACCAAGCCCTCGTTGCTCACCTTCTATGAGGTTGAGACCTTTTTGCACGAGTTTGGACACGCACTGCACAGCCTGCTGTCGCATTGCAAATATGCGTCACTGTCGGGCACTAACGTCTATCGCGACTTTGTGGAGACTCCGTCACAGTTTAACGAGAACTATATGTACGAGCGCGAGTTCCTCGATAGCTTTGCACGCCACTACCAGACGGGCGAGGCTGTGCCGCAGGATCTCATCGACAAGCTGCTTGCCAGCTCTCAATATGGTGCTGCCTATGCTTGCGTGCGCCAGCTGGGCTTTGGCTACATCGACCAGGCTTGGCACGGCATCAGCAAGCCCTACTCAGGCGACCCATTTGAATTTGAATATAAGGCAATGAAGGGTGTCGAGGCGTTTGCACCTGTCGAGGGTTGCATCATGTCACCTCAGTTCACCCACATCTTCTCAGGCGGTTATGCCGCAGGCTACTATGGCTACAAGTGGAGCGAGGTGATCGAGTGCGATGCCTTTGCCAAATTTAAGGCGGACGGCATCTTTAACCCCACCACCGCACACGCTTGGCGCGACATGGTGCTCTCACGTGGCGGCACCGAGCCCCCCATGCAGCTCTATGTGCGCTGGCGCGGCACCCAACCCACCATCGATGCCATGATGCGCCGCGACGGCATCAAGCGCTGACGTACTGCCCGCACACACAAACATCCCAACACCCCTGCCGGCAGCCTCGCCTGCCCACAGGGGTGTTTTGTGTCATGCGCCTGCGGCAGTCAAGTGGAGTGGGGCAGCAAAGGTGGGTGGGTTGTTGTTGTTGTTGAAGCCTGCTGCTTGGAGTTGCTGGTTGGGGTTGATGCCCATCGACGTGAGGTGGTCGATGAGCTGCTGGGCAATGCCTAATCCCAGATGTTGTCGGGCATATTGTATTTGGTTTGCAGTTCGTCCTCGGAGAGCTTGAGGTTTTCTTCTACCCGTTTCTTGATAAGCTCGCTCCACTGTTCTGCTGTCAATCCCTTGAAGGATAAAGTCGAGTTGTTCTTCTGTGATTTGTCCGTTTTGTTCATTCTGTATAACTTCTTTAACTAGTTCTAATCGTAATTCATCTGAAATGTCGTAGTCCCATTTAGAAAGAGCCTGCTCGTTGATGCAAGTATTATTGTTAAACCGACTGATGAAGCACAGCAACAGCATATGGAGACGCTGCGACAATATTATCCAACTCTTGAAAATAGGTTTGGAGCTACTCGTTGGTTTTATGACCAGTAGGATTGTTAAACAAGTAATATATAAAATAAAGAAAGACACCTACTAATGCGCATGTGCCTACTATTCCGATAATTGCAAAAACTGTTGGTAGAGAACTGTCACCTTCCTGTGTGTTTATTGTGGCCACATTAACAGTGGTTTGCGATATTGTATCTGTTGAATATACGTCTTCTATACAGACTGCGTAATCTGGTACAGTTGCTCTGTCCTCATAATTCACGTTTGCGCACGTTATTAACCAGGCTGCCGGAACAACAAACACAAATACAAAAATGAAAAGGGCTGTCAGACAAGACTGCATATGCCCAAGCTCGTCCCAATTGCGCAAAAATATGATAAGCGCGGCAACGATTACTAAGAATAAAAGGAAAAAATTTGTTGTTGATTCCATAATCGGTTTTTAGTTGTTTATGTTATAACGATGTAAAGTGGTTTTTAGTTTTGATTTTGTGCAAAGGTAGTGGAATTTTGTGGATTTGCCAACTGCTGCTGTGCGCGAGCTTGTGCTTGTTGTGCTTGTGGTTGGCCAAGTTCCTGACTAAACTGTGTAGTGTTTTGACCTGTTTGGAAGCCTGCATTGTAGAGTTGCTGGTTGGGGTTGATGCCTTCGGCAAAGTCGCGGAGGGTCATCTTGGTGAAGTCTTCCAAGGTGAGGTCGGCGAGCATATCGTCTGTCCAGACTCCGAGGGTTTTTGCGATGGTCTTGTAGCAGTCGAGTAACCACTGCTTGAGCTTGGCGATGATGCCCTCGCTGCCTTTTTGTTTGGCGATTTGTTCAAGGAGTTGTGCGCCGTCTTTGCCGACTAACCTTGCGTGTACCTCGCTGGCGATGAGTGCTTCGAGCTCGGCTCCTGTGTAGCCTTGTGACTCCCACTGCCTGCCGTATTCTTCACTGTTGGCGATGGTGTCCCACAGGAATGTCTGCTTCATCAGCCGGACACCCCTGCGCCATAGCTTGGGGCTGAGGTGCTGCACCATCTTGTCCCAGAGGTGGGTGTACTCGTGAATGGGTGTGTTGGGGTTGAAGCCTCGCTTGGTGAGGTAGATGTTGCCGTGCTGTGTCCAGCCCATCACTGTGCCAGTGGTGGTGCGGAGCTGTCGTATCTCTCCTGCTTTTACTGTTTCTCCTGCTCGGACTTGCTGGAGGTATTGTTGTGCTTGGGAATATAGACTCCGCAGCCCTTCTTGTTGCCCGGAACTGTCGGCTTCCATCCATTCTTGATAAAGGCTGCGTCGAGCTTTTCTATCAAGATATCGACTGGCGATTTTGTTTGTTTCGTTTTCTCTTGCTGTGTCATAAGCGTTTAATTTGTTTAGTTCGTTAATTAATCGTGTTACTTGCTCAACATTGGCATCGGGATTGCTGGTGTCAAAGTTAAGCAATTTTATTGATTTGTCGTTCTCGTTGATGGTAAAATCTTTGATTCCCGCTGCATCGAGTGCTTTTACTGCGGCAGCGACATCAAGTATGGGGATAGAAAGTTCAAAAGCGTCGGCGTTGGTAGCGTCAGCGTTTAGATAGTTATAACTGATTACGGCTTCTTGGTTTTCATAGCCGAGGTCTCCGAGTAGGCAGGCGAACTTGTCTGCCTGTTCTGGTGTAGCGTTAGCCAGTTCAAAGGTGTAAGACAGTTCATGCACTTGCTGTCCTGCCAGTTTGCCTTCTTCAAAGGCATAGCCACCAACATTGGTGAAGATGTTGTTAACTTTGATGCCGAGGTGCTTGGCTATTGTTGTCGCTCTGTTCCAGAAGTCCTTTTGCACAGCCTCGGTTATTTCAGCCTTGTTTTCGGCAGTGAGTGGTGTGTAGAAATAAGGCGCGACTGTTGTAAATATAGGTTCAACCTGTGTATTTGCCTGTGCTTCGGCTGGTATGTCGGCTTCGTCAACCAGCCGAATGTTGATGCCGCTGTCTTGGATATGGTCGATGACCTGTGTGGTAATGTCGGCTGGCGATTGTTGTGCTGCGGTTTCTCGGCTGTAATAGATATTGTCGTCCTGTGTTGAGAAGTTGCCGTTGTTGGCTGTGGCGGATTTGATTTGGTTGGGATTGAAGACACCATAGTTATCTGCAAGATAGGGGTCTGAGACGTTTTGATAAATTACACCGTCATTACCAGACTCTAGTGCCTTCTTGACATGTCGTGCTGCCACATAACCGAAAGAGTGGTTTGTGTTTTTGTAGCCCTGTCCTTGGCGAGTGCCCTCGTAATCGTGGGCAAGTGGGTCACGCATATTAAGGAATACCGCATACATCTCGGAACGCTCAAAGATTCTGCCCTGTTTGGCTTGTTCATTGAGCTTTTTGACACTGTATTTGTACAAAGATTGCATTTTGTTTAGGACATCTTCAACCTCTTGTGGGGTATGTTCCTTGAAGTAAAATTTTTCAGCACGACTGTTTTCCTGAAACGATAGTCCCCTTTGTGGTGAATATCGTAGCGTAGGCCAGTCGTAACTGTTTTCTGGCAGAGACTCAAAGAAGATTAATGCATCATCATCATTATCTCGCCACGATTTGCTTTCTTCATCCCAGAAGTTAGCCCAATAAGGTTTGTTTTTCTGGTCAATTGCTTCTTTACCATGAAAAAACTTGTCTGCGTACCATTGTTGCTTTAACTCTTGTGGAATTTCGCCACGTCTGAGCGCCTCAATACCTGCTTTATTATGGTACTTCTTTATGATACTGTTTATTTGATATACATGATGATAGTGGTCACTGATGGACATATTCATGTTTCTGGTAAGAGGTCGTAGGGTTTTTAAAGCATCGTGGAGCATTGTGACAACTTCTTGCTTTTCCCTTTCGGTAAGCTTTTTACCTGTTTCACTGTTTTTTCGTATATAATCTGCTAACTTTTTGAAACGGGGATTGATGGAGGACAGCTCCTCGAAGGCAGTTAAAACGGTTTCTCTGCTTATGGTAACTGTCTGACTATTAAAGGCAGTAGTAGCCTGTTGTTTATCGATAAAAACGTCGGCAATTGTTTCTGAAATGTTTGTGAGATGATTCCACCTATTTATGTTGCTTAGTATGATGTAGGATAATGCCACTCCCTTGTCTGTGGAGAAAAAGAAAGCATTTACAGAATCAATAGGTATGTGCTCCCCTGTTTTTTTATCAATATAATAACCATCTCCAGTGTTTTCACCTTTGTGTTCGTGTGAGAATATATTAAATTTTGCTCCTGAACCATGATAAACCACCAACGGTTCACCATTCTCATCCACTATCTTTGAAGCGTTTGCAGGGTCGTTTTCCCAGTCTCCGAACCACTGTTTAAAAGCACGAGTGCGGACTTGTAGCCATTGCTGCTCGTTGAGGTTGGTTGGATTACCGTTTGGTGCCTTCATGAAAGTTCCATTGGCGATGGCTTGCTGCTTAATGGACTGCATCTCTTGCTGGGCTGACTGGATTTCTCGGCTGAACTGGGGTTGCTGCTGCTGTCGGATGAGGGCTTCGACCTGTGCGTCACGCTGGCGTTCCTGCCTGAGAAAGGTTGCCAGCGGTGTGACGGTGGTGGGCACTGTGAGTGTGCCGTTACGGGTCATGAAAGCCTCGACGAGTGCGGTGAACTGGTTGACTGTCTGTGCTTCGGCTGGGTAGGATGCGTTGAAACGCTCACGAAGCCTGTCGATTTCTGGGGTGCGAACCAAGCAGTGCATACTATATAATCCTAATTTTAATGTGTTTTTCGAACTGTTAACTGGTGGCAAAGATAGGGGTAAATGGGATGCGTGCGCTGGCGATTACAAAATTACTAATGAAAAATTAGTAAAATTGTAATCGTGGTGGTGGGATGGCGGAATAGTGTTACCTTTGCGGCAAAACGGAAACGATAAATTTGACTGAGAGGTATGGCAGACTTTGCTGATTTTGAGAGGATGGTGGCTCAGGCTGAGGCTGAGCGTGTGGCGCAGAGCAGTGTTGGGCGGCGTATGATTGCCGAGCAACAGGCCGCAATGTTGCAGCAACAACAGGAGCGGAACCGCTTTGACGACGGTGGCCAGCTTGACATGATATTTGCGGGCATTGAGCGTGAGCGGAAGAAGGCGGCTATGCGTGACAAGGTGGACAGGTTTATGGGCTACTTGCAGGAGCGTGAGCGTGCCAGAAGGCAGCCGATGATGCTGTTTGCGTTGGGCGGTAACACCAATGACGATGACGATGACGTGACCAGTGAGGTGGAATACTGGCTGAAACGTGGTAACAGTGAGAAGGCGTTGAACGCCATTAACCGCAGGAAGCGTGCCAAGGCTGCGGGTGACCACATCGCTAGGCTGATGCCGAAGCAGCGGAAGAAGAACAGGTATGATGTTGGGGGCGGGATGCCTTACTCAAAGACGTTTGAGACACCAGAAGAATATAGTCAGTATTTGACTTATTTAAGGGACTATGGTGACGA
>Ga0181612_119789_pt1 | contig 150184 bp, 107 predicted proteins | sample HoacroProtozoa21_FD_119630 | JGI IMG/M metagenome (GOLD analysis project Ga0181612, IMG submission 119630) | Hoatzin crop microbial communities from Cojedes, Venezuel. Combined Assembly of Gp0051906, Gp0051904, Gp0051908
CCTAAAAGAAGACCCATACCCCAAGGCCTGGGGCACGCTCACCACCACCGACAACACCCAACACCAATAATGGCTACACCCTCATCAGGACCGCAGCCATTATTGGTGGATACCCCCACATGTACTTCACCGAATGGTTACTTTTTAGATACAATCAATCGATAAAACCGATTAATGACACATGGAACTGCGACAACTCAATTATTTTGTCAAGGCTGCCGAGGGGCTCAACTTCACCGATGCGGCACGCCAATGTTGTGTGACCCAGAGCACCTTGTCTCAACAAATCAAGCAACTGGAGACCGAGCTGGAGACTCCCTTGTTTAACCGTCAGGGCAAGCGTGTCACGCTCACACGCGCTGGTGAGGCAATGCTGCCGTTTGCCCGCCAGACGTTGCATGATTCCCATCAGGGTCGTCTGCTGCTCGATGACATGCGCAACGTGCGTCAGGGTGTGTTGCGCATTGGTGGCACCTATGGCTTGTCATCAATATTGACACAGACCATTCAAGTGTTTCATGAGCGTTATTCTGGCATTGCCTTTGAGATACTTTATCGCAAGGCCGATGAGCTGATTGACATGCTGCACCGTCAAGAAATTGACTTTGCCTTGTCGTTCAACTTGTTGCAGCATGATGCCACGATTGATGAGGTGCCATTGTTTGAATCCACGCTGTGTGCTGTGGTCGGTGACAATCACCCCTTGTCCAGATACAAGCGCTTGCCAGTGAAAGTGCTGAGTGAATATCCCATTGCCGTGCCGTTTCGCGGAATGAATGCTCGCACGTTGTTTGACCAGTTTGTCGAGCGGCAGCAAATGGACATCAAGCCTACTATTGAGATTAACGAGATTTACACCTTGCTACACCTCATTCGCAACAGCCGTTGGATAGCCGTGGTGGCCGATTGCACCATCATTGGCGAGGCAGGGGTGAAGGCTATCCCATTTGAGACAGGCAACATTCCCATGCAAGCAACCTTGTTGCAACTCAAGGGCGTGTACCAGAGCCAAGCTGTGCGGGCATTTGTCGAGGCCTTGTCCACAGTGTGAAGAAAAAGTGAGTGCAATCGTTGCATGAAACGCTATTTTCAATTAATTTTGTGCCATTATTTTCTTAAACTAACCAATATCTACCATTCAATGATGATTAAAGCAAAATTTCGCATGATGGCATGTGTGGCGACAGCCCTGTGTGCCATTTCGGTATGGGCTGAACAGCAGCCTGTGCGAGCCAACTATGAAGTGGTGCCATTGCCCGACATGATTGCTGGTGTCAAGAGCGCAGACTTTGAACTCACAGCCGATTGTTTGATTAACTATCCTGTTGGCAATCGACAGATGGAGCGCAATGCTGCCATGTTGAGCGAGTATATCAATGAAATGACGGGGATGCACTTGAGCACTCGTCCCACCAACAACAAGAACGACCGCCGTGGTTGCATCACACTGGCATTGGACAATAGTATTGCAGGTGACGAGGCCTACAACATTGATGTCTCCTCGCGTGGCGTGGTCATCACTGGCAGCACGCCGGCTGGTGTGTTCTATGGCATCCAGACGTTGCGCAAATCCTTGCCGTTGTGCAAGTCCACCTCTGTCTGTCGTGTTGAGTTGCCCGCTGCTCAGGTGAGTGGCAGCCCGCGGTTTGGCTATCGTGGCATGCATCTGGACTGCTCGCGCCACTTCTTTGACGTGTCAACGGTCAAGCACTACATTGACCTGCTGGCATTGCATGGCATGAATCGTCTGCATTGGCATCTGACCGATGACCAGGGTTGGCGTGTTGAGATTAAGGCCTATCCGCGTCTGGCCGAGGTGGGGGGGTGGCGCAGTGGCACTGTGCTGGGTCACAACTCGCCTGTTGACGACGGCATCCGCTATGGTGGCTATTACACTCAAGAGGAGATTCGCGACATTGTGGACTATGCTGCTCAGCGTTACATCACCATCATTCCCGAGATTGACATGCCGGGTCACATGCAGGGTGCACTGGCTGCCTATCCTGAGTTGGGTTGCACCGGTGGCCCATACGAGGTGTGGCACTTGTGGGGTGTGAGCGAGGATATCCTGTGCGTGGGCAAGGATGCCACGTTGCGTTTCATCGAGACGGTGCTTGACGAGATTATGGACCTGTTCCCATCACAATACATCCACATCGGTGGTGATGAATCGCCGCGCACCCGTTGGGAAAGCTGTCCCTTGTGCCAACAGCGCATCCGTGATGAGCATCTGACGGCTACCGACGGCAAAAGTCCCGAGGCGCTGTTGCAAGGCTGGTTCACCATGCGTGTTCAGGACTATCTGGCTCGTCATGGCCGCCGCATTATCGGTTGGGACGAGTTGCTGGGTTGTGATGTTGACAACAGTGCGACCATCATGTCGTGGACGGGTGCCGAGCCTGGTGCCAAGGGTGCCAAGCTGGGGCATGATGTCATCATGACACCCAACACGCCCATGTATTTTGACCACTATCAGACCAAAAACACATGGAATGAGCCCACTGCATTTGGAGGCTGTGCCACGCTCAACGATGTGTATGACTTTGAACCCGTTGCGGCTGACCTCAACGCCGAGCAACAGCGACACATCCTGGGTGCCCAAGCCAACTTGTGGACCGAGTATGTGACTTGTGAGGCACAAATCGACTATCAAGTGTTGCCGCGCATGGCTGCATTGAGTGAGGTGCAATGGATGCAGCCCGATGCCCGCAACTATCAGAATTTCAAGTCGCGTTTGCCCAGACTGGTTGACATTTACAAGCTGCACAACTGGACAGTGCGCATGAAGAGCGTGCTCACCGACGAGGATGACAAGAAGTGAGATGGTTTGTGGGGAAGAAATCACGAATTGTAAGATAAAAAGCGGTTTTTTGATTAAAAAAGTCGAAAATCGTTGAATATTTCCAAAAAAATGTAGTGATTTTGTCCCCAGTATAAGTAGATTACTGTTGGTACATCATCTCTCACAATGTGAGAGACATCTTCTACTCCAAAATTCAAGTTCCCGAAAAGTCCTTACCGCCATTGGCAGTGCAAGGACTTTTTGGGAAATAAGAGGCAGCTAGACCAATGACCGTGCAGCGGCACTTTGATGCTAACAGTTGAAATGGGGGCTTGCTCAGTCATGCTGAAAATTTGTGAAAATTGGGTTAGGGGTTCAACTTTTGCGGCCTATCGGCTGCTGTTAACCGAAAAATGTTTAAATTTGCAGTGTGAATGCCTGCCGCGTGATGCCGCGGGCATGCACTGAAGTAATTTTTCAAAGTAATCATCAATCAAATCTTATCAATCTAATCCATCATGGCATTCCGCATGGCTCATTAAACCACTGCGGGGTGCTTTTTTATTGTTTTTTCCTTGCTGATGTGAGACGGAGTGTGTAAATTTGCATGCATGAAACGCAATCTAATTGTCGCATTGGCCTTGACGTGTTCAACACTGCTGTGTTGTGCTCAAGAATTGTTGCCCGTGATGCCATCGCGCGACACCACAGTGGTGATTAATGCTGTGCCTGTGGACGTGACACCAGCCACCAACATACGTCCGACAACAGTTGATGAGCGACTGCCGTCAATGACCGATATCAACCCAGGCAATCGCTTGACACTGTCAGCCGACTCGTTGGGTGCATACAATCAGGACATCCCCATGGGGCGTGTGTCATCCTCGATGCCTCGCATGACGTTTGACGTGAACCCCTACAGTCGTGCGTGGCATTCCAGTGGTGTTATCACGCGCGTGGGTGGCGGTTATCTGATGGGGGCGTGTGGCTATGATGTCTATCCAGGCATGGGAAACATGGCAACTGGTAGTGTGTCACTGCTGATGCCCATGGGCGAGCGCATGACAGTGACGGCGGGCGTGACAGGCAACAAGTATCATTTTGACCGCAATGCATGGAACTCCTTTGGCGTGTATGGCCATGTGAGTTATCGACTCAATGACCGCCTGTCGCTCAATGCCTTTGGGCAGTACTATGGCAACCAGCCCTTCCACTCGATGGCATCGATGGCGTTTGTGTCTGGCAGTTCCTACGGTGGTACGCTGGGGGTGCGGGTGAGTGATGATTTTCATCTTGATGTGGGTGTACGTCGCATCTATGACCCGTACACAGGCAGGTGGCAAACGTTGCCAGTGGTGCAACCAGTGTTTAACCTGTGGGGCAATCCCATCTCGTTTGATGCGGGACCGTTACTCTACCAGGTGCTGGGGGCTTTATTTGACATTCGCAATAGCTACAGTGATGACTATCACTATGATGCGCGTGATGTGCGTGTCGGGTCTGGGGCAGCGTTTGATGCTGGTTATAATGCCAATAGCCCTGTGCGCATCCCCGATGTTTTCCGCAAATAAACACTTTCTGGTTTAAAACAAGCTCAACGGCTTGGCCTCGATGCTGCGCCGTGCTTGCTTGATGAGATTGGCGTTGGTGTCGATGCCAATGCTGCGTCGGTTGAGCTCATAGGCGATGCGGCAAGCAGTTCCCGTGCCGCAATAGGGGTCTAGCACGATGCCGTCACGCGGACATGTGGCGATGATGGGTGCGCGATAGAGGGCGTCGGGTGCCACGGTGTAGTGTGGCATGGCAGACCGCTGGGGTTGTATTGACCACACGTCGCCGGGGATGGTGGTATCGGGCATGAGTGTTTGGATGTAGTAACCCCGCTGGTTGATGCATTGAGCCTTGTGTGTTGTCCCTTCAAGTTTCTCGTCCTTGTTCTCGCGCAGGAAGAGCCTCAGGTCACTGATTTCACCATTGTTGAGCCGTTGCAACATGCGCGACAGTTCACGTTTGGCATCGGCTTTCTCTTGTGGGGTGAGTGCGTCGGTCTCGACGATTTTCTTGAAATATCGTTCGCCGGTGATGCTTGAACGCTTGCCGCTGCCCACCACCTGGTCGTCGTTGCGCACCAGCAGCGCGTGGGTGACGCGCATCTCCTCATCGTTGTAGTAGTAGTCTGATGACTTGACGAGGTGAAAGAGGTATTCATGCACCTTGCGCAGGTGGTCCTGGCTGCCCTGTTGTGACGATGTGAGCTTGTTCCACACCACGTCGTTGACCAGTTGCCAACCTTGAGTGTCCATCATGGCGAGCACGGTGCGCCATGGCAAACCCATCACGGTTCCCTGGTTGGTGGCATCACCCATGTTGAGCCACAATGACCCTTGTGGCTTGAGCACGCGCCATGCCTGTGCCGTCACTGCCAACAGCTGTTCCACAAACTGTTGTGGAGTGCTGGCAGTGACACCTTCGGTGGTGTGTTGCCGTCGGCGCCAGTAGGGTGGTGTGGTGACGATGCAGTCGATGCTGTTGTCCTCGATGCCACGCATCACAGCGGCAGCATCCCCTTCTACAAACATGGGCATCATGCTTGGTCCCATGGAACCCACTAGCGCCGGGTGGTCATCACTGGGCGCTTGTGTCCGATGATTGGCGGCATCGGCAGCGCGCATCATGTCGTGCAGCAGTGTGGCAGCGCGTGACGCCTGTTTGTCGGTGGCAATGGCATCATAGGCTGCATCGGCAAGCCACATTGCCACCAGCTCGTCGCTGTCGGTCTTGAACACACGTGCCAGACGGGTGACCTGTTCGCGAGATGGGCGTCGCTCACCGTGCTCATATCGGCTGTAGGTTGCCACATTCACCCCCATGACATGAGCCAGTTGTTGCTGTTTCATGCCTTGCTCGATGCGCAGTTGTCTGATGCGGTCAGGGAATAACATAGTCGTTAGTATTGAAAGGTTTGTCTTGATTTAAGGCACAAAAATAGGCAAAATCGGGAGATTATCCAAATTTTGCCTTGAAAAATCGTTGTCTGGCTACTAATCAGCCTTTTTTCAATCAGTTGAAACGGCTGTAACGCCAGTGGTGTTGCACACTGTGATACAAGTAGTGCCTGAGTGGATGATAGAGCCACCATCGATAGACTGCCAATCCTGCAACAGCTCCTGCAATGGCTGCAAACCAGTTGTTGATGTCATAGTTGACACCATTGGTGCGATAGAGTAAGGCAATTTCCATGAGCAGCCCCAATGTTGCTGCTGCTGCGGTAATGGCCACCTCGATGTTAAAATGGGAGTGGTGCGGCAGGCGTGCGATGGCATAATCCATGATGAACACTAGCGTGGCGATAAAATAGAGAATAAAGTGCCCCACTTGTTCGGCATAAGGAAATACATTGAGTTTGTCGATGCCCAGCGGGTTGCGGGCAAGTGTAAAGAAAGCGACCATCAGAATCATAATGATGGAGAGAACACCCTTAGGAATAGATAAAATTAATCGTTTCATCGGTATGTATGCTATTAATTTGTGGCAAAGGTAAACAAAAAAATGGGAAATAAACCAACGTCAAACCCGATTTTTGAAGTTTTTCAAGAGAAAACGCCACAATGTGATACTTTTTGAGTTATTTTGCAGTGTTAATCCAGTTAAAAACTCATTGCGATGGCTAATCGATGGACTGACTTTTTTGCCATGACGCGGCGTGAACGACGTGGGACAATCGTCCTGCTGGTTGTTATCGCTGCATTATTGCTGGCGACGCTGTCATTGCGCAACTGTTCCACCGCCGATGTTGAGGTGGACCAGACAGCAATCGAGCAGTTTGAGCAACAGGCCGACTCGTTGCGCACACGCCAGGAGCGTGTGCAACAGCGGCGCAAGACCAAATCCAAGGATAAGAGCGACAAGAAGTCCCAGAAACGTAAGTCCAACAGCAAGAAAAAGAAAGAAAAGCCATCCCGTCAACCTGTTGAACCACACCGTCTTGACCCTGTGCCACAATTTTAATTGTTATCGTTTGTTTGCCTCGGTCGCTTGTTGTGATTTTGTCGTTAAAAACCGACAAATTGTTATGGCAAAACAGCGGGCAAGTATTACCTCTCGAGTGGGAACCATCACTGCTGCCGTGGGCTCGGCAGTGGGGCTGAAGTGAAATTAATGCGGCAATCACGTGTCGGCATGAGGATGCAGCATTGTTGTGGCCCGAAACTTGCATGATAACAAAAAAGTTGAAAAAGTCGTGCCGCAATTGATCGTTTTCAAGAATTTTTTCTACTTTTGTATGTTAAAATGCCTTTTTATGGCTCGATTCGGACTTATATGTTTGGATTCAAGGGAAATAGCCTTTCAAAGCTGGCTGGCTGGGTAGCTGGCGGCATTTTGGGTGTGGCGGCCATGTTGCCGTTCACGCTCTATGTCCCGTGGGTTCAAAACAAACTCAAGGATATCGCCTGTGACGTGGCCAGTGAGAAGACTGGGATGGATATCGATGTGGGTGATGTGAACATCAAGTTCCCCCTTGATGTGACTGCCAACGACGTGCTGGTGCGTGACGAGAATGGCGACACGTTGTTCAAGGCCGACCAGATAGATGCCGATGTTGCCGTCAAACCTCTCATCGAAGGCAAGGTGCAGGTTGATAGTGCCAGTGTCAAGGGTGCCAAGAGCCAAATCAAGACCGAGGATGGCTCGCTGGACCTGGATGTGGACCTGGATAGTGCCAAGGTCAAGGGTGCCAACGTGGACTTGAAAAACAATAAGGTCGATGTGGCTGATGCAAAGCTCAAGGGTGGCAAGGCCAAGCTTAACTATAAACCTGAGAAAAAGAAACCTGACCCAGACAAGACCGAAAGCAAACCTTGGAAAGTCAATGCCAACAAGGTCACGGCCGATGATGTTGATTACAAGATGGAAATGAAACCTACCATCGACAATCTTGACACTCACGTGGACCATGCCGAGGCGCGGGGCGTCAAGGTGGACACGGGAGAAAAGACGGTTGATGTGGGAAGCCTCAATGTGGATGGGGCAGATGTAAAATATGAGCATCCCAGTGACAAGGATGCCGAGAAATATCGCAAGGAGCATCCGTTGCCCGATGATACAGACAGCGATGACGATGATGATGAACCCTGGACTGTCAAGGCCGACAGCGTGCGCCTCAATAACGGTCACGGCACCTATGCCAAGACTGGCGCACAACCCAAGAAACCGGGCGGTGACCTTGACATGGACTACATCGACGTGGACGATGTCAACATTGCCGTTGATGACTTTGAAAGCAAGGGAAGCAATGTCAAGGTACCCGTCAAGAAAGTGACTGGAAAGGAACGCAGTGGGCTGGAAATCAAGGACGGTAGCGGCACTGTGAACATGAACGATCAGGGTATTGACCTGAATGACGTGAAACTCAAGACCCGTGGCAGCGACATCAAGCTCAATGCCCATGTGGACCAGGACTTGCTGGATGGTAAGGACAATGGTAAGGCCACAGTGGACACCGACAGCAAGATTGACTTGAACGAGGTTGAAAAAATTGTTCCCGATGCTCGCAAGACCCTCAAGGACTTGCCTCACAACAAGCCCGTCAAGGTGAAAGCCAAAGCAAGCGGCAACGACAAGCGTGTGGACGTGCGGCAACTTGACGCCGATATCCCAGGTGTGGGACGTGTCAAGGGCAAGGGCACCATCTACAATCCCACCGACATGAATCGCTTGCGTGCCGACCTTGACACCGAGATTGACCTGACTAATCCCAAGGTGATTGAAAACATGCTTGACCCCGACACGCGCAATCGTGTTCACATCCCGCCCATGAAGTTGAGCGGCAAGGTCAAGAAGGACGGTTGCAACTTGATTGCCAACAACCTGCGCATACAGACTGGCGGCGGCACCCTCAAGGGTAGCGGACGCTACAACACGTGCAATCAGTCCTATGATATCAATGCGACCACTAACAATTTCCCTGTCAATTCGTTCTTGCCCGACTATGACGTGAGCAATCTCACTGCCAGCGTCAAGGCCAAGGGACAGGGATTTGACTTTACCGACTGTGGTTACACGTGGACCGATGCTCAAGTGCGTCTGGCTCACGTGCGCTATAATGGTTCGACCTATCGCAACCTCACTGCCAATGCCCAGTTGCGCAACGGATACTTGAATGCCAGTGCAGCCAGCGACAACGAGGGTTGCGATCTGGATGCCACAGCTCGTGGCACCATCTGTGATGACCACTATGTGTTCACTGCCGACGGCAACATCCGTGACCTGGACGTGGAGCGTTTGGGCTTGTATGATGGCCCGTGTGCTGGCAAGACCCGTTTCCACGCCAATGGTGACATCAACTTGCGCACACAGGTGTGGGATGCCGATGTCACCCTCAACGATTTGGATTGGCAATTAGACAGCAGTTTGCTGGTGGCCGATGCTGCTAGTGCGTCACTGCACAGCACTCCCGATATCACTTGCTTCACATTTGAGAACGAGGACAACTATGCCCACCTCAATGCCTACAGCGGCATCAAGCCCTTTATCGAGGCTTGCAAAGCCACAGGCCTTGAGGCACGGCGTCAGTATGACGAGCGGTGGGTGGATATGCAAGCACTCAAGCAGCCCATGCCACAGTTTGAACTTGACATGCACATGGGCACCGATGGTCTGGTGCAACGCTATTTGCAACAATATGAGGTTGACTTCCGTGACGTGAGTTGCGAGGCGAGCAACGATTCTAACCTGTATATCGACGGAAGGGCTCATGCCATCACCTACGGCCAGACCAACATTGACACCTTGACCCTGCACGCGCAGGAATTGAACAAATATTTTGCATTCAATGCTCACATGGGCAATCGCCGTGGCACATGGGATGAGTTCGCCCAGGTTGATATCGAGGGTGGTATCAAGGGCAGTGCCATCGATTTTCTGGCACACCAGCGCAACATTCAGGGCGAGACTGGCTATCGTGTGGGTTGCAATGCCCACCTGATGGGTGACGAGGTGAGGATGCGTTTCTTCCCCAGCGACCCCGTCATCGGTTACCGCCAGTGGGAAATCAACGACAGCAACTTTGTTAACGTGGACTACCGCACTAGGATGCTCGACGCTAATCTGAAGCTTGAGAGCGACAGCAGCGTCGTTGAGCTATACACCAGCCGCACACCAGGTGCAGCAAGCGAGAACGTGCAACTCAACATTGATGCCCTGCGGCTTGAAGAATGGACAGCACTTGTGCCGATGCTCAAGGACACCGAGGGTCTGCTTGATGCCAACATCGACATCAACTGGGATGGCACCAATGCTGATGGTGACGCGACCATTAATCTGGAGAACTTTGTCTATAATGGGCGTCGTGAGGGCAACCTCATGCTGGATGCAGATTTTGATTTTGACCCTACCACATCGAGCACTCGCCTGACGGCCGACTTGCTTGCCGATGGTGAACATGCGGCAACCATCGAGGGTTCGCTCAACGATGCCACTGCCGCCACGCCACTGCATCTGGACGCAACCTTTGAACGCTTCCCCTTGCGCAAGGCCAATGCGTTCATCCCTGGTGGGTATGTGTGGCTCAATGGCTATGCTGTGGGTAATCTGTCGGTAACTGGCACGCTGGACGCCCCTGTGATTAATGGTACGCTGACGCCCGACTCGGCAACCCTTAACTTGCCGCGCTATGGCAGCACGCTGCGCATGCCGTCCACCTCGATACCTGTTAACGATAACTACATTTCATTTGAGCATTATAAATTGAATGGCCTCAATGGCAATGATGTCGATATCAATGGATATGTGGACCTGCGTGACCTTGACAACATGGTCATTGACATGAAGGCCAGTGGACACAATGTGCAATTCATGGACACCGAGCAGCGTGATTTCACCCAAATCTTTGGTAAGGGATTTGCCGATGTTGAGGCATCGGTGGTGAGTCGCAATGGAGTCATGTCGGTGCGGGCCGATGCCACCTTGCTGCCAGGGTCCAACGTGACCTATGTCATGAAGGATGACATCTCACAACTCTCGCAAGCTGATGAGGACATGGTGACGTTTATTGACTTTAACGACCCTGATGCCCAAGCCTTGAGCCTCGTGACCGCCAAGGCAAGCACTGCCACCAACATCCTTGCATACATCACAGTGCAACAGGGCGCTAAAATCAACGTGTTCCTGGACGATGAAGGTCAAAACCGCACCGTGGTGGACGGTAGTGGTAAACTCAAATATTCGCTTGACTTTGCTGGTAAGGATAATCTCACGGGCACTTACACCATCGAGAGCGGCAATCTGCGCTACACTCCGCCGTTAATTGCCCAGAAAAACTTTGACATCACTAGCGGCAGTTCCATTGTGTGGAACGGCGACATGCTTAACCCGACACTCAACCTGAGTGGTACCGAGAAACTCAAGACCAGCGTGACCAGTGAGGATGAGGGCACGCGACTGGTGGAATTTACCATCGATGCCACGGTGGGCGGCACGCTCAACAGCATGGACCTGGGGTTCGACCTCAGTTGTGGCAGTGACATGACCGTCCAGAATGAGTTGCAGGGAATGAGTGACAATCAGCGTTCACAAGCCGCCATCAATCTGCTGCTCTACAACACCTACTCGGGTGTCAATAGTGCGGGAAACATTAACAACCTCACCGCTAGTGCAGCCTTGTTCTCGTTCTTGCAGTCCACACTCAACTCGTGGGCTGCCAAGACATTGCCTGGTGTGGATTTGTCATTTGGCATCAATCAGTATGAGGGTGCCGAGACTGGTGGCACCGAGACCAGTTACAGCTATCGCCTGGCCAAGACTCTGTTTAACGACCGTTTTAAGATTGCTATTGGCGGCGAATACAGCACCGATATCACTAACGAGGAGGCTATTGCCAACAATCTGTTTAACGACATCTCGCTTGAGTATAACCTCAATGAGAATGGCACACGATATGTCAAGTTGTTCCGTCACACGGGATATGAGAATGTGCTGGAGGGACAGATTACCGAAACTGGTGTGGCATATGTGCTTAAGCGCAAGCTCACCAACCTCAAGAACTTGTTCACTTTCAAGCATTCAAGAGAATATCTCTTGCGTGATTCTCTCGAGAAGGCTCGCAAGGAGCAACTCAAGTTGCAGGAAAACGCTATCGATGCAATGGGCGAGCAGACACAGCAACAGACCTTCACCGTGCCGCTAGACGATGCCACGCAACCACAACAACAGGACAACACCACGATTGACAAACCCACAGTAACCCGCAAACAAGATGAGGATGCGCATTAAACTACTGCTCCCGCTGTTGACGGTGCTTGTTGCCGTCTTGACCACCGCCTGCTCCACAACCAGCAAGTTGGGGGAGAATGATGTGCTATACACTGGCGTCAAGAAACTCAATTATCACCAGGAAGAGGCGCGCATCGACGAGGGGGTGAAAGAGGACATTTTCACCGCTATCAATGTCAAGCCCAACAACCCGTTGTATTCACCCTATTATCGCACGCCGTTCCCCTTTGGGTTGATGCTCTACAATCACATCGATGCCGACGCGACAGGGTTCAAGGGATGGCTCTACAAGCATTTTGCCTCGCGGCCTGTGCTCATCAGTCGTGTCAATCCACAGGCTCGTGTGGAAATGATTAACACCATCTTGCGCAACAACGGCTATTTCACCTCATCGGCCAGTTACACACTCAATCCTTCCAAGAATCCCAAGAAGGCCAAAATCACCTACGACATCAACGTGGAGCCACCATACACCATCGGTAACATACAGTACATCAATGACAACATCCCCATCACAAACATGATTGACTCGCTGGCACAGGTCAATAATTATTTCAAGACTGGCAGTCGATATTGTCTTGATTCCCTCAGTGCAGTGCGCATCGATATCACTAACTTTCTGCGCAACAGGGGGTACTACTATTATCGCCCTGAATACATCCAGTTCCTGGCCGATAGCTTGCAGGACGAGGGGGTGATACACATGCGCATGGTCGAGTCGGCCGATGTCCCAAACAATGCGCATGTGCGTTATCGCACCAACAACATCACCGCCACGGTTGTCAGCGATGACCTCAAGGGCGAGCCCGACACCATCATCACCGAGCGCTGCACGCTCATCAGGTACAATCCAGTGCACATTCAGGATGGCACCATTCCCTCATGCATACGCACACGCAAGGGGCGACTGTTCCGCGTCAATAGCATCGACCGCACTCAGGCTGCCTTGTCACGATTGGGCATTTTCAGTACCGTTGACATTCAAGTTGAGCCTGTTGACACCATCACTCCCGAGGGCGAGGGCTTGCTGGACCTGTATATCAATTGCGTGCTTGACAAGCCTTGGGAAATCAAGTTTGAGTTGCAAGGCTCGTCCAAGAGCAACAGCTTTATTGGCCCAGGTGTGCAAATCGGTGCAACCCACAAGAATGCCTTTGGTGCTGGCGAGAGATTCTCTCTGAACCTGTTTGGTGAATATCAGTGGCAAACTGGTGGCAGTGACTACCAGGATGCTGACTTCAATTCCTATGAGTTCGGTATTAAGTCTGGATTGAGTTTTCCACGTCTGTTGGCACCCTCTTTCCTTTATCCCTCGCGGCGATATACCAACTGGACGCGTTTGTCGTTGAGCGCAAACATCATTAACCGGCCTGATTTTTTCAAGATGGCGCAATTCACCACTGCGTTCTCGTGGGAATGGCATTCCACACGTCACTCGTTTCATGAACTCACCCCATTCTCGCTGACTTACACCAAGTTGTTGAACACAAGTTATGAATTTGATTCAGCCATGATTGACAATACCGCACTGGCCGAGAGTTTCAACGATGTTTTTATCCCTAAGATTGAGTACACTTACACATATGACGCTGATATCAATTCTCGCAACCACATTACATTCAAGGGCAATGTGAGTGAGGCTGGTAATGTGTTTGCTGGCATATGGTCATTAGCTGGAAGTCATGGCCTTAAGGAGCTGTTCGGTACGCCTTTCTCACAATATGTCAAGGCTCAGGCTCAAGTTGTGTGGACACACAAGCTGAAATTTGAAGGGTCGCTAGTGAGCCGTCTGTATGTGGGGGCGGCTCACGCCTATGGCAACCTTGAAGAGGTACCCTATCGGGAGCAATTCTTTATCGGTGGTGCCAACTCGGTTCGCGCCTTTGCTGTGCGCACGGTCGGACCTGGCAGTTATCACCCCGATTTTGATGACCGTTACTCCTACTATGACCAGACGGGTACATTCAAGTTTGAGGCAAACACCGAGTATCGTTTCCCCATCCTGGGCTATTTCAAGGGGGCTGTTTTTCTGGATGCAGGCAACATCTGGCTGCTCAGTGAGGATGCATTCCGTGAGGGAGGTAAGCTCAAGATGTCCAATTTCTTTAAAGAACTGGCTTTGGGCACAGGTGTGGGCCTGCGTTTTGATATGCAAATGCTGGTCGTGAGGGCCGACTTGGGTATTGCCTTGCACGCTCCCTATGACACGGGCAAGAAAGGCTATTACAATATCAACAAATTCAAGGATGGTTTGGCGTTTCACCTTGCCATTGGCTATCCGTTCTAGCATCGGTTGTTATTATGCCAGTCATTGAGATACAATCACTGACGCACTCTGGTGTTGAGATGTTTGCAACGCTCACCGAGGCTCAATTGCGCAATCGTTTGGAGCCAGACAAGGGGATTTTCATTGCCGAGAGTCCCAAGGTCATCCATGTGGCTCTGGATGCTGGTTGTGAGCCGGTGGCATTGTTGTGCGAGAAGCGGCACATCATGGGTGATGCCGCCTCAATCATCCAGCGTTGTGGTGATGAGATGCCAGTCTATACAGGTGACAGGGCATTGCTGGCGGGTCTCACTGGATACACCCTCACACGCGGGGTGTTGTGTGCCATGAGGCGACCACAATTGCCCACTGTGCAGCAGGTGTGTCGCGATGCTCATCGGGTTGTGGTTATTCACAGTGTGGTGGACACCACCAACATCGGGGCCATCTTTCGTGCCGCGGCAGCACTGGGCATTGATGCTGTGCTGTTGACCAGTGATTCGTGTGACCCACTCAACCGCCGGGCGGTGCGTGTGTCGATGGGTAGCGTTTTTCTGGTACCCTGGACATGGGTGAACCAGCCTGTTGACACGTTGCGGCAACTGGGATTCACCATTGTGGCGATGGCGTTGACCGATGATTCGGTAGCTATCGATGACCCAGCATTGACGGCTTTGTCTCGTTTGGCCATCATCATGGGAACCGAGGGGGATGGATTGCCAAGGCAAGTCATTGATGATGCCGACATGGTGGCGCGCATCCCCATGTCCCACAATGTGGATTCACTCAACGTTGCTGCCGCTGCTGCCGTTGCCTTCTGGCAACTGCGCTCGCGTTGAAGACATAATGCTCCCATTTTAGAGAGCCTGTGCTTGATTCAAACAAACTTTAAAGTCATGTGACAAAGGCGTGACAACGTGAGGGCACTCAGCCAATGTCAGTGTTTGTTGCTTGTGTTGCGGGGCCTTTGAAAATCAATTAACTTTAATTAAAGGGTTCAAGACGGTGCTGAATGGTGAAAAAGTCGTACCTTTGCAGATTGTTGTATGCCTATAAGGGCATATATTGGTAATGATAAGAGAAATAATTGACCAATCTTCACTAGAGCGCCTGCGCACGATGATTAACAGCGTGCAGCGCATTGTTATCACGTGCCACAAGTCGCCCGATGGTGATGCCTTGGGCTCATCGTTGGCATTGTGCCGTGTCCTGGAGCGCTTGGGCAAACAAGTGCAAGTGGTGACGCCCGACATGGCGCCTCGGTCGTTGATGTTTATTCCAGGTGTGCGCAATCTGGTGGTTTTTACCAAGCATGAGTTGCGTGCTCGCCGTTGTCTGAGCGATGCTCAGTTGATAATCTGTCTTGACTATAACTCGCTGCGTCGTGTTGACCGTCTGGGCGATGTGATTGCTCCCCTGACAACTCCCCGCGTGCTCATCGACCACCATCTTGAGCCTGACGGGATTTTTGATGTTGTCATCTCACATCCTGAGGCCTCATCGACCTGTGAACTGGTGTTCCGTGTGTTGATGCAGCTGGACTTGTTGCGCCTGATAGACCGCACTGTTGCTAGTTGCTTGTATGTGGGTATGCTGACCGACACTGGCGGCTTTGCTTACAGTTGTGATGCTCCCGATTTTTATGAGATACTGGCATCGCTGATGCGTCGCAACATCGACCGTCGCACGCTGTATGACAAGGCGGTGAACACTTTCTCCGAACAGGCGTTGCGTTTGCAGGGCTATGCCTTGAACGAGAAGATGCAATTGTTCCCTCGCGAGGGTGCGTCGCTCATTGTGTTGTCTAAAGAGGAGCTGGAGCGTTTCAATTATCACAAGGGTGATACCGAGACGCTGGTCAATCGTCCGTTGTCCATTCCGGATGTTTACTGGAGTGTGTTCATGCGCGAGGATGCTGATAAAATCAAGGTGTCGTGTCGCTCGCTGGGTGATTTCTCGGTGAGTGAGATATGTTCACGCTACTTCAATGGTGGTGGTCACGAGAATGCCGCCGGTGGTGATTTCACTGGTACACTCGACGAGGCTGTCGCGCTGTTTCATCAGGTGCGTGCCGACTTGTTTCCTGAACAACCCGATGCTGCCGATGCTTCACAAGAAAACGAACAAGAACAATCATAAAAAGAAAAAGATGAGAAATTACATTAGCACATTGTTGTTGCTCCTGTTGTCGGTGACCGTGTTCACATCGTGTAACGACGATGAGAGCTATGCCGACCGATTGAATGAGGAGCGCAATGCGACCAACGCCTACCTGTCCACTCAGCGCGTGGTGATGTCTGTCCCCGAGGATTCTGTGTTTGAGGTGGGCGAGGATGCGCCTTTCTATCGTCTGGACGACGATGGCAACGTTTACATGCAAGTGCTCAAGGCTGGCGACCGCGTCAACGACCGTGTGAAGACGGGTGAGACGATTTACTTCCGTTATTCTCGTTACAGCCTGTCCTCATGGTATAGTGACGGCACGTGGTCGGTTTATAGCGGTAACGAGAATGCGATGGATGCTAGCTCGTGCTATTTCAACTATGCCGATTTCACATTACCCACCTCGTCACAGTGGGGCTATGGCATCCAGTACCCGCTCATCTATTTGGGTGTGGAGTGTGAGGTTAACCTGATAATCAAGTCTCAGTATGGCTTCACCGACGAGATTTCTTACGTCTTGCCGTTTTTCTTCCACGTGCGCTATTTTCACAGCATGATTTAATAAGTCTAATGCTATAAAAAATTGAAACAATGTCATTAATCAAATCAATTTCAGGAATACGCGGTACCATCGGCGGCCACGCTGGTGAGGGTTTGACACCGCTGGATATAGTGAAATTCACGTCTGCCTATGCCACATTCATGCGTCGCCATTCACCGGTTGACAGCAATGTTATTGTTGTTGGCCGTGATGCTCGTCTGTCGGGTCGCATGGTGCTCAACACTGTTGTTGGCACGCTGATGGGCATGGGCTTTGATGTCGTTAATATCGGTCTGGCCACCACACCCACAACCGAGCTGGCTGTGGTGGGCGAGCACGCCTGTGGTGGCATCATCATTACTGCTTCGCACAATCCCAAACAATGGAATGCACTGAAGTTGCTCAACCACAATGGGGAGTTCCTGACTGACGCTGAGGGCAAGGAAGTGTTGCGCCTGGCCGAGGCCGAGGACTTTGACTATGCCGATGTTGACCACCTGGGCCGTGAACAGAAAAATTACACGTGGTTGCGTCGCCACATCGAGCAGGTGATGGCACTGGACCTGGTGGATGTTGAGGCCATACGTGCCGCCAACTTCACCGTGGCTGTCGATGCTGTTAATTCGGTGGGTGGCATTGCTATCCCCAAGTTGCTTGAAGCGCTGGGCGTGAAGCATGTTGAGAAACTCTTCTGTGACCCGACTGGCAACTTCGGTCACACTCCTGAGCCCATTCCTGAGAACTTGACTGCAATCAGCGATTTCATGCGTCAGGGCAAGGCCGATGTGGGCTTTGTGGTTGACCCTGATGTGGACCGTCTGGCCATCGTGATGGAGAACGGTGAGTTCTTTGTCGAGGAGTACACACTGGTTGCCGTTGCCGACTACGTGCTGTCACACACGCCAGGCTCAACGGTGAGCAACTTGTCGTCGTCACGCGCGTTGCGTGATATAACGCTCAGCCATGGTTGCCAATACACGGCAGCTGCTGTTGGTGAGGTGAATGTGACCACCGAGATGCGTCGCACGGGTGCCGTGATTGGCGGTGAAGGCAATGGTGGTGTGATTTATCCTGCCAGTCACTATGGACGAGATGCACTGGTGGGTGTGGCCTTGTTCCTGTCACTGCTTGCGCACAGTGGCAAGAAGGTGAGTGAACTCAAGCAGACATATCCGCAGTACAGCATTGCCAAGACCAAGTTGGAATTGAAACCAGGCATGGACGTTGACGCTATCTTGAAGGCTGTCGAGAATCACTACGCAGGCGAGCAAGTGACAACAATCGATGGTGTGAAAATTGACTTTGAGGATAGTTGGGTGCATTTGCGCAAGAGCAACACCGAGCCCATCATACGCATCTACAGTGAGGCTCACACCATGCAAGAGGCACAGCAACTTGCCGACACAGTGAAAGGCATTGTGCTGAAACTGATAGGATAAAACGTTTTTTATCAAACGGTCAGCCGCCAGGGGCATCTTTTCCCATGGCGGCTGCATTGTGTTTACTCGCGCGTGATGAGTTCTAGTCGAGCATTGAAATCATCAGGGCTGGAGCATTCCACCCATCCTGTGATGACGCTATTCAGGCCTGGTGTGGCATCCAGCGCGTCCTGGACAATGCCATGAATGGTGTCAATGTCATCGTGAGGCAACAGATAGAAAGCCGTCTCGGCATACAACTTGTTGGCAATGGCAATTTCACCGGTGACGATATTGGGCAATGTATAGACAAAAACAGCAGGACTGGGGTAATAGTTGTCGGTGTCTTGAATGGTGTGCTGGTACTCGCGGTCGTTGGCTAGCGAGCCACTGGTGTTGAACAAAATGACGGCCCTGTCGTCACAGTCGCGGTGACGTGGTTGCTCGTGTTGCAGCAACAATTCACTGGCTACGTACCCCAGTCGGCACAACGAATCCATTTTAAAAAATTTAGGGTAGGGTGCAAGATACCTTTTATAGACCTCGCGCAACAGTTGAGCGCCTTGCTGTGTGGTCTCGATGCGTGTGCCATTGACGGTCACAGTTGTGGTTGTCAGACACACTTGACTGATTGTCCTCATGATGCAGTTCCTCCTCTAGTGAAAAGCATGGCCGCATTGCAGCCACCAAATCCTGACAATAACTTGACAAAAGCCATCTTGCCCTCACTGCTGCGATGGGTGCTAGTGATATTCAATGGGTGAGAGGTGCCGCACTGGTTGTAACCACGTGTCCCCACAGTGGTTCCTTGTTCTAGCGCGTGCATGGTGAGCAGCGTTTCCATGACACCAGCAGCACCCATGGTGTGCCCATAGTAGCCCTTGAATGCATTGACAGGTACGTCTTGCAACCCGGCACGAGTGATGGCAATGGATTCCATTTCGTCATTATAGGCCGTGCCTGTGCCGTGCACATTGAGTACCGCCAACCGCTGGGGATTGATGCCTGTTGTGACAGCGGCTAGTGCTCGGTAGCTGCCCTCACCAGTGCGTGATGGGCCGCTGATGTGATTGGCATCGTTACAGATGGCTCCTGCTGCGGCGCACCAGTGGTTGTCACATTCATCCACGTGTGAATAAATCACTGTGGCGGCAGCTTCCCCCAGATTGAGGCCTTGTCTGTCCTTGTCAAAGGGCCGACAAGGATTGGGGTCTAGAGCCTTGAATGATTGGAAACCTGAAACGATGAAGCGTGATTGCACGTCGGCGCCACAGACAATGGCGTGGTCAAATCGGCCACTGTTGAGTGCACGCATGGCTTTGATTTGGGCATTGAGGCCTGAGATGCAGGCATTGCACACCGTGACTGGCAAGACGTTGTTGCCAAAATGTTGTGCCACCCGTTGTGCGGTGAGGCTGGGCTCAATGCGGCTGTCGGGATAGCGTCTCGCGGCCTCAGGATCTAATAACTCAACGTTGCCCTTGGTCGTTGAAAGGATGAATAGCACGCGCGGCGATGTGGCGTCAATGTCGGTCTGCTGCAAGGCGCGGGCAATTGACAAGATGACTAGTCGCTCAAACCGTGAGAAATTATTCCCCTCATCGTCAGTCAGGGTCGCTACCGCTTGATTGACCTCATCCCAGTCAAGCAATGACGCTGTGAAGGGTTCGGGGACGCCATTCCAGTCGGTGTGCAGCTTTAACATCGAGTTGCCGGCCATGACTTGATTGAAATTGTCACTGACCGTAAACCCCAGTGGGGTTATCATGCTTGAAGCAATTTTACAAACCATGGCCTACACGTTCCACTTGTGTTTCCAATCAACAAAGAACTGCGGATTGTCCCACAACAACTGGTAGTTCATGTCCATGAACACTTGCACCGATTGTCCTGTGGCGAACACCTCGCCCGTGTTGTCGTCAACAATCTCATAGTCAAAGGTGACCTTGGCGGCCGCACTGGGACGGTAGGTAATGTCGATGCGTGGTTTCATGCCATACACCAGCGGTCGCTTGTACTTGAATGACAATTCGACCAGTGGCGCATAACAACCATTACTGAAGATAAAAGAGTAACTAAGGCCATATTTCTCGCCAAAAGCTTCTCGAGCATCCTCAAAGTAGAGGGCGTATGACCCGTGCCAGACAATCTGCATCGAGTCCACTTCGCTAAAGCGGACGTTAAGCAGCTTGCTTGCTTTTAATATGTTTTTGGTTTGTTGTTGGTTCATGATGTCGTTTTTTGCATTTCAATGTCCGATAATGCAATTTTCATCTCGGCAGTGGCTAATATTTCGTCTCCATTGCGCACAACAGCATCGACGAGTGTGAGTCCCATGATGTCTTCCTTGACAGTGATGGTGGTGACTATCACCTCGCCCACATGTGGGGTGCGCATGACCTGCATATCGCGAATGGCACCAATAAATCCCAATTGCACCCCGCGCTTGAGTATGTACACATTGTAATATCCCAGCCGTGCTGCACAAGTCTGTGCAATGTTCTCGGCCAGTGCACAAGGGTTGAGGATGCCATTATCGACAAACAGATTGTCCTGCTGCACTTCAAACCGTGTCACTGTCTTGACCATATCAAAGTGCAACAGCTTGTCAATCATCACAAAGGGTGGCTGTTGAGGCAACAGGGTGCTGATGTCGATATCTTCAAATTGCTGTTGCATGTGTGGTGTCATCGTTGTTGTGTTGCCAGAATTCATAATAATTGTACCACTGTGTGGGATATCGCTTGACAATGTCCTCAAGGTGAGTGGCAAACGTCTGTGCCAGCGCGGTAGCCAGCTGGGAGTGACGCTTGATGCTGTCGTCAACAGGCAACTGGCTGATGATGATGCGGTAGCGTTTGAGGCCTTCCTTCATGACCTGCACCGACAGCACAGGCACTTGTCGTTGTGTGGCAAGGGCAAACGGGCCCAGAGGAAACTGTGCCGTTGCGCCCATGAACTGGCATGGCACGGTGCGAGGTGAGCCAAACACGCGGTCGGCAGGCACGCTGATGATGTTACCGTCGGCAAGGGCGTTGCTGAGGGTGAACAGATGGGACATGTCGTCGTTCACTGGCACCATGTGAATGTTGTTGCCTTCAAGCAACCGCAGACGGTTGTTCATCACTGCCGCAGCCTCGCCAGCAAACACCAGTGCATAGAGTTGCTTGTGCTGGGCCTTGAGTTCATAACCGGCGAGTTCATAGTTGCCAACATGGCTGCTCAATACCACAAACCCGCTGGGTTGAGCAGACAACCTGAGGTACAGATCATAGTTTTCCATGTCAAAATGGAACTTGCCGCCTGCATAGAAGTAGAAACGGTCGATAATGACCTGCCCAAAACGATAGTGGTTGCGATAAACTGCAATAAAAGCCTTGAAAGGGTTGTACCCTAACCGCTGTCTAAAGTAGTGATATTGTGAGATGTACCCACGATGGGCAAGAAGCATATAGAACGGGACAACAAACACTGCCATGCCTGCATAGACAAACCACAATGGCAGCACACGCAACGAATTCAGCAACATGCGGTGCATCCACCGTGTGCCGCCAGTCTTGCCTGTCCACTGGTCATGCTTCATGAGCGTTGATGACTTGACGTGGGGTGCGCCTCTCAAGCGTTGACATTTTCCTGAATGTAGTCGCAGAACTGGCTCAGTGTCTTGACTTGAGCCATCTCTTCGGGCTTGATTTTAAACCCGAATTTTTTCTCTACAATGACCACAATATCCACAAAATCAAGGCTGTCGATGCCCATATCTTCCTTGAGCAGGGCGTCGGGAGCGATTTTTTCTTCTTCAATCTCCAGATCATCGATGAGGAATTCCCTCACTTTAGCTTCAATGTCTTTTCTCTCCATAATGTCGTCTTAAATAGAATGTTATGTTGTTTGTTGTGATTTCTTTTTACACACAATGATGCTGTGTCCTTGACCCAGGTGGTCATGGATGGTTTCAACTTCCAGACCAGCAGCTGTGATACATGCGATGAGGCCATCGGTGTTGTACATCTTGCTATTGCCGTTGGCAATCACTGTGAAGTATAGGCTGATTTGTGTCAGACAAAATGACGCTGGCTCAAAGCGTTGGCGGTCCCACAGGGTCTCCATGATGTACAATCGGGTATCGTCTTGCATGACTGATGCCGCACGACGCAGGATGCTCGTTATCTCGTCGGTCGAGAAACAATCCAGAAACTGACTCATCCAGATGGCGTCATAGTGGCGGTCGTTAGGCAATGAGTTGCCCTTGTCCAGTAGGTTAATGCCGATGCCATTGATGCGGTCGGCACCCGCTTGACCAGCAATGTTGTCTTGCATGAGCGTGATCTGTTGTGGCAGGTCAACAATGGTGACTTGCACGTCAGGGGCATGTTGTACGCACCTCAACGCCCATCGCCCTGTGTTGCCACCCACGTCCATGAGAGCACGGGTGGGACGGCTGAACACGATGTCAAGTGCCTGGTCAAATGAATTGTCGCTATAGAAGTGGTCAAAGGCAAACCAACTGTGTTGTTGCTCGGGTGACAATGACGATAGACCCTCATAGACTGTGGGCCAGTCGCCCAGGGTCTTGAGGCCTGCTGGTGTGCCAGTGGCAATCGCATCGTCAAGATGATAAAAACCCCGATAGTTGATGTCGTGGTTAAAGTCCATATTGACACGTGTGGCGGGGTCGTTGATGAGAAACCAGCCCACCTTGGACAACATGTAGCAATCGGTGTCGGGATTGATCAGGACAATGCCAGCTGTGAGGGCAGCTTCGAGCAGCACCTGCACACCATAGGGCGGCAGTGACGTCTTGTCCGCCACTTGTTGCACAGTCAGCCCATTGTCGCTGTCGCGCAACAAGTCCAGGATGCCACGATTGAGCAGTACCCTTGCCACTTGAAACACAATCGGGCCAAAAGCGATGAACTCTGCCAGACGTTGTGCCTCACGTGCGCTGAGGGTGTCGTGAGTGTATTGTTGCAATGGTTGGTTGAGGTGCATGACGATGTGTTATATTTTCTTTAATACCAGTGCACTGTTGGTACCGCCAAAACCGAATGAATTGCTCAGCACCGTGTTCACTTGTGTCTCAACCGTGGTGGTTGCGAGGTTGAGCGGCTCGCTGTACTGGTCTCGATTTTCCAGATTGATGTTGGGTGCCACAAAGTTATCGCGCATCATCAGCAATGAGTAAACGACCTCGCTAGCGCCAGCCATCCAGCACTCGTGGCCAGTCATTGACTTGGTGCTGCTAATCAGGGCGTGACTACCATTGAACAAGCGGTTGAGAGCCATCGCCTCAAACATGTCGCCTTGTGGCGTGCTTGTGGCGTGCGCATTGATATAATCGATGTCATCGGGCTGCATGCCGGCCATATCCAGGGCTCGCTGCATGGCGATAACTGAACCCTCATCGCTGGGCTGCGAGATGCCGCTGCCGTTGGACGAGAAGCCATAACCGCACACTTGTGCCAGAATGGCGGCACCACGTCGCACCGCGCTGTCATAGTCCTCAAGCATGACTGCGGCGGCACCACCGCTGGGCACTAGTCCATCACGGTCACGGTCAAACGGGCGTGAAGCGTGTGTCGGGTCATCGATGCGCTTGCTGAAGGTCCCCAGAGCATCAAATGTGGCCATGGAGTAGTAGTTTACCTCCTGAGCTCCGCCACACAAGATGCGGTCTTGTAAACCTTGCTGAATGAGCAAGTAACCCAGCCCGATGGCGTGAGAACCGCTAGCGCAAGCCGCACTGACCGAGAAGTTGACACCGCGCAAGTGATAGATAGAGCTCAGATTCATGTTCACGGTGGAGTTCATCGACTGGAAGATGAGACCTGAACCCAGCAGTGCCGAATCGTGTTTCTCGTTCATGATGTTGGCGGCCTCAATGACGGGCTTGGCCGATGAGTCGTTGCCAAAGATGATACCCACCTCGTGGTTGTGCAAGAACTCGTCATCAATGCCTGCTTGAGCAAACGCCTGTGAGGTGGCCATAAAAGCATACTCAGCCTCTTGTGACATCCCCACCCGCAACCGTCGGTGCAGCAAGCCCTTGAGTTCGGGAGCAGCCACAATGCCAGTGAGAGGTGACTGATATCCATAGGTGATACGGTCAGGGTCAATGCCGATGCCGCTTTTGCCTTGCCGCAACGCTTGTGCCACTTGGTCTAGATTATTTCCCAGGCAGGACCAGATACCAATGCCTGTAATGACAACTTTTCGATTCATTTTGATTGCTTTCAGGTGTATAACCCGCCATTAATTGATATTACTTGCCCTGTGATGTAAGATGCGTCGTCACTGGCCAGGAAAGCGACCAGTGCTGCCACTTCTTGTGGCGTGCCAAAGCGTTTCATGGGGATGAGGCTCTTGAGCTCCTGCTCGTTGAGGTCGGCAGTCATGTCGGTGGCGATAAAGCCTGGTGCAACGGCATTGACTGTGACGTGGCGTTGCGCTACCTCTTGAGACAGTGCCTTGGTTGCTCCAATCAGGGCACCCTTGGCAGCCGAGTAGTTGACTTGACCGGGAAGCCCCTTGATGCCACTGAGCGATGCCACATTGATGACACGTCCATGGCGCTGGGTGAGCATGTCCTTGAGCAGACGTCGTGTGAGGTAAAAGAAACCATTCAGGGTGGTGTCCATCACCTGTTGCCACTCCTCGTCTTGCATGAAAATGAGCAGGTTGTCCTTGCGAATGCCAGCATTGTTGACCAGCACGTCGATGTGGTCATCGGGGTGGGTTGCCGCCCATTGTTCAAGGTTCTCCTCAATCTGTTGTGGTGAGGCAACGTCAAATGGCAATAACTCGCATTTGCCGCCAGCGCTGATGATTGCGTCCTGCACAGCCTGTGCAGCCTCATGGTTGGACCGATAGTTGAGCACCACGGGTAAACCCCGGCGTGCTAGTTCCAGCGCGACGGCCTTGCCTATGCCTCGGGAGGCACCTGTGATGAGGGCATATTTCATATCGTTTGATATAATTGAGCTTATTGTTTCAAAACTGCAAATTTACTGCTTTATTTCCAATTTGCGGCTATTTGAACCCAGATTTTTCTTTGATGTGGCTTTAAAAGCGACAAAACGGCGAGTTGCATTAAAAAAAACGATGATTGTGTCGTGCAATTGAATTAAAATGACTAATTTTGCGGTTGAGCGAGAGCAACGAAAGCTCGCTTTCGTTGCCGAGCGTAAGCAAAATATCCAATTTTGCGGTTGAGCGAGAGCAACGAAAGCTCGCTTTCGTTGCCGAGCGTGAGCCAAATAGTCAGTTTTGTACTCTTGTTAAACCTGAAACAGAATTCTATTCAACCATTAATATAATTAAAAAGAAAAAATTATGAAAGTTTTAAAAATTGCAGCAATGACCGTTGCCACAGTGGCATTGCTCTCATCCTCAACCTGTCAGGGTGGGGGAGAGACATCACAGCCCAAGCAGCCGGCCAACGAACCAACCACGACAACTCAATCAACGATGGAGAAGAAAGAGTTTACACCCGAGTTCTTGAACTCGCTGGGCCGCGTGAGCAACGCTCAAGTGTCGCCTGATGGCAAGAAGGTCATGTATGGCGTCACCTATTATGACATCGCTTCCAACAAGGGTAACTGTGACCTGTGGGTGATGGACATCAATGGTGAAAATGCCAAGCAAATCACCAACACTCCCAACAGCGAGAGCAATGCTGTGTGGATCGATGGTGGCAACAAGATTGCCTTTATCTATAAAGAAGACGGTGAAGGGAAAACCCCGCAGCTGTGGACCATGAGTGCCGATGGTGGCAGCCGAACCTGTGTGAGCAATGTTGATAATGGCATCGAGGGCTTTGTGTTCTCGCCCGACGAGAAGCGCGTGGTCATGATTTCACAGGTCAAGTATGGTCAAACCGTGCAAGACCGCTATCCCGACTTGGACAAATCAACAGGCCGTCTCATTGATGACATGATGTACAAGCATTGGGACGAGTGGGTGACCACGATACCGCATCCCTTCATTGCAGACTTTGACGGTAGCAAGGTGGGAAACATCAAGGATGTGCTTGAGGGAGAACCTTATGAGTCGCCAATGAAGCCCTGGGGTGGCATTGAATCGTTGGCATGGACACCCGATGGCAAGGGACTGGTGTATGTGTGCCGCAAGAAGGTCGGCAAGGAATATGCTTTCTCGACCAACAGCGACTTGTACAAGTATGACTTGGAGACAGGTAAGACTTCTAACTTGACCGAGGGCATGATGGGTTATGACACCTATCCCATCATCAACAAGAGTGGCCAGATGGCATGGCTGTCGATGGAGCACGATGGATATGAGGCAGACAAGAATCGCATCTTCTTGATGAACACCGATGGCAGCAAGGTGGACTTGACCGCCAACTGGGACTACAGCGTGGATGCCATCGCTTGGTCTCCCGATGAGAAATACATCTATTTCATTTGTCCGTTCCAGGGCACAATGCCCATTTTCCGCATGGAAGTTGCTACCCAGCGCATCGACACTGTTGCACAGGGCGTGTGTGACTATGATGGTTTGGCATTTGCTGGCAACGACACCGTCATCACCTTGCAGCACAGCTATCAGTCACCCAACGAGGTGTTCAGCGTCAAGATGGGAGAGAAGCCCGTCAAGTTGTCAACTGTTAATGATGAGATGATGGCTCAGGTGGATAGCATTGGCATCGAGAAACGCATGATTCCCACCACCGATGGCAAGCTCATGACCACATGGGTGTGCTACCCGCCCAACTTTGACCCCAACAAGAAGTATCCTGCTATCCTCTTCTGTGAAGGTGGCCCGCAATCACCTGTTAGCCAGTTCTGGAGTTATCGTTGGAACATGCACATCATGGCCAGCAATGGCTACATTGTTATCTTGCCCAATCGTCGCGGTTTGCCGGGCTTTGGCACAGAGTGGAACGCGCAGATTTCGGGCGACTATGGTGGCCAGAATATGCGTGACTACATGAGTGCTGTGGATTACATGAAGAAGGAGCCCTACGTTGACGGCGATCACATTGGTGCCGTTGGTGCAAGCTATGGTGGCTACTCAGTGTATTGGCTGGCTGGCAATCACAACAAGCGTTTTGCTTGCTTCCTGGCTCACGCTGGCATTTTCAATCTTGAGGCTCAATATCTTGAGACCGAGGAGATGTGGTTTGTGCAGTGGGATTTGGGCGGCCCGTTCTGGGAGAAAGGCAACGCCACAGCCCAACGGTCTTACACACAGGCCAACCCCAAGAACTATGTGCAGAATTGGGATACCCCCATCATGTGTACTGCTGGCGAGCTGGACTATCGCATTGTGTTCACTCAGGCAACTCAAGCTTTCAATGCCGCTAAAATCAAGGGATTGCCTGCTCGCTTGCTGCTGTTCCCCGATGAGAACCACTGGATCTTGAAACCTCAGAACAGCATCCTGTGGCAACGTGAGTTCTTCCGCTGGCTTGACACGTGGCTCAAACCCGACAGTGAGGCCGCCCGTGAGTACAAGGCACAGACCGACAGCATCAATGCTGCTGCACCTGTTGCACAAGAGACTGTCACCAAGTGATGACGTCACTATAAAAAAAAACGAATGACAACAAGCATTCCCGCCCCGCCCTGTGGTGGCGGGAATGCTTGAAATATAACCCCAATAAATTTAACGGAATAATAAGATGATACAACCGACAACTGCACCCATTACCCGTGCGATGCGAGACAGTAACATGGAACTGTTGCGCATTGTGGCCATGTTCATGATTGTGGTCATGCATTTTGATTTCTTTTATCTTGAAGTGCCCACACGCGACTTCATGCAACAACATGCGGCTAGTGGTGTGATGCGCGTGCTGGTTGAATCGTTGTGCATTCCTTCGCTCAATGCTTTTGTGCTCATTTCTGGATGGTATGGCATGAAGTTGCGGGGCAGCAAGATTGTGTCACTGGTGTTCCAGTGCGTGTTTTTCTTGTTGGTGTCGTGTGGCGTTGTCCTTGTGGTCAAGCCAGATGTCTTTAATGAGATATCGATAGGGACATTGCTTGATGACTATTGGTTTGTTCGTGCCTACATTGTCCTGTGCTTGTTTGTTCCGGCATTAAATTTGTTGGTTGAGCATGCGTCACAACAGATGCTGCGACGGTTGCTGATAGCCTTGTTCTTGTTCCAGATGGTGTTTGGTTGGGATGTTGAAGGCTGGATTGCTCGTGGCTATTCACCCTTGTCATTCATGGCGCTATATCTGTGGGGACGTTATGTGCGCATTTATCGTCCAGCATGGTCCCAGCGTTCGTGTTGGGTTGACCTGTGTGTCTTCTTGTCCATGGCGTTGCTCAACACCGTGCTTGCAGTGGTGATGATAAGGCGTGGATTGGGCGTGTGGTTCATGTTCTCTTACATTTGGCCTGTTGTGATGGTTGCAGCCATGGCGTTGGTACTGTTTTTCTCCAAGTTGTCGTTGCGCAATCGCTTGATTAACTGGATGGCTGCATCATGCATCGCCGTCTATCTGTTGCATTGCAATGTGTTCATGACGCCTTGCTTGAAGCAACTTGTAACAGGGTGGTACAATGGTTGTGGCACGCTGTCGTTTGTGACGCGAGCTGGCATGTTGGTACTGGTTATTTTTGTCGTTGCGATTGTTCTTGACAAGTTGCGTCTGTCGCTATGGAACAAGTTGGCGGCTATTTTTAGCCACCGCTAGTCCGTTACAGATAAATACAAGAAACTGGCCAACAATTCACATGAGTGCAGGGTTGGCCAGTTTTGCTTTAGTTGCTCGATTTCAGTATGTTGAATACATCGTCGCGCCAGTCACTGCCATTGGCTGGATTGAGTGTGCGAATGCCCAATGACGCTGCTGCCGCACAGTTGCGTGAGCTGTCATCAACAAACAAAACTTGTTGGGGCAGTGCTTGCTCGCCTTGCAGCATCATCTTGAAAATCTGGGCATCAGGCTTCATAACCCTCATCTCATAGCTCAAGTACAAGTGGTCAAAATAATAGTCAAGGCCATGACCGTGGCCATCAAACCGCCCGCTGCGAGCCCATTGCATCATGAATGGGTTAGTGTTGGACAACAATGCTACCCGGTAACCTTGTTGACGCAATTGCAAGAGTGCGTCAAAGTTGCGCTGGAACAATTCAACGGCATATCCTGTCCATGCATATTCCAATTGCTGCATGGTGAGCTGCTTGCCAGTCATCTGACACAACTGGTCACGATATTGCTCGGCGGTGATTGTGCCGCTTTCCAGGTCGCCAAAGATGCCTTTCTGCTCATAATCATCGAGAAAGTCCTCAATGTTGGCTACTCCAATTTCCTTGAAGCGCTTGATTGCATTCATCTTGTCGAGGCGAAAAATCACTCCTCCCAGGTCGAGCACTACATGACTGATAATGTTGTCGTTGCTCATGTTGATTGATGCTTTTTTGAGATTTTGGTTGCAAAGGTAGCCACTTTTCCGTAATTTTGCAAAATAATTATGTATAAGATAATTCATCATCAGGCCACGGTCGATGCCAGTGAGTTTGTGCTTCGTTATCGTGATGTGAGGCGCATTCAGTCATTGTGCGCTCAATGTCCATTGCATGGGAAAACATGGGCGTGTCCTCCCTACGATATTGATATTAATGCTGTGAGCGAGGGATTTAATCAGGTCATTTTAATGGCTGATTGCATCGAGCTAAATGCTCAATTGCGCGAGCAGAGTATTGGCGATGATGCTTGCCGCTCTACTGTCCAGCGCATCACCGATGAGGTGTGGGGACGATTGTTGCCGTCATTATATGACATGGAGAGTAAGCATCCTGGCAGCCGTTGTTTCACAGGACGGTGCCGATTGTGTTCTCAGGGTTGTACGCGTCCATTGGGGTTGCCGTGTCGCCATCCTGAGCAGATGCGTTATTCTCTTGAGTCTGCGGGGTTTGATGTGACGGCTGCCGTGAGCGATGTGCTGGGAATTGAGCTGCAATGGTCGTCTGACGGCCGTTTGCCACAGTGCATCACACTGGTAACTGCATTGTTTGTCAAGTGAGTTTCACCTCGTTGTCGCCCAGCGTCACCTTGTGTGACTTGTAGAGCTGTCCCAACGCTTTCTTGAAGTCTTTTTTGCTACAATTGAATGCCTGTTGAATTTCCTCGGGCGTAGATTTGTCGGTGATTGTCATCGTGCCGTTGTGCTCGTTGAGATATTGCTCGACCTCGTCTGCCAGGTCGTCAACGCGCATTTTCTCAATCTTGGCCAGTGTGACATCGACTTTACCATCAGGGCGCACTTGACGAACAAAGCCCGTGAGGCTATCGCCCACATTGACCTGTTGTCTGATTTCATTTTCATAGATTTGCCCCCAGTGCTGTCCCTCGACAATCACGCGATAGCCCAGCTCGGTGCGTTGTGTCACAAGCAATTGCACCCGCTGGCGATGGTAGTAGTGGGGTGGGGTGGCGTTCAAGAAACGCCCCAGCTTGGCACTGGCAACAATTCGCTGACTGGCTGGGTCCAGGTAGACGCGCACCACATAGCTGCGTCCCGCTTTCATGTCCACACGTTGCTCGTTGAACGGCACCAGCAGGTCCTTGGCAACCAGTCCCCAATCCATGAATGCCCCCACCTGGTTGACGGCCTTGACCCTGAGCAGGGCAAAGTCGCCCACGGTGGCGTAGGGATGCTCGGTTGTTGCGACTGGGCGGTTCTCGGAATCGTTGTAAACAAACACAGTGACAGTGTCACCCACATGCATGTCGGGTGTGAGGTAGCGTCTGGGTAGTAACACCTCATGGGTGTCCTCGTCAATGAGGTAGGCACCAAAGTCCACTGTGCGATTAATGCGCAATGTGTTGTACTGTCCAATCTTCATGATGACTTTATAATAAGATTTTTTGCAAAGTTCGGTAAAAAAAATGATTTGTCAAGCCACAAATTGGCAAAAATGTCGTACCTTAGCAAAATAAAAACTAATAAACCAGACAAAATAACGATGAATAAAGGTCCGATAATTGCTCTTATGGCATTGTTAACCACGTTGTTAATGCCATCATGTCGTGGTGGCGCCGGCGGTCATGCCAGTGTTAACGATACGGTGGCAATCAAGACACAACGTCTCAGCGACACCACTAGCTTTGTCAAGAGCAATGGTGAGCGAATGGCTATCTATGCAGATGCCACAATTCAATATCCTGCCAGTGGAGACAGCTTGCAGCGCTTGTTTGCACAGTATGTTCTAGAAGGTGGAGACACGCTCACGCTTGCCGATGCCATGCGACTAGTGGTGACCAATAGCTTGCACCAGTATGACTTCATGACCGTTCCACAGACCGATGAAGGCGCACAAGATGAGGCCGAGACCGATGCTGAAGTTATCTACAAGTATAACACGAGCACGCGGGTCACACCCATCTATAATCGTAATGGCGTTGTGACATTTGTCCGTCTGGATGTGGTTAAGAAAAATGACAAGGTGACATCGGTCACTCATCGTTACTACAGTTTTGACTGCACTACACCTGGTTTCATCGATGTCAACAATTTGTTCCGTGATGATGCGTTGAGCGACTTGTGTCAGTTGCTACAACAGCAACTGTTGTCACAAAACAATGCTACTGGCAATGATGATTTGACCGATATGGGGTATTTTAATGTGGAAAACATTACCGTCACTCGCAACTTCTATTTTGACGAGAATGGCATGACGTGGAGTTACTTGCCCAACGAGTTGGCTGTCGAAGCCGTGGGCGAGCCTACAATCACAATACCTTATGGTGAGTTACAACAATTTGAATGTGAAAATTCTTTATTGTCACGCATTAACTAGTGTGTTGAAGGCCAATGGAATACGTCTTGAAATATTTTCCAGAATTGGATGAGCGGCAACGCGAACAGTTCCATCAATTGTTGACACTCTATCCCGAGTGGAACGAGCACATCAATGTCATCTCGCGCAAGGATATTGCCAATCTCGAAGTTAATCATCTGCTGCATTCGTTGGGACTTGTCATGTTTGTGAAGTTTGCTCCTGGCAGCCATGTGTTGGACTTGGGCACTGGTGGCGGCTTGCCAGGCATTCCGCTTGCTGTTTATTATCCTCAAGTGCAATTTCATCTTGTGGACCGCATTGGCAAGAAACTCAAGGTGGCTCAAGATATCGCGACACGCATCGGCCTCGAGAACGTTACGTTCCAGCATGGTGACATACGTGAAGTCAAGGGGGTGTTTGATTTTGTGGTGAGCCGTGCCGTGATGCCACTGGGCGACATGGTGCCACTGGTGCGTCGCCTCATCTCGCGAGAAAACAAGAATGCTGTGCCCAATGGTTTGCTGTGTTTGAAGGGCGGTGACTTGAGTGGTGAGTTGGCACGTTATCGCAAGCAAGCTCTTGTTGATGACTTATCAACTCACTTTAAAGAGCCTTATTTTAAAACCAAGAAAGTTGTCTATCTGCCATTATGAAAGTAAAAAAAATGACTGTCAACCCGTTTGGCGAGAATGTCTATATCCTGTGGGATGAAGACACGTTGCAGGCTGTTGTCGTTGACCCTGGCATGATGCGTGAGGACGAATGCGACATGGTGGCGAAGTTCATTGAGGATAATCACTTGCAAGTGAGCCATGTGCTTCTCACTCATGCCCATCTGGACCATGCCTGTGGTGCACGGTGGCTTGCTGACCATACCGGGGCTCAGGTGTGGGGCTCACTGCTGGATGCTGATTTGGCCAGAGCTTTACCCGCTCAAGTGCAAGCTTTTCACCTCAAGATACAAGCCGAGCCGCTTGCCATTGACCAGCCATTGCACGATGGTGATGTTATTGCTGTCGGCAGTGAAAGCATCCATGTGCTGCAAACGCCCGGACACACGCCCGGTGGCTTGTCTTTTTACCTGCCCAATAGTGGCTTGTTGATGGCTGGGGATACCATTTTTAACGGCAGTGTTGGACGTGTTGACTTGCCTGGTGGTGACTTTGAACAACTCATCACGAGCATTCATAACAAGATTTTGCCCTTGCCCGACGAGACAGTTATTGCTCCAGGTCATGGACTGACCACCACTGTAGGCGACGAGAAACGTCACAATCCCTTCTTGTGAAGTGAAAAATTGCTGCCGATGAGATGATGGGTGGCGATTTTTTTACAGGAAAATGAGTAATACCAATTGCGCTAAAATAACCCTGAGAAACATGCTCAAGGGATAGACCGAAGCATAGGCCACCGACGTGTTGTCGCTGCTCAATGTGTCGTTGGCATAGTTCATGGCCATGGGATTGGCCATGGCACCGCTCAACATGCCGCAAACAGAGGCATAGTCAACGTGCGCTAACTTCAACGCTGCCCAACCGACAATCATGACGGGGACAATCGTGAGTACAACGCCTGCCAGGACCCACACCAGACCTTGTGGTCGCACAATGGTTGAAAAGAAATCGGGTCCTGATGCCAGCCCCAGACAAGCCAGATAGAGCGCTAAACCGATGGAGCGGAGCATTAGATTGGCACTCTGGGTCGTGTAGGCATTAATGTGGATGCGGGGACCAAATGCACCCATGAGGATGCCCACAATGATGGGGCCACCGGCCAACCCCAGTTTCACTGGAGCCGAGATGCCTGGCAGTGCAATGGGGATGCATCCCACAATCAATCCCAGTGTCATGCCGATGAATACCGAAATAAGATTGGGCTCGTTGAGCATCTTGACGGCATTGCCCAGCACTTTTTCCACTTGCTGGATGGCTTCCTTGTGTCCCACGACAACAATGCGGTCGCCCAACAGCACGCGCAGGTCGGGTGTCGCAAGCAGTTGCACACCGTTGCGGATAATGCGGCTGATGTTCACACCATAGTGCTTGCGCAGGTGCAATGATTGCAGGCGTTTGCCGTTGATTTCGGGGCGTGTGAGCAAGATGGCTTGTGACACCAGCTCGCTGTCAATAGCGTTCCAGTCGATATCATCCTTGTTCCAGTCTGTGGCTTCCTGTTTACCAAACAGAACATGCATGGTCTCGGCGGCGGCCTGGTCGCGCATCACCACGAGCACGCGGTCGTTGTGCATGAGCACCGTGGAAGCTGATGGAATGGTCACCTTGCCATTGCGCCACAGACGTGAAATGACAAAGTGGCGTGGACTGATGCGAGCCAAGTCCCCCACGGTCTTGCCAATGATGCCCTCGTTGCGCACTTGATAGGCTGCAATGTAAGTGTGGTCGGTGTCTTCCTCGGGTTGAGGCAGGGAATTGACCGTGTGTGACATCACCTTGCGCAACAGGGCCAGGGCAAGAATTACGCCCACCACCCCCAAGGGATAGGTCACAGCACATCCCAGTGCGGCGCCGCTTTGAGGTAGATGCAACTGGGAAAGTGTCTGTTGGGCTGCTGCCAGGGCTGGTGTGTTGGTCGTGGCACCACACATGATGCCCACAGCATCGGCCAGTGAAATGCCACACAATGGTAACAGCAGGGTCATTGCTACACCAAGCACAACAACAGCGCTTGCCAGCAGGTTGAGTGTCAATCCCGACTGGTGCAACGAGTTGAAAAAACCAGGACCCACTTGTAACCCCAATGCATAGACAAAAAGAACTAGACCGAAATCTTGAGCATATTGCAACATCTGGCTATCGATGGAAAGTCCCAGGTGACCAGCCAGAATGCCGACAAAGAACACAAAAGCCACTCCAAGTGACACTCCCAGCACTTTCACTTTGCCTAATGCCAGGCCTACGGCACACAGCAGCGACAACACAATTACGGCTTGCACGGCCGAGTGGTTAAACAAGATTTCGTTAATCCATGTCATCATGATTTCTTGTATTGTTGAATGATTAAATGGACAGCCTGTTGCACCCGGTTGAGTGTGCCTTGTGTTTCCATTGCCACATCGTGATGCAGGCCATGCCCCAAGTCAATGATGCGTTCAAATCCTGATTGTGCAGCGAGAAATGTGGAATCTACACTGCCGCATATTGCCACAACTGGTATGCTGTGCGCCATTTCCAGTACGGTGCCAGTGGCTTTACCCATGAGTGAGGTGGCATCTAGCCGTCCCTCGCCCGTGATGACCATGTCGGCATCATTCAAGGCTGCCTCCATGCCGTTGTGCTCAAGCACATAGCGTGCACCTGGCACGAGCTCGCATGACAATGTGTGGAGCATCAGTGATGGAATGCCACCAGCTGCACCACATCCGGCTGCATTGGCAATGTGTTCGCCAACAATGTTTGCCACGTGCCGCAAACCACGTTCCAATTGCTCAACTTGTTGTGTGGATGCCCCTTTCTGTGGAGCATAGGTTGCAGCTGCACCATTGCCGCCACACAATGGGTTATTGACATCGGCCAGAAGGGAGAAATGCGTGTCAAGCACGCTAGTTTGAATGCCGCTTGTGTCGATGTCGGCAATATGTTCAAGTGAAGAGCCGCAGGGGGGCAACAGGTGACCATTGACGTCAATAAATTCCACTCCCAGTGCTGCCATCAAGCCCATGCCACCATCACACGAGGCACTGCCACCCAGTCCCAGCACGACATGGCGGCAACCGCGTTCGATGGCGTCGGCAATGAGCATGCCTGTGCCCCATGTGCTGGTGTGCATCACGTCACGTTCCTTGTCGGCCAGTAACGCGAGTCCATTGGCTGATGCCACTTCGATGATTGCAGTGTTGTCTTGGGTGACAAAATAGGTCGCATTGACTGGTGGACACGTGTGCAGGGGGCCGTTGACGGTGGCCTGGAACCACTGCCCTGCAGTGTTGTTAGCTAATGCTGCCGTTGTCCCGTCACCACCGTCGGCAACTGGCATTTCCACGACGTGCACATTGTCAATCAACCTTGCCGCCTGTGCTGCTGCCTGGTTGAGTTGCTGAGCTGTTGCCGAGCCTTTGAATTTATCAAATGCAACAACTAGTTTCATCAATCCACCTTAACAACAAGATAGTTAGAATATTCCCAGAAACGGGATGAGTCGATGATGCGCAGCGACTTGATGTTGCCGTGGTCCATGATTTCATAGGAACCCTCGGGGTGGTTTGACAAGACTTCAGCTTTCTTGCTGTGCAGGGGAATCTCGCTCAATGTGCGACGATCAGCTTTAGTGAAATAGGATTTCTCAAAATCACCTTCCATAATTTTAGTCTTGCGCAGGAAGCCCGTTTCGATGATTTTGTGTTCCTTGAGTTCTTTCTTGGAGCCGATGACGTAGTAACAAGTGTTGAGCTCGTTCACTTCCTCGGTTAGCTTGTTAGATTTCTCGGTGAGGCGTTTTGTCTCTTCTTGTGCTTGTTGCTTTTCTTCAACAACAGCCTTGTTGACGACGTTGAGCGAGTCCACACTGCGGTTCAGGTTCTCGATTTCAATGTGTGCCTTGGCCAGTTGTTGTGTCAAGTCATCGATGGTGCGCTGTTGGGTCTCCAGTTGTTGTTTCATGCTTTTTATCGCCCGTTCCATGCTGGAGTTGTAGTTGGTCGATTGTTTGAGCCGTCGTTCCAACTCGGCCAGTCGTTTCTTGTTGTCGTTGAGCGATTGCTGAATCAACAGGATGTCGTTGCGCAACTGTTGCTTGCGGTCGGGTGTTTCACCATTAAGATTTTCTACCGAGATGATGTCCTGCATCTCCTTGATTTGCGTCATGCCGTCGGCAATGTCGTTCATCAATGCCATCAGGCTATCTCTCTCGGCAGCGGCAGTGGCAAGACTGTCTTGCAGCTCGGCCTTGATGGAATCTTGCTCCATGGCTTCTTTTTCAAGCAAGCGCGCACGCTTGCAGCTTGGCGTGATGGCCAGCAGGACCATGAGCATGACGATGTAGTTAATCCTGTACATAATAATAAATTAGTGCTATGAATTAATGGATTGTTTGTTTTTATTCTTGAAAGCGGCATATTTGTCCTCACGGACTGTGGACTGTGCTGGACAACCTGCCACCACAATGACAATTTCGCCTCGTGGCGTGTTGGCCTTGAAATGTTCGGCCAGCTCGTCCAGTGTGCCATTGACGGTGCTGTTGTGCACCTTGCTGATTTCGCGTGATACCGAAGCTTCCCTGTCTGCTCCCAATGTTTGTGCCAGTTGTTGCAGGGTCTTGACAAGCCGCATGGGTGATTCATAAAAAATCATGGTTAGTGGTTGTGACTTGAGCTGCTCCAGTCGGGTGACGCGCCCTTTCTTTTGTGGCAGGAAGCCTTCAAACACAAACCTGTCGCAAGGCAGGCCCGAGTTGACTAGTGCTGGAACAAATGCTGTCGCGCCAGGCAAGGTTTCCACCTCGATGCCATGTCGGCGGCATTCGCGTGACAGCAAGAAGCCAGGGTCGCTAATGCCTGGTGTGCCCGCATCGCTGATGAGAGCCATGACGGCACCCCCTTGCAATTGTTCGATAACAGGAACAATTGCCTCGTGTTCGTTAAACTTGTGATGGCTGCGCATGGGTGTGGCAATGTTGAAGTGCTTGAGCAACACACCACTGGTGCGTGTGTCCTCGGCGAGTATGACATCGGCTTGTTGCAACACTTGCACGGCACGTGGTGTCATGTCGTTGAGGTTACCAATGGGGGTGGGCACTATGTATAACTTGCCAGCCATGTTGAGCCGTTTCAGCTGATTTTAGTGGAAATGGTTATTCAATATCTGCATGAACTCAACAACCACATCATTGTCGTTCTGCCAGCCCAGATGGTTATAGCAGTAGTCCTCAGCTTCATCATAGTGGTTCATCTGTTCGATGCGGTCGAGAGCCTTGTTCATTGCGTCGCTGTTGTTGCCAAACAACTCGCGAGAAAAGCGATAGCGGTCGTTGATTGAGAAGGCCTGACGCAGGTTCTTGGACAGTGTGCGTTGCAGTTTCTCATCAACACGCATGGGGTCATTTGTCGAGGCGGGAACATGTTGCTCCTCTATCTCTACAATTGTCTGGGGGGCAGCAATAATTGTTTGTTCGCGTTCTGATGTATCTTCGTTTGGAGAGGAGGTGATTGGCTGATGTGTGGGTTCCTCATATTCCAAGGCAAAAACTTCCTTGAATTCCTCGCCATTGTCGTGTTGCCACGTTTCATCTGCATCATAATCCTCTTCGGGTAGGTGACCGCTGGTAACAGGCGCCTCATCTTGCACAATGGGCGTGGGTGGCTCAGAAACCTCAACTTGGGGTTCCTGAATTGCAGTATTTGTCTGCTGCCCTTGTGTCAGATTGTCGGCCATTGCGGTCAACTCATGCATCTTGAGCTTGATTTTGTCGCAAATCACTTGTGGGATGTCGTTGCTCACACGTTGTGCGACAAGCAACAGCCCCTCAATCTCATATGTGCACGAAAGCATTTTATCAATATCTGGTTTCATTCAATTGTCTGTTTTTTAGTTGTTTAAATGCGATATTTTGCCTATTTTATCATCTTTTCAACCTGCAATGATAGTAAAATAATTTGACATAGACGCTATTAGTTGTCAAAAAGATTGCAAAGCAGGCTTCCGATGGCCTCTTTGAGGTTGGCGCGTGAGATGTTGTAATTGTTGACTAAAATGGCGAATGCGTATTGTGGTTCCTGTGCTGGATAATAGCCGATGAAACATTGCACGTCACTCATGCTGCCCGACTTGAGTACGACATCGGTTGCAAGGCGTGTGCTTTTGAGTTTGTTTCCCACGCGACCACTGGCGGAGGGCATGAGTTCACACAGCCGCTTGCCATTCCACTTGCGTTCGGCCATCATGCTCAACAAGCTTGTCATGAACAATGGTGAGGCCTTGTTGGCACGAGCCAGACCACTGCCATCACGCATGAACAAGGCATCGGTTGCGATTCCTTCGCTATTGAGCCAACGCTTGACAGCGCCGATGGCAACCGCGTCCAGATTGGTCTGCATCATGTCTCGGCCTGCCATCGAACGGTCATGAGCCCCAATGGCACGCAACAGCGCATGAGCATACATGTTGTCGCTGCGGTCTAGCAGAGAGGTAATGATGTCGGTCAACTGAGGAGAACTGTGCAATAACAATAGTTGACGCTGTGGGTTGCGTATTTTCTTGTAGGCGTTATCCTTGTTTTTAAATTTGATGCCGCTGGTTTTCAACGCATGAGCAATGCTGTCGGCAAGCATGGCGGCAGGGCAAGGGTTTGCAAATGTGAAATCATAGGCGCGTGGCACTGCATCTCCTGTTAGAACAAGTGATTGTGTGCCATATTCCAAACCAAATGACACTGCATCACGACTATTGCCACATTGCATACGATTAATAATGTTGAGGCCCGGCACTTGAGGCGTGATTGTGAACAGTGACACCTGCAAGGCATCATTCACCTGGAATGACACTTTCATGAGGTTGTCATGAAAGTTGAGTGAGTGCACGGCCGTTCCATAACCATAGGCCAGGTCCCCCACATCCCAGTCACTGTGATAGTAGGGAAAAGGATAGTAACTGTCGTCACACACAATGGCGCCTTCAACCTTGCTGATGCCACGTTCATGCAATGCTGTGACAATCTCATCAACAATGTTGGTCACGGGTAGATATTGCGTTCCCAATGTGGGGTCGCCAATGCCACGCACCACCAGGTTGCCCTTGAAACGATTGCCCTTGACTTCACCATCCAGATAGACGGGGGTCTCGAAACGATAGTCACCACCCAGCAGTGCCAGTGCCGCACTGCTGGTAACCACCTTCATGGTCGAGGCGGTGATATCGGCTTGTTCAAGCCCATGACATGCCACGATGTGGGCAGAATCCAGGTCAACAACTGCTATGCCCAGCGAGGCATGTCGAAGCGACGAGTCGTTGGCAAACGCATCAACAGCTTGTTGTGGTGTGATGGCAAGTGTTGGCATGATGGTGGTTAATACCAGCAGCAGGGTCAATAGGTAGTGTCTCATGAATGAATATAGGGTTTGTGGCGTCGCCGCCGGCGTTGCCGTTGCGGACTCTTAACATAACGTATCCAGGAGTAGGGCCGCCTGTGTTTCAGGTAGTCCATGTCACGTTGGTTGGAATATGCTTCACGTTCAAACGAGATGTTGCGATAGGCGTTGCCTCGCATGGGCAACCGCATTAACCACTCGATGAAATAAGCCAGAAAAAAGAACACAAACAGCATTTCGCATTGTTGACGCGAGTGGATGCGCTCATGGTTGATGAGCTCATCACTCAGGTACACACCATGGTGCACAAACAGCACTCCCAGCAGGTTGATGGCTGAGAAACCGCGGAATGGCAACAGATTGGTGCGAACAATTTTCATTGCTGATGTTGCGTTAAAAAGCGCCGCAAAAGTAGGCATTTTTTCTAACAAAGTAGCATTTTAATGGTCAAAAACGTCCCTGTGAGCAATCATGACAAAATGTCAATGACAAAAAAAGGTGGCATTAAATTTGCTCATTGTTTGATTTATCACTAATTTTGTGCCCGCATTTTGAAAAAATATTAAAACAATAACATATTTTTGAACAACAACAATGAACGTAAGTTTTGAAAAAAACGATGCAGTGAACGGTGTGTTCACAGTGGACATTGCACGTGACGATTTTGCTAACGACGTCAAGAAAGAAGTGAAAGAAATGGGCGCACGTCGCCCCATCAAGGGTTTCAGACCTGGACATGCCCCCATGTCACTGCTGATGAAATATTATGGTGGATATGCCACTAACGATGTAGTGGATCGCAAGGTGGGCAATGCCCTCGTGGAGTACATCAGGGAAAACAAGTTGAGGGTGTTTGGTGAGCCATTGCTGGCCGAGGACACTCATGTTGACCTGATGGATGCGTCACAGGATGCTTTCACTTTCAAGTTTGATGCCGGTCTCATTCCAGAGATTAACCTCACGGTTGACAAGAATATCACTATACCTTATTATAAAATTGAGGTGACCGACGAAATGGTTAATGATGCCATTGAGCATGACCGCAAGCGTCTGGGCAAGACGATTGACGGCGAGGTGGCCGAGAAGGAATCGATGCTGCGTGGCTCGTTAACTCAACTGGATGCCGACGGCAATGTGCTTGAGGGTGGCATCAATGTTGAGCGTACTGTTATCTCACCGCGTTTTCTTGAAGATGCCGAAGAGGCCGACAAGTTTGTTGGCGCCAAGGTGGGTGACAAGGTGACCTACAACCCTTACAAATCCACCAATGGCAATGTGGCTGAATTGTCCTCGCTGCTCAATGTTGACCGTGACGTGGCTGCCATTGTCAAGAGCGACTTTGTTTTCACTGTCGAGAACATCAAGGTGAACCAGCCCGCCGACCTGGACCAGGAATTCTTTGATAATGTGGCTGGCAAGGACAAGGTACACAACGAGCAGGAGTTGCGTGACGAGATGCACAAGAAACTCGAGGAGTTGCAAGTGCCTCAGTCCAACCACCGCTTCACTGTTGATGCCGAGAATGTACTCATGCAGACTGTTGGTGACATCGAGCTGCCTGAGGCTTTCTTGACCCGATATGTAAAACAAAACCGTGCCAGTGATGACAAACCTGAGCCCACTGAGCAGGAAATGAAGGAGTCGTTCAATCAATTGCGCTGGCAACTCGTTCGTGACCACATGATTGAGGCATTCGGTATTGAGGTCACTAAGGAAGACATCAACAATGTAGCCATGGCGTTAGCTCAGCAACAGATGTCTCAATATGGCATCTTCAATGCACCCCAGCAAACGCTTGAGAACTATGCCCAACGCATTCTGGAGGACGAGCGTGCTCACAACATGTGTGCAACAAGTGCCGCCGACCAGAAGATGTTTGCCAAGGTCAAGGATGGCGTAACTCTTGACGAGAAGACCGTCACGGTGGAGGAGTTCAATAAATTGTATGAGGCCGACGAACAAGCGGAATAATCACCCGATTAACTCATTATAAACAAGTTGCGGGGTTTGACATTGGTGCCATCCCCGCAATTTTTTTGAAAAAAAACACTAGACACACTCGCTGATTGAAAAAAAAATAGTAACTTTGAAAAAAATTATCACTTAAATACCTATTGTTATTATGCAAAACGATTTTAGAAAATTTGCCGTTCATCATTTGGGAATGAACGGATTGGCTCTTGACCAATATGCCACTGGCATTACCGACAACTATATTTCTCCCACCATCATGGAGGAACGCAAACTCAATGTGACACAGATGGATGTGTTCTCACGCTTGATGATGGACCGCATCATCTTCTTGGGAACTCAGGTTGATGATTATACCGCCAATGTTATTCAGGCACAATTGCTTTATCTTGACAGCGCTGACCCTGGCAAGGATATCTCATTGTATATCAACTCGCCTGGCGGCTCGGTGTATGCTGGTCTGGGCATCTATGACACCATGCAGTATATCCAGAGCGACGTTTCCACCATCTGCACTGGCATGGCTGCGTCGATGGCCGCTGTGTTGCTTGTGGCTGGCCAGCATGACAAGCGTTTTGCACTCAAGCACTCACGCGTGATGATACACCAGCCGATGGGTGGCATTCAGGGACAGGCTTCGGACATCGAAATCACTTCTCGTGAAATCCTCAAGCTCAAAAAGGAACTCTACACCATCATCAGCGACCACTCCGGACAGCCCTATGACAAAGTGTATGCCGACAGCGACCGTGACTACTGGATGACCAGTGGCGAGGCTCTGGAATATGGCATGATTGACCGTGTGCTGGAACGTGCCGTTGAACAACACGATTGATAACTAAATAATGGCAAAAAAAAGCATCAACATGAGGTGCAGTTTCTGTGGGCGCAGTGAGACGGAGGTTGAACTGATGCTGCCAGGCGTTAATGGATGCATATGCAACGAGTGTGCCGACCGTGCCTCAGAACTGTGTCATGAATATCTTGACAAAATGGCGGACAGCAAGGTGCCCCAGCTCAACCTCAAGTCACTGCCCAAACCACAAGAAATCAAGGCCTATCTGGATGAATATGTCATCGGACAGGACACGGCTAAACGTTACCTCTCGGTAGCGGTCTATAACCACTACAAGCGACTGGTGCAGGACACTGCCGATGACATTGATATCGAAAAGAGCAACATTATCATTGTGGGTCCAACAGGAACTGGCAAGACCTTGCTGGCCAAGACAATCGCACGCATGCTCAAGGTGCCGTTTGCCATTGTTGACGCCACAGTGCTCACCGAGGCTGGATATGTCGGTGAGGACATCGAGAGCTTGCTCACACGTCTGTTGGCAGCCTGTGACTACAATGTCAAGGAAGCCGAGCGCGGCATCGTGTTTATCGATGAGATAGACAAGATTGCACGCAAGGGCGACAACCCTTCCATCACCCGCGATGTTAGCGGCGAGGGTGTGCAACAGGGATTGCTCAAGTTGCTTGAGGGGTCAGTGGTCAATGTGCCTCCACAAGGTGGTCGCAAACACCCCGAGCAGAAGATGATTGCTGTGGATACCAAGAACATCCTGTTCATCTGTGGCGGCGCGTTTGAAGGCATCGAGAGCAAGATTGCGCAGCGTCTCAACACCCATGTGGTGGGTTATGGTGCAGGAAATCATGTCAAACAGGCCGAACGTGAGAAACTCTTGCACTTTGTGGCGCCACAAGACTTGCGCAGCTATGGCTTGATTCCCGAAATCATTGGCCGCTTGCCCATTCTCACCAATCTGGAGCCGCTGGACCGTGATGCACTCAAGCGCATCCTCACCGAGCCCAAGAATGCTATTGTGCGACAATACAAAAAACTGTTGCTCATGGATGGCATCACCCTTGAGATTGAGGATGACGTGCTAGATTACATTGTCGATAAGGCCATCGAGTACAAGCTGGGTGCCCGTGGGTTGCGTTCGTTGTTTGAAACTATCATGATTGATGTGATGTTTAATGCACCCTCGATGCACACCAAGAAATATGTGCTCACACGCGAGTTTGCACAAGCCCAATTGTCGCAATCAAGCCTTGAAATGTTGAAGAAGGCCAATTAATTTTGTGAAAAAATTTGCCACATTCGGCGGTTTGTAGTAAATTTGTGCTTACCAAACTAAAGTGATATCTGTTTAAATACTGAAATGGCAAGAAACAAGAAGCTGATTAATACACTCAAGGAGTACTTTGGATTTGATTCATTCAAGGGCAATCAAGAGGCTATTATCGAGAACTTGCTCGCCGAGCATGACACGTTTGTGCTCATGCCCACTGGCGGTGGTAAGTCGTTGTGCTATCAGTTGCCGGCGGTGATGATGCAGGGTACTGCTATCGTTATATCACCACTCATCGCCCTGATGAAAAATCAGGTTGATGCTATGCGCAACTTCTGTGGCAATGACAAGATTGCCCACTTCCTCAATTCTTCGCTCACCAAGCAGGCCATCGAGGATGTCAAGAATGATGTGCGCAACGGTTTGACCAAATTGTTGTATGTCGCTCCCGAGTCACTCACCAAGGTGGACAACGTCGAGTTTCTCAAGGATGTGCCCATCTCGTTCTATGCTATCGACGAGGCTCACTGCATCTCGGAGTGGGGGCATGACTTCAGACCCGAATACCGCAACATCAGACCCATCATCAACCGCATTGGACAGCGTCCCATCATTGCACTCACTGCCACTGCGACCCCCAAGGTGCAGCATGATATCCAGAAGAATCTGGGCATGACCGATGCCAAGGTGTTCAAGTCATCATTCAACCGCCCCAACTTGTACTATGAGGTGCGTAACAAGACTAAAGACATTGACCGTGAAATCATCAAGTTCATCAAGGCCAATGAGGGCAAGTCGGGTATCATCTATTGCCTGAGTCGCAAGAAAGTTGAGGAACTGGCCGAGGTGTTGCGCATCAATGACATCAAGGCGCTGGCCTATCATGCTGGCATGGAGAGCCAGACACGCAGCGACAATCAGGATGCGTTCTTGTCCGAGGATGTTGACGTCATTGTTGCAACCATAGCCTTCGGTATGGGCATTGACAAGCCCGACGTGAGGTTTGTCATACACTATGATATTCCCAAGAGCCTCGAAGGCTATTATCAGGAGACGGGACGAGCTGGACGTGATGGTGGTGAGGGCAAGTGCATTACCTTCTATTCGAGGCGTGACCTGGACAAGCTCGAGAAATTCATGCAAGGCAAGCCCATTGCCGAGCAGGAGATTGGCAAGCAATTGTTGCTCGAGACGCGTGACTATGCCGAGTCATCGGTTTGCCGCCGCAAGTCGCTGTTGCACTACTTTGGCGAGCCCTATGATGGCGAGAATTGTGGCAACTGTGACAATTGCTTGCATCCCAAGAAGAAGATTGAAGCGGGCGAGGTGTTGCGAGCCGCCATCGAGACTGTGCTGACGCTCAAGGAACGTTTCAAGCCCGAGTATGTAGCGCGTGTCATGATGGGCGAGGAAACCAACGATATTGTTTCCTACAAGCACAATGAGTTGGAACTGTTTGGCTGTGAAGAAGAGCATGACGAGAAGTTCCTGCTGGCTGTCATTCGTCAGGGTGTCATCGCAGGATACATGGCCAAGGATATTGAAAACTATGGTGTGCTCAAGGTGACACCTGCTGGCAAGGCTTTCCTTAACAGCAAGGAAAAATTCAAGATTGTAGAGGACAATGACTTCAACGAGGGCTTCGGTGAGGAAATGCGCGGTAGCAGTGCCGTTGACCCTGAGTTGTTCAGCATTCTCAAGGACTTGCGCAAGAAGATTGCCAAGCAGCACAGCCTGCCGCCTTATGTCATCTTCCAAGACCCATCGCTCGATGCCATGGCCACTACCTATCCCATCACTCTGGAAGAATTGCAGAACATCCCAGGCGTGGGACCTGGCAAGGCCAAGCGATATGGCAAGGAGTTTATCGATATCATCAAGAAACATGTTGAGGAAAACGAGATTGAACGTCCTGAGGACTTGCGTGTGCGCACTGTCGCTAACAAGAGCAAACTCAAGGTAGAACTCATCACAGCCATTGACCGCAAGGTGCCGTTTGATGCGCTGGCCGAGAGCAAGGGTCTGGCCTTTGACGAGTTGCTTGACGAGCTGGAAGCCATTGTGTATAGTGGAACCAAGATAAACATCTCTTACTATCTGGATGAGGTCATCGATGACGACATTCAGGAGGACATCTTTGATTATTTCAAGGAAAGTGAGAGCGATGATATCCCGACGGCACAGAAGGAGTTGGGACCTGATTACACCGAAGAGGAAATCAGGCTTGTTCGCATCAAGTTCCTGAGCGAGATGGGAAACTAATCAAGTTATCAAGGGCAGGGGAGAGCACCACAATGATGGTCTCTCCCCGCTTTTTTTAACAAATTATCTTTTTTGTGATATTGAAATATAATTTTTTAAATCACGTTGCGTTATATTAAAGTATGTTTTCTTGAAATAACTAACGAAACAATATATTGATTCATTTATCGACACGATGAAAACTAAGTTATTGATTTGTTCCTTGCTGCTGGGGTCGGCATTGCTAACCCTTGCTGCTAAGGATCCTGTGCTCATGACCATCAATGGCAAGGACGTCAAATTGTCCGAGTTTGAGTATCTTTACAACAAGAACAACCAACAACAGGTTGAAAAAGAATCGCTTGACCAGTATGTGGACCGCTTCATCCTTTACAAGCAGAAGGTGGCAGATGCCGAGGCCAATGGCCTAGACACAACGGCCTCGTTCCGCAAGGAGTTTGACGGATACAAGAAGGAGCTGGCTGCCCCCTACATGGTTGAGGATACAACTTACAGGTGGAAGTTCATCCAGGAAGCCTATGAGCGTTCCAAGACCGAGGTGGACATCGACCACTTCATGTTGCCGTTGACAACCACCGAGCTGGGCAACAATATGCGTATGAGCATGATGGACAGCTTGCGCAACTGCATCCTGGCAGGTCAGGATTGGGGCAAGCTGGCCGATGAATATTCCAGTGACCCCTCCAAGGAACGCAACCACGGTCACTATGGCTACATTGGTGCCAACACGTTCCCCTATGAGTTTGAAAACGTGGTCTATGAGACACCAGTGGGCGAGATTTCCAAGCCTTTCCGCACTCAGTTTGGCATTCACATGTTGCGTGTCAATGCACGTCGTCCCTATGAGGGCGTGCGCGCTAGCCACATCATCAAGATGTTCCCGCGCAACGCTACCGAGGAACAGAAACAAGAGGCCAAGCATCAGATTGATTCAATTTATGCCTTGCTCAAGGCTGGTGCTGACTTTGAGGAACTGGCCAAGGCCGAATCTCAGGATGGCACGGCGAAGCGTGGCGGCGATTTGGGATGGTTCTCGCGTGGACACATGGTGCAGCCATTTGAAGATATCGCATTCAAGATGCAAGACGGTGAAATCAGCGAGCCTTTTGCTACCCAGTTTGGATACCATGTTATTAAAAAGGTAGCGCATGGCACACGCCCGTTGAGCGACTTGCGAAGCACCATCGAGACCAGCATCAACCGTGACCAGCGTTCTGGCTTGATACGCAAGCATCGTCTGGCCGACCTCAAGACCAAATACAACTTCAAGACCGATGCGGGTCTGGATAATTACATCACTAGCACTATGGCGCAGCATGGCGACTTTGACTCGACTGTTATTGCTGAGTTGTCTCACTCCAACCGCACGCTCTACACCTATGGTGACAAGCGCTCACAGACGGTGGCCGCCCTTGGCAAGGCTTTAAACCCCAAGGCTCACATCCATGATAGTGAGAAAGCCATGGAGTATGTCAACAGTGTTATTGACCAACTTGCCGAGAAGGATTTGCTCGAGTATAACAACCAGATGCTCATTGAAAGCAATCCCGAATATCGCAACCTCGTCAACGAGTATCGTGACGGTTCGCTGCTCTATGAAATCAGTAACCGTCGCATCTGGCAGGCTGCTGGCAAGGACTCCGTGGGCTTGCAGCAGTACTTTGAACAGAACCGTAGCCACTATACGTGGAACGAACCGCACTTTAAGGGTATTATCCTTAATGCCAAAAACGATACCATCCTCAATGCTGTGAAGGCCGATATCGCAACTTTCGGTGCCGACACGCTCACCGATGCCCTACACAACAAGTACGGTCAGGACATCCGCATGGAGCGCATGTGTGTTAAGCAGGGTGAGAACCCCCAGGTGGACTACCTCGTGTTCAAGACTGGTGTTAAACCAGACCGCAAGACCTACCCCGAGTGCATGGTGCTTGAGGGACATTTGCTCAATGCCCCCGAGGAGTTGAACGACGTGCGCGGTGCTGTCACCAGCGATTATCAGGACGTGCTGGAGAAGCGTTGGGTTGAGGAACTCAAGGCTAAGTATCCCGCTAAGGTTAACCAGAAAGTTCTCAAGCAAGTCAAGTAAAGAACTTTGTATATTCTGTCTTATGAAACCAGTCGCAACGTTGCCATGTTGTGACTGGTTTTTTTAGTTCGCCCAGCATGGGCACGTTCTAACGGGTGCAAGTCCCTAACACGCCCTAACAGCGGGAGGTGTATAGCCCGAGGACAAGAATGTCCGCCGCGAGACGCCTAGGCAAACGTCTAGTCTGGCGAACAGAACTTGATGTAAGGCTTGTTGATGAAAGTCAGAATTTTTGTATCTTTGCGGTTAGATAGAAGTAAAAGAATATGAAAAGTTATAGAATTATCCTGCTGACAATAGCCATGTTGCTCTCGTTGTTGACGTGGGCATGGGGTGGGGTGGTGCGTCTTGCCATCCTGAGTGACGTGCACGTGACCCCTGGCAATGCTAATGACGGCAAGTTGCGTGAAGCGGTCGCCGAAATCAACTCGACTGCAGTTGATGCTGTGCTGATGACAGGAGACCTTACTAACGAAGGCAGTGATGAGCAGTTGCGTCATGTCAAGTCGATATTGGACTGCATTACTCATCCGTTGTATGTCATCCCTGGCAATCACGAGAACAATTGGAGCCAGAGCGCCTGCAAGACGTTTACCGACCTGTGGGGCAGTGACAGATTTGTTTTCACGTTGGACAGCCTTGTCGTGATTGGTCTTAACTGTGGCCCATTCATGAAGATGGGTGACGGTCATGTGAAACGTGAGGACCTGTTGTGGCTCGACAGCACACTCAATGCCATGGTGCATCCTGGAATGAGTGTGTTGAGTATTAATCATTATCCCATTCTTGACGATTTAGACAACTGTGCAGCATACGTCGAGGTGCTCAAGCACTATCCTGTGATAACGCATCAGTGCGGGCATTATCACCGCTGGCGGTTGTACGAGACCGATGGTATCAATGGTGTGATGGTGAGAGCGCTGGACATGGGTAACGGCAACTATGGCTATACACTCATGGACATCGACCTAGGGCGCGGTTGGATACATGTTTATAATAAGGAGATAGGCAAGGAACCGACTGTGATGTTTGCCTATCGCATCAACTTGGATTATAACTCCAGTCACGCGACGCAAGACGTGGCACTCAACACAGTGGGTGTTGAGGCAACTCGTGTGGTGCAGGACAATGCGTCAATATTCACGCGCGTGGGTATCGATAGCCGCAACTTGTACTATGGAAACTCGCTAGGTTATTGCAAGGCGGTTGATAAGCGCACAGGCAAGCTAGTCTGGCAGTACAAGACCGATGGGATGTTGTTTGCCCGCCCCGCTGTGGGTGACAAGGTGGTGGTCCTGCCCACTAGCGACAAGCGTCTGGTGTGGTTGGATAAGCTTACGGGCAAAGCGTTGTGGCAACATGAGGCATCGGGCCCCTATGTCGCCGATGGCATTGTGCACGGTGGCATCCTCTATCAGGGTGGTTACAAGACGTTTCAGGCTTGGGATGTGAAACATCACCGTCTGCTGTGGCACTATGATAGTATCAATAACTATTGTCAAGCCGAGCCTGTGGTGAACAGTGATGACGTGATATTTGGCGCATGGGACACGCGTTTGCGCTCATTGGACCGTCGCACTGGCTCATTGCGGTGGCAATGGGACAATGGCAATGCGGGCAACCTGTTCAGCCCAGGCAACGTTGTGCCGGTGGTGACCGACCGCCATGTTGTGATTGTTGCCCCCGACCGTGTGACCACTGCATTGGATCGTCGCTCTGGCCAGCAACTGTGGCGCGAGAAGAACCAGTACAAGGTGCGCGAGAGTTTGGGACATAATGCTGACGGTAGTGTGGCCTATGCCAAGACGATGGATGGTGAGCTGGTGGCAATGAGCACAGGTGACTGTTATCAGCTGTTGTGGAGTGTGGACTTGGGGTTTGGATATGAACACGCACCATGCATTGTGTTGGAGCATGACGGATACATCTACTGTGGCTCACGCCGTGGACGCGTGGCTGTGGTTGATGCCAACAGCCACGAGGTGGTTTACAATGTTGCGCTGGGCAGCAGTGAGGTGAACGGTTTTGAGGTGGACACGCGTGGCGATGTCTATTGTTCGCTGGTCGAGGGAGCCATCTGGCGACTGTCGAGACATTGACCCGATTGGAACTGGCACGGAAATTGCAGTCTATCAGTGAAAATATGCGCCAACGTGTCGATGAGTTGTTAAAAATTGGCACTTTTTGCATTTTTTCACCAAAAAAATGGACACCGATAAACATTTAGTTTATAACTTGCAACGATTTTTTACAGTAGAACGACTTTGCGTGTCACAAATTTAAACTTTTGTGACATTACAAAGTCTAAAAGCTAAACGAATATTAACGAATTTTTAAACGTAATTTTGAACTATGAAGTACCGTGTATTAGCATTGATGGGCATCCTGGCGCTTAGCGCTGGTTCATTGGTTCACGCCCAGGACTATGATGACATCTACTATGATGGCAGCAGCACCACAACCACCACAACCACGACGACGGTGACCCCGACGACACAGACTGTTGTGTATAGCGAGGTCCCGACTAAGTATAAGGTGGCTGTGAAGAAGAATTACAAGACGAGCCGCGACGTGGATGAGTATAACCGTCGCGGAGCCTATGAGAGCGATTATTATGCCTACGACGACACCATCTACAGTGATGACGAGTCGTTTGCCAACACACGTCGCATCGAGCGTTTCTACAATCCCGACATCGTTGTCTTGAGTGATGATGATGATCTGGTTGAACTCTATTATGATGAGTCTCCCACCATCAATCTGGTAATTGGCTCTAACTATGGCTATGCTGGCTATGGCTGGGGATATTCTAGCTATTATCCCTGGTACACTGGCTATTATTATCCCTGGTACTCCCGTTGGTATGACCCTTGGTATTGGAACACATGGGGTTGGGGCTATTCGTGGTATGATCCCATCTATTGGGGCTATGCTGGCTGGCACAGCTGGTGGGGCTGGGGATGGAACCGTCCTTGGCACTATGGTCATTATGGTTGGAATCCTGGACCTGGCGGACATCATCACTTCCATGCAGGTGTTGGCGGACGTGGTCACCGTGGTGGATTTGGACGACACAGTGGTGGCGGACCTGGACATGACCGTGGCGGTGTTGGACGTCGCAACGGCGGAGGCCCTGGACATGACCGTGGCGGTCGTCAGGGTGTGAACCTGGGTTCACGCAATGGCAAGCATGGTGGCCTTGCTGTGGGCAACCATGGCAACATGAACTCTCGCAATGGCCGCGTGGGCGGTGGCAACCATGGCAACATGGGCAATCGCGGTACCGCAGGCGTTACCAGTCGCTCCAGCTCAGGCAGCGGACGCACTTTCCGTGGCGTGACGGGTGCAACACGTTCGAGCGGCGTTTCAAGCGGTCGCAGCAGTTACGGCGGTAGCCGCAGCAGTGGCATGTCGAGTGGCTCTCGCAGTCATAGCGGCAGTCGCATGAGCACTGGTGGCAGCCACAGTAGTGGTCGCAGCAGTGGTGGCTTCTCACGTGGTAGCAGTGGTGGTCACAGTGGCGGCCATAGCAGTGGTCACAGTGCTGGCGGTGGCGGTGGTCACAGCCGTGGTGGCGGTGGCGGTCGTCGTTAAATGTGGCGACAGCAGTCCCATAACCCAATTCAAAACACAATATTATTTTATACACACAACATCGAAACCTTGTTTCAGATTTATCAATAGGAAATGAACAAGAAATCTATAGCCTTGTTATTGTGCGCTTCGGCTTGCACAATGATTAACGCCCAGGATGCGTTTGATGTCCTGCAAATGTCACAGACCGAACTCCGGGGCACCTCGCGCTTCATGTCGATGGCGGGGGCCTTCGGAGCCCTGGGCGGCGATTTGTCAACATTGGCACAGAACCCTGGCGGCATTGGCGTGTATCGCAGCAATGATGTGGGCATCACTCTCAGTCTGGACTGCAACAGTAGCAATGCTGGCATGGGAGCCACCAACGAGACCAAGTTTAACGTGAATAATGTGGGTTTTGTTGGTACCTATCGGCTGGATAGTGAGAAAGTGCCCAACCTCAATTTTGGTTTCACGTTCAATCGTGTGCAGTCCTACAACCGTCACTATACGGGTAGTGTTGGTAACCTCAGCAACTCGTTGAGCAACTATGTTGCAACGTGGCTCAATGATGATGGCTTTGGGGCCAGTGATCTGACTGAAACATCGTCGTTCAGTCCTTACTTTGATGGCTATGCTCCTTGGATTGGCATTGTTTCTTATGACATGCCCGTCTATGAGTCGAGTGACCGTTACACTGGCGGCAATGTGGGCATTGTCACTACCGAAAATGGTCAGATGAGGGGATTGTACGGTAATGGAACTAGTGGCAGCGCATTTTTTGAGGTCGAGGAGCGTGGTCATGCTGATGAATACAACATTGCCTTTGGTGGCAATGTGGCTAACAAGGTGTACTGGGGTCTTGACCTTGGCATCACCGACATGGATTACGAGAGCTACAACTATTATGGCGAGACGCTTGAAAATGCTCGCGTCATGCAGAGTACTGACAACACTTATGCTGAGTTTGGTTATGAGAATTATCTCCATACCAGTGGCACTGGTGTGAATGCCAAGTTTGGTGTTATTGTTCGTCCCACCAGCGCATTGCGCATCGGTGCCGCGTTCCACACGCCCACCTACTATGACTTGCGTGATACCTACTATGTGGGGGCGGCTCTGGAGGCTGGCATTGGTGACGAGATGATGTACTATGCCGAGAAAGGCAGCAACGATGGCTATGATTATACGACAGAATACACCATCCGTACACCGTGGCACTTCATTGGCAGTGTGGCTGGTGTCATTGGCAAGAGTGGTATCATCAGTCTCGATTATGAGTATGTTGCAAACCAGTCGATGCGCATCGGTGACAATTCACGTGAATATTACTATGATGTGACCGAGCGTGTCAAGGACTATTACAAGCCATCGCACATCTTTAGACTGGGTGGTGAGTACCGCTTGACCCCATCGTGGAGCCTGCGTGCTGGCTACAGCATCAAGACCACTCAAGTGGAGAAGGGCATTGACGACAATGAGGTCAACGTGGTTACTGTATCGACCAACCCTGCTTATCAGTATGACAACACGGTTCAATATCTGACCTGTGGTGCGGGATATCGCTATCGCTCTTTCTATGCAGACTTGGCATATGTCCACAAGTATCGTCAGAGCGTTTACAATGCCTTCTCGCCTGTCAACGACAGCTATGGCTATGAACCCAATGTGAGTGCAGATGTGAAAGACCACAACAACCGCATCTCGCTCACCCTAGGCGTAAGATTTTAACCCAGAATTACGTTTATAAAATTCATGTTTGCTGGCGGTGCGTCTTGTGACGTGCCGTCGGTTTTTAATGCCTTATTATAAAAAAATATTAAAATATATGGTGAAGTATTCTTTTTTGAAAAAAAATGATTACTTTTGTAGCAACATAAAACCTAACTTGTTCAACTTAAAAAACTAATTAACTTATGAGCAAAGAAAAATCTAAAGTCACAGTAAAACGAGGAAAAACAGCTAGCCAGAAATTGATGGAGATGGAGGAGCGCTATGGCGCACACAACTACCATCCGCTACCAGTCGTGCTTCACAAGGGCAAAGGTGTGTTCGTGTGGGATGTTGAGGGAAAGAAATATTTTGATTTCCTGTCTTCCTACTCTGCCGTTAATCAGGGTCACTGCCACCCGCGCATTGTGAAAGCGTTGAAAGACCAGACCGATGTGCTGTGTCTCACCTCGAGAGCATTTTATAATGATGCTCTGTGTGAATATGAGAAATACATCCACAACTACTTTGGTTATGACCGCGTGTTGCCCATGAACACTGGTGCCGAGGGCGTTGAGACTGCCTTGAAGCTGGCTCGTCGCTGGGGCGCTGTGAAGAAAGGGATACCCAACGATAAGATTAAAATCATCTGCTGCTCGGGCAACTTCCATGGCCGCACCGTGACGGTTATCACCATGAGTGACGACCCCAGCTCATTTGCAGACTATGGTCCTCTGACCCCTGGCTTTATCCGCATCCCCTACAATGACCCCGCTGCGTTGAAAGAGGCTCTGGAGAAACATGGTGATGAGGTTTGTGCATTCATCGTTGAACCCATCCAGGGCGAGGCTGGTGTGTTTGTGCCCGATGATGGATATTTGAAGAAATGTTTCGACCTGTGCCACGAGCACAATGTACTGTTCATCGCCGATGAGGTTCAGACGGGTATCGCCCGCACGGGCAAGATGCTGTGCAGTGAGCACGATGGCATCCGTCCCGACATCGTGGTGCTTGGCAAGGCCCTGGGTGGTGGTGTGCTGCCTGTTTCGGCATGTCTTGCCGATGATGATATCATGCTCAACATCAAGCCTGGCGAGCATGGGTCAACATTTGGTGGTTTCCCCCTGGCCGCACGTGTGGCAGTTGAGGCATTGAAGGTGGTAAAGAATGAGAAACTGGTGGAGAAGGCCGAGAAGATGGGTAAAATTTTCCGTGAAGAAATCAATAAGATTAACTCGCCATTCATCGTGCAAGTGCGTGGCCGTGGCTTGTTGAACGCCATCGTGACCAAGCCCATCAATGGCAAGACTGCATGGGACATTTGCTTGAAGATGATGGACAACGGCTTGTTGGCCAAGCCCACCCATGATGATATCATCCGCTTTGCACCGCCCTTGTGCATCACCGAGAAGCAGCTCATGGATGCTATCGCTATCATCAAGAAGACGTTTGAGGAAATGGCATAATAACCTAATTATAAAGACATTTCAACAAAACATTTATATATGAACAATTCTGTTATCACATTCCCGCTACCGGCCAACGAACCGGTCAAGGCTTATCTGAAAGGCTCACCTGAGCGTGTGGCTCTTGAAAAGGAGCTGGAACGTCAAAGTAACCTCGTGGTTGACATCCCCATCATCATCGGTGGTAAGGAAATACGCACTGGTGACACGGGACAAGTGACCTGCCCCCACGACCACAAGCATGTGCTTGCTACCTATCACAAGGTGGGCAAGAAGGAGGTGGAAATGGCCATTGAGGCTGCCATGGAAGCCCACAAGCAGTGGAGCCGCACTCCGTGGACAACACGTGCTGCCATTGTGATGAAGATGGCTGAATTGCTTGCTACCAAATATCGTCCCATCATGAATGCCGCTTGCATGCTGGGTCAAAGCAAGAATATTTTTCAGGCCGAAATTGATTCGGCGTGTGAGACCATCGATTTCTTCCGTTACAATGTGCACTATGCATCCAAGATTTATGGCATGCAGCCCAAGGATGGCGTTGCGCAATTGAACCACACCGAGTTCCGTCCGCTTGAAGGGTTTGTTCTAGCGGTGACCCCGTTCAATTTCACTTCCATCGCTTCCAACTTGTGCATGACACCTGTTCTGATGGGTAACGTGGCACTGTGGAAACCCTCGACAACCGCCCTGTTGAGCAATTACTATCTGATGCAACTCTATAAGGAGGCTGGCCTGCCCGATGGCGTTGTGAACTTCCTGCCTGGCAGTGGCGCCCTCATCGGTGAGGTGGCAACACAGTCCAAGTACTTCTCGGGCATCCACTTCACAGGTTCGACACAGACGTTCAACTCGTTGTGGAAACGTGCTGGTGAGGGACTGGAGCGTTACATCTCCTATCCGCGTCTGGTGGGCGAGACGGGTGGCAAGGATTTCATCTTTGTTCATCCCTCGGCAGACAAGAAGGCTGTCGCAACAGCCGCCTTCTGTGGCGCATTTGAGTTCCAGGGTCAGAAGTGCTCGGCTGCTTCACGCATGTATATTCCCAAGAGCATGTGGCCCGAAGTGCTTGAAGACATGAAACGCATGGCCAGTGAGGTGAAGATGGGCGACGTGAAAGACCCAGAAAACTTTATCAATGCTGTGATTGATGAGGCTTCGTTTGACAAGATTGAATCCTATATCGAGTTCGCTAAAAAAGCCAAGGATGCCAAGGTTGTGCTGGGTGGCAAGTGTGACAAGTCGGTGGGTTACTTTGTTGAACCAACCGTTATCGAGACCGAGAATCCTCACTTCAAGTCCATGGAGGAGGAAATCTTTGGTCCAGTGCTGACTGTTTACCCCTATGATGACGATAAGGTCGAGGAGGCTGTGAAACTGTGTGACGAGACTTCGCCCTATGGCCTCACAGGTGCTGTGTTCGGTCAGGATCGCATGGCTGTCGAGAAGATTAGCGACGCATTGTGCTATGCTGCTGGCAACTTCTACATCAACGACAAGCCCACAGGTGCAGTTGTTGGCTTGCAACCATTTGGCGGTGCACGTGCCAGTGGCACCAATGACAAGGCTGGTGGAGAGTTTAACCTGATACGCTGGTGCATCCCGCGTGTCATCAAGGAGACACTCATCTCCCCGACAGATTATCGTTATACCTACCTGAAAGAATAATTAATTAAACTATAGCTGATAAACGGCTGGACATTAACATTGGTGGTGTCCAGCTGTTTTATATAATAGTGAGAAAAATTTTACTAATTGCAAGAAAATACGTACCTTTGCAGCCGATTTAGAAACATTTAAACCGAATAACAATCTTAAAAGACCATCCAAACATGTTACAACAACAAGCTATCTCCACATCGATGCGCAACAAGGCGTTCATTATCGCTCTGATTTCGTCGGCCACATTTGGCATGGTACCATTTTTTGCTGTGCCTGCCCAGCGTGCTGGCATGAGCGTGAGCACGTTGCTCGTTTACCGCTATGCGTTTGCGAGCCTTGTTTTGCTGTTCCCTGTCATTTACACTCGCACAAGTTTGCGCCTGACGATGAAAGATTTTCTCAAGTTGTTGGGGCTTGGGGGTGTGTTTGTTGGCACCTCGGTGACCCAGTTCCTGGGTTTTCAGTACATGGACACTGGTGCCGCCACAGCACTGCAATACAGTTACCCCGTGTTTGCGCCTTTGCTCACCTATGTCATGTTCAGGGAAAAGTTGACAATGCGTGTTGTGGTGGCAATTGCCTTGGCAATATTTGGTTGTGTATGCCTGTCAGGTGTGTTGAGCGAGCCCAGTGCGACCCATGAACACATGATTTGGGGTGTGCTGCTTGAGCTGTGCTCGGGTTTGCTGTTTGCTATCTATCTTGTGATTATTCCCAATGCCAAGTTTGACGACAAGAACATGAACAGCAGCAAGTTGACGTTCTATGTTTATTTCTTTGGCTTCTTTATCACCATCTTGTTTGCATTGTGTCAAGGTGGCATTGAGTGGTGGGGACACTATAGCACCGAGGTTATCATCAAGATTCTCATCTTGAGTCTTATTCCCAGTGCATTTGCCACAATAACATTGAACATGAGTGTGAAGATTATTGGCAGCACATTGTCATCTATCTTGAGCACCATGGAACCTGTGACGGCAATGATATTGGGCGTGTTGTTCCTGGGTGACAAGCCCGATGTGTGGGCCTCGGTGGGATTTGTGGTTATCATTGCCGCCGTGCTGTTGATTGTTATCAAGACTCCCGATTTGCCCAAGGCACCGTCGCACCAGAAACACGATGTTGGCACCTCGCACTGAAATTTTGATTAATTTTAACATCAATTTTTCAGATAAAGTGTTAATTTTGTCGTTTGATAACTATAAACTTTAGATTGTCTGTTTGGTCTAAAGGTAAAATTGATAACGATATGGGAACTAACGAGACTGGTATGTTGCGCAGTGTGAGATACTTCTTTGGTATTTTCATGGTGCTGTTCTATCTGGCTGTCGCTGTGTTGTTGGCGACCAATTTCTTTGGCTTCGCTTTCAGCAAGTGGTTGCAGTGGTTGTTTGCAGTGCTTTTTGGCCTGTATGGTCTGTACCGTGGCTACCGTCTGGTGACCGGCCAGGATTTTTATGGCCGCCGTCCAACGACCAGTGATGATGATGAGACTCGTTATACCACCTATGCCGAGGAACTCAAGAAAATGACCGAATCAAGTAATGATGACAATAATGAACAAGTCAAATAACAAACACTACTCAATGTTAGCGGCCATTTGCCTGCTGGCTGTGATGATGCTGTCGGCATGTGGTGACCAACGTCCGCGCAGCACCAGCACTCGCGGCATTGCCCGCATCATGTGTGACGAGTCCTTCCAGAGTGTGCTCGAGCAGGAGATTGCTGTTTTTGAATACTCCTATCCCGAAGCCAGCATTATGCCCGACTATGTGAACGAGGCTGCCGCGCTGGATTCTCTCATGCACAAGCATGTTGACCTCATCATCACCTCGCGTGACTTGACCACCGAGCAGCGCGAGAGCCTCAAGCGTCAGGGACGCGGCTATCGCTCGCGCATGATTGCCGTGGACGCTATTGCCATCATTGTGAACAAGCAGAACGATATCGACGAGTTGTCGATGGAAGACCTGCGGGACATTTTCACAGGCAAGGTGAAACGTTGGGGTGAGGTGTTTCCCACCAAGCTCAAGAATGATAGCATCAGGGTGTTGTTTGACGGCTCTGGCACAGGCGTGGTGCACTACATTAAGGATAAATTTCTCAACGGCGCCAATTTCGCATCCAATGTGTATGCCAAGAAATCGAGTACCGAGGTGTTTGATATGGTGGAGACCAACAAGAACGTTATCGGCTTGATTGGTGTGAGCTGGATTACATCAGACCTCAAGGCTACCGAAAAGCCCATAGCCGAGAAATATGAGGAACTCAAGACCAACAATGAAGTGAGTGTCATTGATTTTACCGACCGCATCAAGGTGATGCCTGTGCGTGGTGACGACCAAGTGCAAGGTGTGAAGCCCTATCAGGCACACATCAACAGTGGTGATTATCCGCTAGTGCGCACCATTTGGGCTATCGATGCCTCTTACAATGGCACGTTGGACCATGGCTTTTATACATTCTTGACAGGTGTGATTGGTCAAAAAATCATTCTGCAAACTGGCATATTGCCTGCTGCCGAACCTGTGCGTGAAGTTGAATTAATCAACTAGCCGCATGATTGGCACGGTTGTTGCTTGAATATGCCATAAAAACGAATAATAAACAATATAATATTCATATTAAATCGTTACTGAAATGAAAACTAAATTCTTTTTTGCATCACTCATTCTCATGGGTGCATCGCTGGTAGCCAATGCACAAGGCTACAAGGACGGTATCGAGTATTACAAGGTTGACAAGCTCGATAACGCTAAGGAGTTGCTGGAGCGCAACCTCAATTCGCCCAGTACCGATAAAGCTGAGGCTTACTACTATCTGGGTCAGATTGCATTGCACCAGGGCAACACTAGCGAGGCCAAGTCATATTTTGACCAAGGTATTGCTGCCAACGCCAACAATCCTTACAACTATGTTGGACAAGCTGCTATCGCCCTCAAGAACGGTGGTAGTGCCAAGGACTTGATGGAGAAGGCTCGCAAACTGAGCAAGAAAGACCCCAAGCTGGAGATGGAAATTGCTCGCGCTTATTATGATGCTAATCCCACCACATATGCCAAGGATATTGAGAAATGCATCAAGAATGCTCGCAAGTGGGATGCTGACCACCCCGACAGCTACATCTTTGAGGCTGACACCAAGGCAGACCAGAAGGATTGGGGCAATGCCGCAGGCATCTACGAGTTGGCGTTTGATCGTGACCCCGACAACATTGAGGCCTATGTGAAATATGCTAACACTTACTTTAACGTGAATCCGTCGATGGCCATTGAGCGCCTCGAGGAGTTGCAGGGCAAGGTGCCTAACAGCGCTCTGGTTCAGCGCGAGTTGGCCGAGAAGTACTACAGTGACAACTTGGGTAGCAAGGCTGCCGAGCAGTACGGCAAATACATCAAGAACCCCAACCATTTTGCACAGGACGAGGTTCGCTATGTTCAGCTGTTGTTCTTTGGAGAGAAGTACCAGGAGTCCTATGACTTGGCTACAAGTCTTGTGAACAAGCTCGACCCCAATGATGAGAAGGTTTTCTACATGCGTCGCATGCAACTTTACAACCTTGTTGAGCTGGAACGTTGGCAGGAGGCTGTTGAGGCAGGCCGTGCATTCTTTGCTATGCAAGTGCCCAAGGGGTCGACCTATGAGGTGCGTGACTACACCGACTATGGTGCAGCATTGCAGCAGGCTGGTCACAACGAGGAGGCTATTGCCGCTTACAACAAGGCCATTGAGATGAATCCCAAGAATGTTGACCTGATCCGCAACATGGGTGCCAGCTATTCTAATGCTGCCATTGACAAGGCCGAGGCTGGTGCTCCTGCCGATGAGGTGGCCGAGTGCTATGTTAAGGCTGCCCAGTACTATCAGCGCCTGGTGGATGATGGCAATAACAGCAGTGATGACTTGTTCAAGCTGTCCAAGAACTACCTCAACATTGCCAAGAACACGAGCAATCCCAGCCTCAAGGCTGATGCGCTTGCCAAGGCTAAGAAGTATGTCGCCGAGGTTGACCAACTGGTGCCTGGCAATGTGCTCATCGTGAACCAGAAGGTCTCGATTGCCCGCTTTGAGGAGGGTAAAGAGATGACTGGTGCTGCTATCCCCGCTTATAAGGAACTGTTGAGCGTACTCGATAACAAGGAAGACAAGAGTGACTATGCAAGCTATTTCCGTAGTGCCTATCAGTACCTTGCTGTTTACTACTACAACAAGGGTGACAAGGCAACCGCTAAGACCTACTATGAGAACTGGCTGCAATATGACCCAGATAACGAGAACTTGCGCAAGTTTGTTCAGGGCATGAAGTAATCTCAATTTTAACCATTACCGATGGGGCATGCTATGAGGATAGTGTGCTCCATTTTTTGTTTGGCCTCTCAGAAAATTTGATTAACTTTGCATCTCTGTTGCCTGCCATATGGCAACTTGTTAATGGTATCACGCTATAACTGTTATATCTCATGAAAGAAATGACAAAAAAGGAGTTACGACAGCTCGTCAAGCAACTCAAGGGTGCATTGACACAAGATGAGAAACGCGGGCAAGCCGCTATCGTGTTTGAACGACTATTGTCAATGCCTGTGATGGCGCAATCACAGCACATCATGCTCTACTGGTCGTTGCCTGATGAGTTACCAACCCATGACGTCGTTGGTCAATTGCTTGCACTGGGCAAGCACATCTATTTGCCCCGCATGACACAGGATTGCTCCTTGCAGGTCGTCCCTTATGCGGGAGAAGACCTGGATGATACTAATCGGTTTCATGTGGGTGAACCTGATGGCGAACCGGTAAGTCCCGATTGCCTGGATGTGATTATCGTGCCTGCGGTCGCACTCGACCGACATTGCAATCGCTTGGGAAGAGGCAAGGGCTATTATGATAGGTTGCTGGCCACTGTGACGTGTACCACCATTGGGGTGGCCCTTGATTGCCAACTGGTGGATAATGTGCCTGTTGAAGCCCATGACCGCCCTCTGGATTGTGTGATAACGCCCTCGACATGTGTGTTCAATGGCGATAAGGAAAAACTGTTCAGAATCTATCCTGATGCATAGCAATCATATCATTGTCATACTTTTTGCGGCTATTAGTTTGTTGGCTCAAGCTGCGAGCGAGCAGTTGCCAGTTGACCCTGACTTGAGGATAGGGCGATTGGATAACGGATTGACCTATTACATACGCCACAACGAACAACCCAAGTGGCGTGCCGAGTTCTGGCTCGTTCAGAACACTGGGTCGCTGGTCGAGGAGGACGATGAACGAGGTATGGCTCACTTTATCGAGCACATTGCCTTTGACGGCACAAGGCATTTTCCAAACATTGACATGGTGACTGTGTTACAGAACAATGGCGTGTCCTATGGACGCGACATCAATGCATCAACAGGATTTGACAACACGCGATTTAAAATTTCACAAGTTCCCACGGTAAGGGAAAGCTTGTTGGATTCTGTCTTGCTCATGTTGCGTGACTTGTCGTGTGACCTCACATTTGACAGTGTGGCCATTGAGCGTGAGCGTGGAGTCATTGAGGAGGAGTGGAGACAACATGCCGACTACACAATGCGCATGTATGAGGCGACATTGCCCATCTTGATGCCTGGTAGCCGTTATGCCACACGCATCGCTATTGGTGATATGGATGTTGTGCGTCACCTCACACAGGACCAGCTGACCCACTTTTACCAGCGGTGGTATTGTCCAACTCGTCAGGCTGTGTTCATTGTGGGTGACTTTGACCCCCAGCGCATGGAACAGCAGTTGCGCAGCATCATGGGTAGTGTGCCATCTTGCACCCAGCCAGATGCTTCCCCAATGCTGGGAGCTATAACAGACCATCAGGGTGTTACCTATGCTTTGCATACCGACCCTGAGGCGTCACGGTCGATGGTTTATCTGTTTTTTGAACACGAGATTTTTCCCATGGCTAGACGCAACACCATGGATTACTTGACGCACAACGTTACGTCAATGCTCGTTCAAAACATGCTCACCGAGCGGCTGGTGCAACTCGCTCGTTCATCCCAGTCACCCATGGATTATGCCACGGTTTATGACCAGCAGTTTATTGTGTCGCACACACGCGACGCATTGACCATGGTGGCATTGTCCAAGCAAGGACGCACCATGCAAGTGCTTGACACATTGATGACTTGTGCTGCTCGTGCTGTGCAGCATGGGTTTGTGCAAAGTGAACTGGACAGGGCACGCACCAATGCCATCAGTGCATTTCAGAGCATGATAGATGAGGCAAGCAATCGCACTAGTAGCGAATATGTCGAGGAGTACATTGATCACTACATCAACGGTGGTTATGTGCCAGGTGTTGTTGCCGAGAGCCACATGTTGCTTGACGCGTTGGCTCGTGTGACATTGAGTGATGTGAATGGATATCTGATGTCAATAGTCGCTAAGGATAACGTCAGCGTACTCATTTCTGGTCCACAGAGCCCAGTTGGGAGTACTAGCGTTTATCCCACATCCCGTGATGTGATATCACACTGGTCGCGCACGATGAGCACGTCTCAAACACAATATGAGGATGGACAGGCTGGCGAAACGTTATTAAAACAACAACCCGTTCCAGGGTATATAATTGCCGAGTACACCGACACAACCACTGGTGTCACAACCATGACATTGGGTAATGGTGCGACTGTGCGCCTCAAGCCCACCGCATGGCGCAATAGCGAAATCTTGTTCAATGGGTTGAGCCTGGGCGGTGAATGGGCTTATGGTGATACTGCGGACATCAATGTGCGCATGATGGATGCTGTGGTAGAGAATAGCGCCATGGGTGGTCACAGCGTTAACGACTTGTACAAGTTGATGAGTGGCAAGCAGCTGGGTCTCGTGTTCTCGCTAAATGACCCCACCGAGCAATTGTCAGGCGGCTGTGTTACCGCTGATGTTGAAACACTCATGCAACTGTGCTATCTTTATTTTACTGATGTGTCGGTTGATAAAGAAGCACTGGCTGTACTCAAGAACAGAACTCGTTCGCAGATAGAACAAGCTGCCTATGACCCGCGCATGGTCTTTTCGGACTCTATTGGCAGCACTCTCTATTGCGGCAATCCCATGTACCGCACCGTGCGTGTCGAGGATATCGACAAGCTTGACGGTGAGCGGGTATTGCAACTTTATCGACAGCGCATGGCCAATATCGGTGATTGGTCATTCTCGATAGTGGGCTCATTCACTGTGGAACAGATGCGTCCCTTGATTGAACGCTATCTGGCATCGTTGCCCGATAATGGCCACCGTGAAATTGCAGGTGCTTACAAACCCATGATGGCTACAGGAATGGTCGATAATGAGTTTAAGGTTGCCATGCGCAATCCGCACACTTCGGTTTATGTTTCAATGATGGGTGACCGTCAGTACAGTTTTGACGATGAGTTTATGATGAATCTCACCGGACAGGCAGTGGGGGCAGCATTACTATCATGCTTGAGGCAAGAGAAGCAGGGCACCTATGATGTCGCTGCCGATGGTACAATCTCACTCTATCACAACCGATGGATGATTAACTATGAGTTTGACACCTCGGTAGCTGACCGTGACAGCATGATTTCTTATGCCGACTATGCTGCTCATCTCATCATGCACAATGGTGTGTCACAGGAGTTGTTTGACAAAATCAAGGAACAGGCTCGGCTAGAGCATGAGACTAGTATGCAGACCAATGCCTATTGGCTGCGTGTGCTGCAACAACAGGCTCTGGGCATTGATATCATTGGAGGATGGGAAAGATTGTTCCCAACGTTGACACAGGAGAAGTTGAATGCCTACATGCGGTCACTGCGACCACACACCAGATTGCGCGTGATAATGAACTAGTACCCCTTGCGGTACTTGTTCTGAGGGTCTTCTTCAAGGATGCTCATGTAGCTCGCATAGCGCGACTGGGCAATGCGATGGTCGGCCACCGCTTGCAGCACGGCACACCCGGGCTCATTGGTGTGTGTGCAGTTATTGAAACGGCATTCAGCCGAGATTTCAAATATCTCGCGGAAGTAATGGGCAACTTGAGCTCGTTCAAAGTCAATGGTGCCGAAGGCTTTTACACCTGGTGTGTCGATGATGGCACCGCCGTTGGGCAGGTCCAGTAGCTCGCTGAAGGTGGTTGTGTGCATGCCCTTGTGGTGGGCGTGGCTCACATCACCAACGCGCAGTTGAGCACCTGGAACCATCATGTTGATGATGGAAGTCTTGCCCACGCCACTGTTGCCCGACAACAGTGACATCTTGCCATGCAACACCTTGCGCAACTCGTCAACGCCCTCACCTGTGACAGTGGACAATGCGACCACTGTGTACCCGATGTTCTCGTACAGATAACGTACCGCTTGAAGCAAGTCACGATCTTCGGTTTCGGTCAGCAGGTCAACCTTGTTGATGGCTAGCACCGCTGGCACTTGGTAGGCCTCGGCAGTGGCCAGAAAACGGTCGATAAACGTGGTGCTGGTCACAGGATTTGTTAATGTGGCGACCAGTACAGCCTGGTCCAGATTGGCTGCGATGATTTGAAATTCTTTGGACAAATTGCTTGAACGTCGTATGATGTAGTTGCTGCGTGGTGCAATGTCGCCAACCACTGGTGTGTCGTCGTTGCGTTGCTCAACCTCAACAATGTCGCCCACAGCCACAGGGTTGGTGCAACGCAATCCGCGCAGCCGCAATGTGCCACGCATCTTGCAGTTCACAGTGCCATTGCCATTATCCAATCTCACCGTCACCCAGCTGCCTGTGTTCTTGATAACTAGTCCTCTCATGTCACGTTACCCTTAGGAAATTTCACCACCAGTGTACAATTGATAATATTTTCCCTTGAGCTCAAGCAGCTCGTCATGCGTTCCTCGCTCGATAATGCGGCCTTTTTCGAGTACGATAATACAGTCGCTGTTGCGCACGGTGGACAAGCGGTGGGCAATGACAAATGTTGTGCGTCCTTTCATGAGTGAGTCCATGCCTTGCTGCACCAGGCGTTCGGTGCGTGTGTCGATGCTGCTGGTGGCCTCGTCCAGGATGAGCACGGGCGGGTCGGCAACGGCAGCGCGAGCAATGGCAAGCAACTGACGCTCGCCTTGGCTCAAGTTGCCGCCATCGGCATTGAGCACGGTCTGGTAACCATTGCTCAGACGTCGTATGAAACTGTCTGCATTGACGAGCTTGGCAGCCTCGATACACTCCTGGTCGGTGGCATCCAGCCTGCCATAGCGTATGTTGTCCATCACGGTGCCAGTGAACAACTTGGTCTCTTGTAGCACCATGCCCAGACTGTGGCGTAGGTCCTGTTTGCAGATGTCGTTGATGCTGATGCCGTCATACAGGATTTTACCGTCCTGAATGTCATAGAAACGGTTAATCAGGTTGGTGATTGTGGTCTTGCCGGCACCCGTACCACCCACAAAGGCTATCTTCTGGTCGGGCATGGCATCGATGTCGATGTCAAATAGCACCTGCTTGTCGGGGGTGTAACCAAAGTCCACCATGTTGAACTTAACGCCACCAAACACTTTCACATACTTGTAGCTGCCGTCATCTTGAGGCACTTTCCATGCCCATAAGTCGGTGCGATAGTCGCAAGGATAAATGGTGCAATCGCTGCCCTGAATGGCGTTGACCAGTGTCACGTTGCCGTTATCGGTCTCGCTGGGCTCGTCAACAATCTTGAAAATGCGGTCGGCACCCACCGAGGCGTTAAGTACGCTGTTGATTTCTTGACTGATGCTGGCAATGGGACGTGCAAAGCTCTTGTTCAATGTGAGGAAAGCCACAAGTGTACCCAGTGTCATGCCGCTATAACCATTGATGATGAGAGCTGCACCCAGCACGCCCATGAGTACATAGCTCAAGTGGCCCAAATTTCCGTTGACTGGCATCACAATGTTGCCAATGCGGTTGGCATCATAGGTGTTGCTTCGCAACTCTTCATTGATGCGTTCAAATTGCTCGATAGCCTTGTCCTCGTGACAAAAGACTTTCACAACCTTTTGACCCGTCATCATTTCCTCGATAAATCCGTTGACCTCGGCCAGCTTTTGCTGTTGCACGCGGAAGTGTTTGCGTGAACGTTTGCCTAGCCATGTTGTTGTCCATGCCATCACAAGAGCCATGACAATCGACAGCAGGGTCATGGGCACACTCATCACAATCATGCTGGCAAAAGTGATGCCCAGTGTGATGAGTGAGTTGAAGGCTTGTGGCAAACTTTGGCTAATCATTTGTCGCAACGTGTCCACATCGTTGGTGTAGGTGCTCATCACGTCACCATGAGAATGACTGTCAAAGTAGCTGATGGGTAATGATTGCATATGCTCAAACATGCCTGTGCGCAACTTCATCATCGTGCCCTGGCTCACCTTAATCATGAGGCGACTGTGCAGGTAGGAACACAATGCTCCAAATATTAACACGGCACCCAACTTGAGCAGTGTTTGGGCAAGCGGTCCATAGTCGGGATGGGCTTGCCCCATCAGCGGGGTGATGTAGTCGTCAATGAGTGTTCGGGTGAATAGTGTGGATGCCAGCGTGGTACACGCTGTTACAACGATACAGGCCGCTACAGCAAGGAATGAGAACTTGTAGTTCTTCATCACAAATTTCAACAGGCGCCACAGCGTGTTGCGCTTGTTCACACCAGTAGTGTCCACCACTTGATTGCGGTTGTCTTTTCCTCCGGGCATTTTCATCGCTTGGCCTCCTTTCTGTCACTTGTGGGTTGGTCAAAGTCACCACCATCTTGGTCCTGAATGGTGCAGATTTCTTGATAAATCTTGCAAGTCTTGAGCAGGTTGTCATGAGTGTCAAATCCTGCCATCTTGCCGTCCTCCAGCACCAGGATGCGGTCACAATCCTTGATGCTGCTGATGCGCTGGGCAATGATGAGGCGGGTCATGTTGGGCAGGTTGTCGCGCAGCGCGGCACGGATGCGGGCGTCGGTGGCGTTGTCACACGCGCTGGTGCTGTCGTCAAGCACCATCACCTTGGGCTTCTTGAGCAGGGCGCGGGCGATGCACAGGCGCTGTTTTTGGCCTCCCGACACATTGGTTCCACCTTGTTCGATGCGGGTGTCATAGCCGTCGGGCATCTCCTGGATAAACTCGTCGGCACACGCTATTCGGCAAGCCTCGCGACATTGATCCAGTGTGGCATTCTCGTCTCCCCAGCGCAGGTTGTCCAGAATGGTGCCGCTGAACAGCACGTTCTTTTGCAATACCACGGCCACATTGTTGCGCAATGTCTCCAGGTCATAGGTGCGGACATCCTTGCCGCCAATGCGTACCGTGCCACGCGACACGTCATACAACCGGCTTACTAGATTGATAAGTGAGGACTTGCCACTGCCCGTGCCGCCAATCACGCCAATGGATTCTCCAGAATGGATGTGCAGGTCAATGTTGTTGAGTGCATATTCGCCACTACCTCCCTTGTAAGCAAAATAAACCTTGTCAAAGTCGATGCTGCCATTGGGAACGTCAGTGTCGGCATTGGTTGGATTCTCAATGTCGGGTTCTTCTTCGATGACTTGCGCCACACGTTGGCCGCTTGCAATACTCTGAGTGATAGTTACAAATATCATGCTCAACATCATCAACGAGGTGAGGATGGTCATCACGTAGGTGAACAACGATGTCAATTGGCCAGTGGTCAATGAACCTCCAACGACAAATTGGGCGCCAAACCATGAGATTGCAATAATGCAGCCATAGACCACAATGTTCATTACTGGGCGGTTAAGTGCCATCAGGTTTTCGGCTTTTACGTTCAAGTCATACAAGCGACGTGCAGCCTTGAAGAACTTGCTGTTTTCGTAGTCCTCGCGCACAAATGCCTTGACGACCCTGATGGCCGACACATTCTCTTGAACCACAGCATTGAGTGCGTCATATTGCTTGAATACCAGGGTGAACATGCGTGAAACCCGCGTGATAATCACGGCTAGTATAACACCCAGCACCACGCTGGCAATGATGAAAATAAGGCTCAATTGCGGGCTTATCACAAAACACATGACGATGCTTGACAGCAAGTTGAATGGCGCGCGCACCGACGTGCGGATAATCTGTTGATAGGCATTCTGCAAGTTGGTCACATCGGTGGTCATGCGGGTTACTAAGCCCGATGTGCTGTACTTGTCAATGTCGCTAAAGGCAAAGCGCTGGATGTTCTTGTACATGGCGTCACGCAGGTTGCAGGCAAAGCCTGACGATGCGTATGACGAATATTTGCCTGCCAATATTGCTGCCATCATGCTCAAGAATGCCATGACCAGCATGATGATACCATACTTGTACACGCTGGGCATGTCGCCAGCACTGATGCCGTTGTCTATCAGCTTGGCGGTGACATAGGGGATGAGCACATCCAGCACCACCTCAAGCATGATAAACAGTGGCGTGAGCAACGACGCTGTCTTGTATTGCTTGACTTGTTTGAGTAGCGTTTTTAACATATATCAATTGCTATGGGAATTGTTATTTAACTCAAATTGTATAGACGTGTTTGTGATCAGACCGTTAACGTATGCCAAGCACTCGATGTGTCTGTAAAGACAATCGCCATGTGGGATGTGATAGCACTGCTTGCACTGTTGCATCCATGTTGCGTTGGCATTGCTCGGTATCGGCTGTCCAGCAGGGTTGGAGATAACGATAAGTCGCTTGTATGTCATCATATTGCGACAAGTCTTGACCACAATACACCACCTTGAGCTCATCGCAATGGTGCAATTTCAAGGGTGACAAGTCTCCACCGTCCATCCCGCACTTGGGCGACAGCGTCACCCAGTCGATGCCGTGGGGTAGGGGACGGGTGCCATTGGTCTCGATAGCGATGCGTTTGCCAGTCATTGATTTTATCGTCTGTACCATTTGCTCATCTATCCACAAGGCTGGTTCGCCACCTGTGAGCACCAGCAGGGGGGCTTGAGGATAGCGGCTCGCCTCTTGCACGAGTTGAGGCAATGACATCATGGTACCGTCCTGATGGCTAGTGTCACAAAAAGAACATCGCAGGTTGCAGCCGCTGAATCGGATAAACACCGCAGCCACGCCAGTGTGATAACCCTCGCCCTGCAACGAGTAGAAGATTTCATTAATCTTCCACATCGTTGTCAGCATCTTTCACATAGATGGCAAGATTGTTACTCGACTCGCGCACATCGGCACGGTAGCAGTTGGGAACTGTGTCCACAATCCAGCGGGCGATATTCTCGGCAGTGGGATTGAAATCTAGCACCTCGTTGAGGTTGTGGTGGTCCAGTTTGCCGTGTACCATCTGTTTGATGATGGTGAAATCGGTGACCATACCATTGTCATCCAGTGTGGCCGACTTGCAATAAACGTTCACAATCCAGTTGTGACCGTGCAGGTTCTCGCACTTGCTGTCATGGTCAAGGTGCAACTGGTGGGCTGAGGAGATTTCAAGTGTTTTTTTTACGTAATACATTGTATCTATTAATGTTTAAGCGTTTCTTTTTTCTCTGGGTTGAGGCACACTCTCGTTAAACCGCATGTAATAGAACAGGTTGACCATGCCTTTCTTGTAGCCCATGGTCACAGCGGTGGCCTTGTCACTCACAAAGATGCCATCCCTTGCCAATACAAATCCCAGCGTGCCCACTGCGTTCTGCATCTTGGTTACAATCTCTTGTTCGGTCGTTGTTGGGCAATGGTTGACGTTGAGCGTGATGATGACACACTTGACACGGGCATCCAGGTTAAACGAGGCGCTTGTGCCATCAGCATTGGCGGTTGCGATGTCTTTTTCAAACACATATTGGACAATGAACGGACCTTGGGGCAATAGCAGCGTGTTGTTGCCAGCATAGGGTAGGGCATCAGTCCCAAGCAGTCCATTCAAGTCCATGAGTGTGCTGGCGGGTGTTACACCACAGGCTCCGTTCTCATCAAACATTAACATCAGCGAAGCACAAGCCAGACTGGTGTCGATAAAACCGCGCGAAGCATAGGGGTTGTCAATACTGCCGTGTGTATTAACGAAAACAGCATCTCCAATAGGGTTTCCTGCTTTGTCGATAATGCGGCAGATGGTGTCATCCATGGCAACATAACGTTCGCCATTGATGTCGAGTATCTGGTCATGCTTGAGCGGAATGAGCACTTTATTTGACTTGTCAACCAGGCCCATCTTGCCGTTCTTGACAACCGTGAAATAGCCCGATGGTGTGCGCGAGCAATCGTCATATCCAGCCTTGTCAACCTGCTGGTGGTCTGCATTGGGATTGGCTATCTCTTTTCCTTGGGGACTAAGGCACACCAGTGAATCGCCTTTGGCGACTGGCAGGACACCATCGATGAAGTATGGCTGAATGAGCTGATAATCATCGCTGCTGGCAGTGAACATTACCTTGCCACTCTTGTCTATCACAGTAAACCGGGGTGAGACATCAGCAGGTTGGTTCTGTTCGGTCACCACGGCATAGTCGCCTCTCAAGAACAAATTGACGCTAGCATAGGTTGGGGGTACCACAGTGTCGCCATGTGTGTTAATGAAACCCCATGAGCCGTTGTCATCCTGAATGGCTGCCATGCCCTGAGCAAACATTGAACATTGTGTGATATCTTTAGGCAACATTTTTACCACATTGCCTTTGCGGTCAATCACGCACAATTGGCCACCAACTCGACTCGCAACCGCCAGACCATCATCACTGTAGGCCGTGACACTGCCATAGTGTCCGCTCACTGGTGTCGTGGGTGCACTCACGTCATAGTAGTCGTAGGTGCCATCGCTGTTCATCACATAGAACATTCCCGCAACAACAGGTGAGGGGGCATCCTCAAATGCATCACGGGCAATCACTTCGCCACTATTAACATCAATAATACTCCAACGCTGAGAACCAGCTAGTTGTACGGGTAGGTAATCGGTCTTGTATTGGTAATTCACATGGTCGTCTTGACAGCCTGATAGCACTGTGAACATGGCTATGGCAGCAAGGCACATTAACAGATTGTACGTCTTGTTCAATGTTGTCATATATGTGTTGATTTTATCTTTATTTTTCGTTTGGGACTGCAAACTTAGTTATTTTTTTACGTTCACGCAAATATTAAGTGTTATGCAAACTATTAAATTTAGTGAAATTCCGTTTTTTTTGACTTTTGGGGCAGTGTGCTTGTATTTGTTCGATTTCCTATTTTACATAATACCAATATTAATTTTTATTGATATGAGATTTAACTCATTTTCAAACCAATATGTTAACAATAACCGTAATATTAAAATGACAAGATAAAATCATGAAGCAATAACATATCTCATTGGGTGGTTTTATTTTAAAGTTGAAATTTCCCACAAACGTGACGTTCATCATTGTTATCTATTCTAGAAATTAATAATCGGATGCTTGCTGATGAAGTGCAGTAAAAAATGACTGCTTTGTTTGCTTTAGAGCCATTCAGAATGCAAAGTTAATGAAATTTTTAGCAGCTTGTCAAGTTTTATTCATATGAATTGTGATGTTGCGTTTTTACAGACAAATGTTTATACCTACGGCTTTATTTCTTTCATTGACAGATATTTGCATCTTCTTTAGCAAATGTTATTTTCCATTGACTTTTTAAACTAATCTAAGAACGATTTCTGAAATTTATTGTTTTGCGTGCATATTTATTTGAATAACAGTGAAATATTCATTGACGCCAGATGCAGTGCTGTAACATGATGCACTTGTGTTCAACTTTATCAAGCACATGTTCACCAATGCTCCCCCACCCCGATTTTAAACGGTTGCACGTGCGATTAATCAATATTTTAATTACCAGTGGAGCATCAATCAATAATTTTGTGTATCTTTGCGGCAAATTTTTAGAAAAATAAAGCGACAAATGAAGAAATTTAACGAATATAACGGGTTTAACCTGTCAGAAATCAACAAGGAAATGTTGCGCAAGTGGGATGCCGAGGACGTGTTTGGTCACAGCATCACCGAGCGCAAGGGTGCGCCATCTTTTGTGTTTTATGAGGGACCTCCCAGCGCTAATGGCATGCCTGGTATCCATCACGTGATGGCTCGCAGCATCAAGGACATCTTCTGTCGCTACAAGACCATGCAAGGCTATCAGGTGTTGCGCAAGGCTGGTTGGGATACCCACGGGTTGCCCGTCGAGCTGGGCGTTGAGAAAGCCTTGGGTATCACCAAGGAGGACATCGGTAAGAAAATCAGTGTTGACGAGTACAATGCCACTTGCCGCAAGGAGGTGATGAAATATACCCGCGAGTGGGAAGATTTAACCCACCGCATGGGCTATTGGGTTGACATGAAAGACCCCTACATCACTTACAAGAACAGCTACATTGAGTCCCTGTGGTGGTTGCTCAAGCAGCTTTACAACAAGGGGTTACTATACAAGGGTTACACCATTCAGCCTTATTCCCCTGCTGCTGGTACTGGATTGAGTTCTCACGAGCTGAATCTGCCTGGCTGTTACCGTGATGTGAAAGACCAGACGGTGACCGCACAATTTGCTGTGACCAGTGGCACCGACCATGCTGCTGTCAATGTCATCAAGCAAGCTGCCGACGAGGGATTTGACCAGCTGTATGTGCTGGCATGGACAACAACGCCCTGGACATTGCCGTCAAACACCGCCCTGTGTGTGGGCAACAAGATTGACTATGTGGCTGTTGAGAGTTACAACCCTTATAACGGTAAGCCTGGTATCTTTCTGCTGGCCGATGCTCGCTTGAATGCCTATTTCAAGCCTGAAGGCGCCGAGTTGCCACTGGGTGACTACAAGCCTGGTGACAAGGTGATACCCTACAAGGTGATAGCTCACTTCAAGGGTGAACAATTGCTGGAGATGCGTTATGCCCAACTGTTCCCATGGGTGAAGCCTGTTAACAAGCAAGGTGATGCCATTGTGGGCAATGACAATGGTTTTCGTGTCATTCCGGGTGACTATGTGACCACCGAGGATGGTACAGGTATCGTTCACACTGCGCCCACCTTTGGCGCCGATGATGCCCGTGTGGCTAAAGCCGCTGGCATTCCGTCACTGTACATGATTGACAAGAAGCTGGAAACCCGTCCCATGGTTGATCTCACTGGCAAATATTTCCAGCTCGAGGACTTGGACGAGGACTTTGTCAAGCAGTTTGTCAATGTTGACTTGTACAAGGAATACGCTGGTCGTTGGGTCAAGAATGCTTACGACCCGCAGTACACTATTAATGGTAAATATGATGAAGCGGCCGCTAACAAGGCCGAGGACCTTAATGTCTATATTTCCATTCGCATGAAGCAGGACGGCACGGCCTTCAAGATGGAAAAGCATGTGCACAACTATCCACACTGCTGGCGCACCGACAAGCCCGTCCTCTATTACCCCCTGGACAGTTGGTTCATTCGTGACACGGCTTGCCGTGACCGCATGGTGGAACTCAACCACAGCATCAAGTGGAAACCCGAGCACACAGGCACGGGCCGCTTTGGCAAATGGCTTGAGAACCTCAACGACTGGAACTTGAGCCGCAGCCGCTATTGGGGCACACCGTTGCCCATCTGGCGCAGCGAGGATGGCGAGGAAAAATGCATCGGTAGCATCGAGGAATTGTATAATGAGATTAACCGCGCCGTGGAGGCTGGTGTGATGACTACTAACCCCTACAAGGACAAGGGGTTTGTGCCTGGTGATTACAGCGAGGAAAATTACAACAAAATTGATATTCACCGCCCCTATGTTGACGACATCGTGCTGGTGAGTGACACAGGCAAACCCATGCGTCGCGAGCTAGACTTGATTGATGTGTGGTTTGACAGCGGTGCCATGCCTTATGCTCAGTTGCACTATCCGTTCGAGCACAAGCAGGAGGTGGACAGTGGCCGCTATTTCCCCGCAGACTTCATTGCCGAGGGGGTGGACCAGACACGCGGATGGTTCTTCACGTTGCATGCCATTGGCACAATGGTGTTTGACAGTGTTGCCTACAAGAGTGTCATTAGCAATGGCCTTGTGCTGGACAAGAATGGCGCCAAGATGAGCAAGCGACTGGGTAATGCTGTGGATCCCTTTAAGGCTATTGAGACCTATGGCAGCGACCCCTTGCGTTGGTACATGATTAGCAACTCTTCACCATGGGACAACCTCAAGTTTGACGAGGCTGGTGTGACCGAGGTGGCTCGCAAGTTCTTTGGTACCCTCTATAACACCTACTCCTTCTTTGCCTTGTATGCCAACGTGGATGGTTTTGACCCTGATACCGAACAAGTGCCATTGAGTGAGCGTCCCGAGATTGACCGTTGGATTATCTCGCTGCTCAACTCGCTCATTGCTGACGTGCAGGCTAATTTGGATGACTATGAGCCCACCAGGGCAGCCCGTGCCATCAGCACATTTGTTGGTGACCACTTGAGCAACTGGTATGTGCGCCTCAACCGCAAGCGTTACTGGGGCGGTGAGATGACACAAGACAAGCTTGCTGCCTATCAGACCCTCTATCTGTGTCTCACCACTGTGGCATTGCTCATGGCCCCCGTGGCTCCATTCTATAGCGACCAACTCTATCGTGACCTGACGCACAGCACCACATCAGTGCATCTGGCTCGTTTCCCCCAGTGTGACAAGGCAGCTATCGACAAGGCTTTGGAACAGCGCATGCAGGTGGCACAGGACATCACATCGATGGTGTTGTCGCTGCGTCGCAAGCAGAACCTCAAGGTGCGTCAACCGCTGCAAGCCATCATGGTGCCCGTGCTGGATGAGCAGCAACGTGCCAATGTGCAAGCTGTTGCTGACCTCATCTGCAACGAGGTCAACGTCAAGGAAATCAAGCTTGTGGGTAATGACGCTGGCATCCTAGTCAAGCGCGTGAAGCCCGATTTCAAGAAACTGGGCCCGAAATATGGCAAAATCATGAAAGCTCTGGCTGCAAGACTCACCAGCCTGTCTCAGCCCGATATTGCCCAACTGGAGCGTGACGGCAAGTTTGACATTGACCTGGATGGTCAAGTGGCAACCGTTGAACTCGCCGATGTGGAAATTATCAGTGAGGACATTCCTGGATGGCTCGTTGCCAACGATGGCAACCTCACTGTGGCACTCGACATCACTCTCACCGATGAACTCAAGCAGGAGGGCATCGCACGTGAGCTGGTTAACCGTATCCAGAATGTGCGCAAGAGCAAGGACTTTGATATTACCGACAAGATAACGGTTGTCATTGCCCATGACGAGCGCACCGATGACGCTGTGAAAGCCTACGGTGACTACATTGCCCGTCAAGTGTTAGCAACAAGCATCACCGTGGGCGACGTGGATGCTGCGTCAGCAGTTGAGTTGGACATGGATGGCTGGACACTGCCTGTTAATGTCAATAAAGTATAACCTGAATATCTTAATCGTAATGGAACAAAATCCAGAAAAAAACCGCTACAGTGACGAGGAGTTGCAAGAATTCAAAGAAATCATCCTCGCCAAGATGCAACAAGCTCAGGAAAACTATGACCGCTTGAAAGCCAACATTATGGTGGATGAGTCTAACCCTACTTTCAAGGTCATGGAAGAAGGCGCGTCAACGTTGCAAAAGGAGATGGCAAGCCAGCAGGCTGAACGCCAATTGGAGTTCATGCGCAAGCTGCAAGCCGCTTTGCGACGCATCGAGAACAAGACCTATGGCGTGTGCCGCATTACTGGCAAACTCATTCCCAAGGAACGCTTGCGTGCTGTGCCCCATGCCACCACATCAATCGAGGGAAAGGAGATTGAGGCTCAACGCAAACGCAACGGCAAGTAACGAAGCAAGAATAACAGATACCCTCAGACAAGATGAAGTCCACCAACGGCAAACTGGCGGCCCTGATAATCGTGCTGGTCATTATCATTGACCAGATGGTGAAGATTTGGGTGAAAACCCACTTCTACTATGGCGAGGAATACCCAGTGACCTCGTGGTTTAAGATACAGTTCATCGAGAACAACGGCATGGCCTTTGGCATGGAACTGGGCAGCAAACTATTGCTCACATGGTTTCGCATCATTGCTGTGATTGCCTTCATCTACTACTTGTGGCGCATACGCAATCGCACTGACTTGCCACGAGGATATGTTGCCTGCATTGCATTCATCACAGCTGGTGCGTTGGGCAATGCCATTGACTGCATCGCCTATGGCGTGTTGTTTAACGCCCCCTTGCCACCACAAGTGGCACAGCTGCTGCCACCCGATGGCGGATATGCCTCGCTGTTCAACGGCAGGGTCGTTGACATGCTTTACTTCCCGCTGTGCGAGTGGTACTGGCCACAATGGATGCCTGGCATTGGTGGCGACCACTTCATCTTCTTCCAGCCCATTTTCAACATTGCTGATGCTTGTTTGAGTGTGAGTGTTATTGTCTTGATTGTGTTCTATGCACGTTATCTCACTTCATCCAAGGACGCAATTGACAATACAGGTGGTAATGACATCATCGATAGTGGGCAACAACAATCTTGTTGAATGACATTAACTGTGCGTCATCAGTCTCACATATCGGCATTTCTTGTAGCCTTGTTGGCATTGCTAGTGGCAAGCTGCGACAAGGCTCCGCGTGGGGTTATTGGCGAGAGCAAGATGACTGACTTGATTATTGACCTGGAGCTGGCCGAGGCTTACATCGACAATCATCCCATGGACTTCCCCAACGATAGTACTAAGTTGGTGATGAAGCAGTCTGTTTTTAAAAAACACGGGGTGAACGCACAACTTTATGATACCTCGCTAGTGTGGTATGCTCACAACATGGATGCTTATACCAAGGTTTACACTCAGGTCATCAGCCGGTTGGAGCAGCGTCGAGATAAATTGCAGAAAAAGGGCTCTGGCAATGGCATTGACCGAGAAATGTCGGTTGTGAATGAAAGGCCAGGCCAGCGTGCAGGCGTGATGCCCAAGAGACCCAGTGCTCATGGCGACACAATTGACATCTGGCAAGGCGTACGCACCTATGCCTTGACACAAGGCATGCGCAACGGGTTCATCTCCTTTGATTTCTCCCCCGATGAGCATTACAAGCGCGGTGACCGCTACCAGTTGGCGTACAAATTGTTGCGTTGTAGTAATGAGTTCAAGGTTAGTCTAAACATCGACTATACCGATGGCGTTACCCATCAGGTGGCTCGTCCTGTTAGCAGCGAGGGTTGGGTGACTATTGACATCCAGAGTGACACGGCGCGGCAAGTGAGTCGCATCTATGGGTATGTGCGTTACAAGCTCAAGCCACACAGTGTTGCTGTCGTGGATAGCTTGATGTTGTTGCGCTCTCGTTGCAATTCAGGCAATTATGCCTTCATTAGAGCACAGAAGGAATTCAAGCACTGATACTCCCCCTACTCTATTTTTCAGCATAGTCACCTCGTGACCAGTCAATGTGGTAACCGATGGTGGTCAACTCTTGTTGTAGTAGCTTGATGCCTTGGGCACTCTCGGCTCCTGTTGTGGCCTTGTTGTCATACAGGGTGTATTGTGCCCGTTTGTGCAAGGGCGACAAGTTGGGCATGACCACATTGGCTCCTGCAAGTATGCCGTGGCATCGGCCTTGAAGAGTGAGTGTGGCCAGTGCTGTTGTGCTGGGAATGAGCGCATTGGGCAGCGCAAGCCTGATGATGGAGTACAAGCGCGTAGTCATGTCGATGCTGCCGGCGGGAAAGCGATGCAACGGCGTGTCATGATGTGGAATAAATGGTCCCAATCCCACCATCTGTGGACGCAGGCGGGTGATGTATCGCACATCCGATACCATGTCTGCCAGTGTCTGGAACGGTGACCCTACCATGATGCCTGTCCCCACTTGATAACCTAGCTGCATGAGCCATTCTATACACTGCATGCGATGTGACAAGGTCATCTCGTGTGGATGCAGCAGTGAGTAGTGGCGTGCGCTGCTCGTCTCATGTCGCAACAGGTAGCGGTCGGCTCCCGCATCACGCCACAAGGCGTAGGTGTCGCGGTCGTGCTCTCCGAGCGATAACGTCACAGCGCAGTCACTGTAATGTAGCTTGATCGATTGTACCAGTTGGGCTATCCATGGTGAACGTTTCTCGTCCCACTCGCCACCTTGGAGCACAAATGTGCGGAAGCCTAGCTCGTGTCCAACCTCGCAGCACTCCAGCACTTGTTGTTGTGTGAGTGTGTAGCGTTCAACATGGTGGTTGCCGCAACGTATGCCACAGTACAAGCAATTATTGCGGCAAACATTGCTCAACTCGATGAGGCCACGAACAAACACGCCCTGACCAAAGTGCTGTTGTGCTACCTCGCGGGCTGCATGATGCAAAGCGGCAACCACGCCCTGGTCACGTGTGGTGAGCAGGGCGCGATATTGCCTGTCTGTCAGGTCATGTTGTTGCCTTAAGGTCTCGACCAGTTGCAGCAGCATGACATCACTTGTCCAGATTCTTGATGACTTTCACCATCTGTTCACCCAGGCCAATGGTGTATCCTTGTGAAACAAACACGACGCGGTTGAACGTGTCAGACAAGATGAACACGGGCATCTGTGTTGAGCTTTGCAACTTCATCTGTTGGACAATCTGTTGGCAGATGGTGCCGTCACAGTCGATACCATAGATGATGTTGCGGGGCAATGTGCCATAGTTTTCTTGACGATAGTGCTGTGCTTCGGCCTCACTCTCGAACAAGAGCACCAACGGACGTTGCCACTGGTCTAGTTCGGCACTGACCTTGGCGATGTCACGCATTGCATGATTGGTCGGCTCTTGACCGACACCCAGCAGACCGACGATGAAGTAGCCGCGACCTGTTTGTGACAAGATGCTCACTGGGTCGCCAACAGGCTTGAAGTCGGCATCCAACAATTGGAATTTGGATTCCGAATCAAAGTTACCCAGCACTGCCACCATGTCATTTTGCAGGCGCATAGTCAAGTCGATTGTCGTGGTCTGTCCCTTGCTGATGCTAAATGTGCGGTTTGCTGCCAGCACCTTGCCACTGGCGGCACGAGTACCCGTGGTGAGCACATAGTTGCCGACATCCAGTGGTGTGCCATCACGGAACGTGTTGCTCCATGCTGCACCTTCCTCAAGGCCAGAATCACCCTCGTCATAGCTTAACAACTGGCGGGTGCCATCGTCCATGATGCGTGAAATTGAGAAATGATAATAATATTTGGGGTCATCCAGCACACGGGTGGGAGTGTAGCGCAACTTGAGCGTGCCTTGAGCGGCGTTGCTCTGTTCGACTTGTTCAAAGTTCACGTCTTGCCACCCGCTGGAGGCATCGTGACGATATTGCACCTTGCCTGTCACAGGGTCCTTGCGGGCATCGATGTTGAGCGAGCGGGCTAGGTCAACAAAGAAGATGTCTCGGCCTCGAGCATCGGTCATGCGGCTGCGCCACACACCCAACGGAGTCTGTGCAATGTGCAATGCGTTCTCGTCACCGTTGATGGTGATGTTGTCGCGCACCCACGATACCAGTCGTGACGGGTCGTCACGAAACTGCTGTGTGGTGTTGGCATCAAAGGCGTTCTGTAACGTCAACTTGAAAGGCGAAGTAATCATTTCATACTCTACTCGCTGTGACAATTGGTCACTGTTGGCATAGTAGGCGTCTTCAAGCACGCTAGGCAGAACATCGCGCATATCCTTGCCATTCAATCCCTTGAGTACACCCAGGACGCGTTCCATGTTGTCGCTGTGGCATTGTACAAAGTTCAAGATAGTGCGCCAGTTGCTGCGGGCCATCACCAGATAGTCGGCGGCCGCGGGACACACGGCACGTGCCTCGTCGGCAGACAGGAATGTGGCTTCGTAGGCCTTGCGTATCGAGTCCTCGCGGGCAAATCGTGTCTTGTTGAGGGCGGCGGCTTCGGCACTCACGACTGGTAGCACGGCATGTTCGACTGGTGGAACAATGTCAAATTCCTCGTAGGTGGATTTGCTCAAGGGTACATTAGCATTCTGTGTGAGCTTGATGGTCACTGTATTATCCTTACCAAATGTTACCTTGCGATAACCATACCAACCATTGCATGATGCCCACACTAGCATGTCGCCACGACCGGCAGTGAGCGAGGTCGTGCCTTTGATGTCGGTATATTTGGTGGCGGCTGGGTAAAATTCGCCATAATTATAGATGCAGAATTGTACGCGGGCATTGTGGGCTGCCTTGCCCTTGTTGTCAACAACACGCACTGTGGCAGTGCTGGTAGCGGCATAGTTGTCAATGAGGTTGATTTCGGTGAAATTGCGGGTACGCAACATCACTTCCTCAGGACCATTGTAGTTGCCAAACGCGCGGGTGTGCATCAGCATCGCTCGCGATGCAGGCGCGTTGAACCATCCCAGGTCAAGCACAGCTTCGGGTTCGCAAGCTCCCAGAAAATGCCACTCTCCATCAGCCCATGCTTCGACCCACGCATGATTGTCATCGGTGTGGGCCCATCGCGGTGTGTAAACTTGTCGGGCTGGTATGCCTATCGAACGCAGTGCTGCAACGGTGAATGTGGATTCCTCGCCACAACGGCCTATCGCAGTGGACAAGCATGCCAGTGGTGACAGTGTGCGGGCATCGCTGGGCTGATAGGTAACGTGCTCGTGGCACCAATGGTTCACTTCTAGTATGGCCTCGGCCATGCTCATGCCTTGCACGCGTTGTTTCAACTCTTTATAGAAAACGACACGTGCCATGTCAAGTGCCTCATTGTTTACACGCAATGGTAACACAAAGTGATTGAACAACAGGTCGGGAATCCTGTTGCCCCATGGCATCTCGCGGCGGGCTTGCAGTGTGGCACGCACATTGGCAAGGTGGAACGATGTGGAATAGTCGGTGATGTCGGCTAGTGGCATGTACTCATACAGGAAACGCAGTGCCGACATTTCCTCACTGTTCACTTGCAACCCTGTTGTGTCGGGGGTGCGCAATTGCTCTACGGTCGCTGCGTCAAGCCCACAAGCAACCACAGCAGCACACATTAACATGATAATCTTTCTCATTGGTCTATATTTTTGTCGATTTATTTTCGGTTTTTCAACATTCTTGTTTTTTGCAACACAAAGGCAAGCTTTTGCTGCATTCTCTCAACCGCAAAGTTAAGCATTTTTTCTGGCAAATGACTACACAAAACCACAATTTATTGTTCACTGCCCCAAAAAACAAAGGGAGTCCACACTTGATGAAACTCCCCCACCCTTGTTCTTGATGCGATCAATTGCTGTAACGGCGTTCGATTGTCATTTGCTCCTTGCCGTCAACACTCACCTTCACACTGGTGTAGCGACCATGTGTGTCAATGTTGTAGTCAAAGGTGCGCTCATGCACCGTCTCGCTGCCCTTGAGCTCGCGTATCGCGATGAGGAATTTCTTGCCCGTGGCACTATCAAAGTCGTACATGTAGCGAAATGCACGGTCGCCACGTTCCTCGCGTATCACATAACCATCCTTGTACAATAGCGTGCGGGTGGGCTGTCCTTTCTGGGTAATCACTAGCCGCGACAGTGTGCCGTTGTCATTGTAATGGAACTGCTGGCGCATGCCGTTATCACCCTTGAGGGCATCCAATCGGTCGGACGTGTCATAGATGGGGGCAAACTTGATGGTTTTACCCTTGCGACTGTTCTGCTTGAGGCTATAACCGTGCAGGTTGTCATAGGCGTAGGTGTAATCTACCACAGTGGATTTGCCGTCCTTGCCCTCGATGCTGCTGCGTGTCAGCAATCCTTGGGCATTAAAAATGAAATAATTGTGACGGACTGCACCGCTTGATAGTTTTACGGTCTCGTCAACACGCCCGGTGCAACCGTTGAACCCCAAGTCCAGATGCTCGATGCGATAGCTGTGGGTGGGGTTGTTCACCAGGTTGGCATAAAATGTCTTGATGCGTGGCTCATGAGCCTCGCTGTTGTCAATATAGGCAACAAGTCGCTCCAGCGTTGTCGACTCGTTGCAATACTGATTCACCGTGGCGGCATCGCGTTGCTTGCGGGCTTGTTCAATGTAGTGGCTGTCGGGGTAATTGTTGATAAATACCTCCCACGCTTCAACAGTGCCAGCGCGGCGTGCAGCATTGTAGGCATCTCGCTCCTCGTCGGCAGCAGTCTGAGCCATGCCTGGCATGGCCAACAGGGTCAGGAAAACTATCAAAATGATGTGCTTAACCATAATCCTTTGTTAATCAATTTGTGTGTTGAACGTGGGCAAAGATACAAAAAAACAGCCACCCAACAACCGAAAAAGTGAATAAATGTGACCAACTATGGTGTAAGTTTGACAAAAAAATAGTAATTTCGCACCGTTGTGAACTGAATTTCATCAATAAAAACCTCAAAATAAACAATTCAACAGACGCGTATGAAAGACGAAGAAAAAATTGTTCAACAGGTGCAGGACGAAATGTCACTGCCCGAAAACGCCTTTCGTGAGCTCAAGGAGGGGGAAAAATATGTCCCCATCCTTAAGCCCGACAAGAGCTATCCCGAAATCACGCCCTATTCGGTGTCGTTGGGACTCATTATGGCGGTCATCTTTAGTGCTGCTGCGGCCTATCTGGGTCTCAAGGTAGGACAAGTGTTTGAAGCCGCTATCCCCATTGCCATCATCGCCGCCGGCATTGGAGCGGTGACCAAACGCAAGAACTCACTGGGCGAGAATGTCATCATCCAGTCCATTGGTGCCGCTTCGGGCATTGTGGTGGCAGGTGCTATTTTCACCTTGCCCGCCCTGTATATCTTGCAGGCCAAGTATCCCGACATCACTGTCAACTTTCTGGAAGTGTTTATGAGCTCTTTGCTGGGTGGTGTGCTTGGTATTCTCATGTTCATTCCTTTCCGCAAGTACTTTGTCAGCGACATGCATGGCAAGTTCCCGTTCCCCGAGGCAACGGCTACCACTCAGGTGTTGGTGAGCGGACAGAAGGGTGGCGACCAGGCGCGTCCCTTGCTCATTGCTGGACTGGTGGGCGGTCTGTACGACTTCTTGCTCTCTACCTTCAAGTGGTGGAGCGAGGTGCTCTCAACGGCTGCCATCCCCGCCCTCAATGGCTTGACCAACAACTTCAAGATGATTTTCAAGATTAACACTGGTGCTGCCGTGTTGGGCTTGGGCTACATCATTGGTTTGCGTTATGCTTTCATCATTTTTGCTGGCAGTGCGTTCATCTGGTGGGTCATTGTGCCGCTGTTGGGCATGAGTCCCGAGTGGGCTAGCATGGCTCCCGACGACATTTTCAAGAATGGAGCACGCTACATTGGCATCGGTGGCATCGCCATGAGTGGCATTATCGGCATCATCAAGTCCTGGGGCGTTATCAAGAGTGCCGTGGGGCTTGCTGGACAGGCTTTCAAGGGACAGGAACAGACCCAGAAGGTTGAACGTCACCAGCGTGACATCTCGATGAAGGTGCTCGTGTTTGCCCTTCTTGCTGCAATGGTAGTGACGTTTGTCTTTTTCTATGTCGGCGTTATTCACAACTTCATGCAGACTGTTGTGGCATTCATTGTGGTGATGGTTATTGCGTTCCTGTTCACGACAGTTGCGGCCAACGCCATTGCCATTGTGGGTAGCAATCCCGTGTCGGGCATGACGCTCATGACGCTCATCATCGCCAGTGGCATCTTTGTCGCAGTGGGCTTGAAGGGTTCTCAGGGCATCGTGGCATCGATGGTTATCGGTGGCGTGGTTTGTACAGCCCTGTCAATGGCTGGTGGCATGGTCACCGACATGAAGATTGGTTACTGGATTGGCACCACACCCGCCAAACAGCAGACATGGAAATTTGTCGGCACTCTGCTGTCGGCTGCCACTGTGGGTGGTGTGATGATTATCCTCAACAAGACCTATGGCTTTGTGGGTGACGACGCTCTTGTCGCTCCACAGGCCAATGCCATGGCTGCGGTTATTGACCCGCTCATGATGGGTGGTGAAACACCGTGGTTACTCTACATCGTGGGTGCCATCTTGGCCCTGTTGCTCAACTGGCTCAAGGTGCCTTGTCTGCCCTTCTCGTTGGGTATGTTCATTCCCTTGCAGCTCAATGCACCCTTGCTCATGGGTGGTATCATTAGCTGGTTCGTCAGCAGTCGCAGCAAGGATCCCGAGGTCAACAATGCGCGCCAGGAGCGTGGCACGCTGCTCGCTTCGGGCTTTATTGCTGGTGGCGCTCTCATGGGAGTTGTCAGTGCAGCCATGATTTACTTTGGCTTCAAGTACACGAGCCCGTTGAGTGAAACACAAAGCAATCTGCTTGCCATCGTCATGTATGTGGCTCTCATCATATTCCTTGCTGTTTCTTGCCTCAAGGCACGCAAGGACAACAAGTGATAACGACACAACCACTAACTAACCATCGGGCGCAACATCAGGAGAATGTTGCGCCCGATGACATTTGTTGTGCAATAAAAATGGGCAACCACTCATTATCAAGCAGTTGCCCTAGCTGTCCGTGATTCCGCTGGGATTCGAACCCAGGACCCACAGCTTAGAAGGCTGTTGCTCTATCCAACTGAGCTACGGAACCATGATGTGACGTTTTGCGGGCGCAAAGTTAATAAAAATATCGTTGCTACAGTGTGATATTGCCCGATTTTATCAAATTAAAATGATTTTTTACATGGGATTTATCACTCGCTCGCCTATCAACCTAGACAACTCGCGCCTCATTTCCAGACAGTGTTGCAATTGTTGTGTGAGTTTGACCTCCTCCTCTGGTGCGGCTGTGGCGATGCGTTGATTCAGCTCCATGATTTGTGTCTGCACGATTGCATTCTTCCAGTTATACAGCATCTCATCTACCAGAGACGCCAGGCGGTCAATCTCATCGATGATTGTGGCAAACTGAGTGTGTATTTTGCTTAGTTTATTACGCTCAATGGCCAGCTGGTTGGACAGGTTGCGAATATCATCATCGGGATAAGAAAACAACATGTTTTCCAAGTAGTTTGCGCGAAACTCCTTGATTTTGGTTCGTTGGGTGCTTAATGCCTTGGCTTCAATCGCCTTTTCCCGTCGTTCCATGGCATGGATGATGGCCGAACTGTCCATGCCCTCGATGCTGTCTTCCTGCTCTTGTCGCAATTCAGCAATTTCCTTTTGCCTTTCAATGTCTGCCTGTTGCTCAAATGCGCGCAAGTCCTGATAAAACTGAGTTAACTTTTGCCAGGCTGTGTTAAAGGTCTTGGCAAACAATGGCTCGCTGAATTGCATGCAATCCAGTTTCATCTGCTCTTTGATGTATTCGATCACCGTTATGGGACGTATTGACCCGTCTTCAAAGCTGTAATCACACAGGTGGCACATGCCATACTTGATGACTAATCTAATCACTTCACGCTCCTGCACAACAATGTCATTGGACTTGCTCACACTGATAGTCGCAGGGGAAACTGTGGCGCTTGTTGGGGGGCTTGCGATGTTTGAGGTCGTGTCATCAACGGGCTCTGTCGCTTCGCTATGAGTGCCTTGTTGTTCGTTTTGTTGGGCCAATTGTTCACGCTCACGTTTTCTGCGCCGTTGTTCGCGGTTTTCGTTCACATGTCTTCTGATTTCACGCAACAGCACTTGTTGCTCAATGCCGAACATTTCGCTGCACTCCTTGGCATAAACCGAGCGCGAAATTTCGGATGGAATAAGCGCAATGCTTTTCATCACCTCGGTGATGGCCTCGGTACGCCGGATGGGGTCATTTTGGGCATTGCCTAGCAACTGATTGGCCTTGAAACGAATAAAGTCGGTCTCGTTGGCATCGATAAATTCTTGTATCTGAGTCGCATTGTGTGAACGGGCAAAGCTATCAGGGTCATCATCGGGAGGTAAGACCAGCACCTTGATGTTGAGGCCCTCGCTCAGCAGCAGGTCCACGCCACGCATGGCGGCATGCAGGCCAGCGGCATCACCATCAAACATCTCGGTAGCATTGCTGGTGAAACGGTGAATTGCATGGATTTGTCCTTCGGTCAGTGCCGTTCCCGATGCGGCGATGACATTCTTGAAACCAGACTGGTGCATCGAGATGACATCGGCATAGCCCTCAACGATGAAGCACTTGTCTTGCCTGGAGATTTCTCGCCTAGCTTGGTAAAGACCATACAGCACATTGCGCTTGTTGTAAATAATCGACTCTGGTGAATTGACATATTTGGGGACTCTCTTGTCATGGCTGAGTGTGCGACCGCCAAATCCAATCACACTGCCTGCAAGGTTCATGATGGGAAACATGACACGCCCCTTGAAACGGTCTTTTACTCCACCATGACCATCATCAAGGCATAATCCTGTTTTAAATAACAAGTCGCGGTTATAACCTTTCCTGACAGCCGCTTGATAGAGAGCATCACGCACATCGCTAGAATAGCCCAGTTTGAATTCCTTGATGGATTGCTCGTTGAATCCACGCTCATTGAAGTACGCCATGCCAATGTCCCGCCCTTGTTGCGTCTCATGCAACTGTTTCTCAAAGTATTGGCATGCCCATTCATTGATCATGAGCATTGACTCACGTTCATCCTGTTTGGCCCGTTCCTCATCAGTCATCTCAGTCTCGACAACTTCGATGTGATATTTGCGGGCCAGCCACTTGAGTGCTTCAGGGTAGCTCAGTTGCTCGTGCTCCATGATGAAGTTAACTGGGCTGCCTCCTTTGCCGCAACTGAAACACTTGCAGATGCCTCTGGTGGGTGAAACGTAAAACGAGGGGTTGCGGTCGTTGTGGAATGGACACAACCCCACCCAACTGGCACCCCTGCGTCGCAGGGTAACAAAATCACTCACCACATCATAGATGTTGGCGGTATCTAAAATTTGTTGTACTGTATTGCGGTCTATCATAATCTTTTAGTCAGTATTACCGTTGTCAGTTAATTGGGTGCACACGGCATCGGGAATGAGTGATTGGTCAACCGACGACACTCCATGACGGTGCAATTCCTCAGCATCACCCCTGAACATTTTGCGCCACTTGTGGCAATCGTCCTTGATGCCGTGCAACGACTGGCGATAAGCTTCGATGGCCTGCTTTGTCTTGCCTTGACACAACAGCACATGGCCACGGTTGAGCCAGTCTTGAGGAGATGCGGTGTCATCGTTCATGATGCGGTCATAGTAATCCAGCGCTTTGTCATAGTCGCTGAGCAGGAAGGAGCACCACGCAATGGGGCGCCAGGCGCGATGCTTGGCATTGGGCATGAGGTCAGCCTTAAAGTATTGCTGCAAGGCATCACGTGTATTTCCCTGTTCTAGAAGCACATGACCCACGGTGAGCGTGAGGGCAACATTTTGTGGTGCCATGGCTTCGGCTCGACGATAATATTCCAGTGACTTGTCTAATTCTCCAGTGGCTCTGTAACATGCGGCAATGTGTCGCATGTTCCACACGTCGTCATCACGCAACAACTCATAGCGCTGGTAGTACTTGAGGGCTTGGGGATAATCTCCTGCATTTTGATAAGCAAAGCCAATTTTTTGGTACAAATGCTCATCTTGGAAATCACTCGTCTTCTCAAGCCGTGTGAAACACTTGATGGCATCGGTGTTAAAGCCGTTCTTGAAGTACATCTCGCCCAGCAACATGAGCACGTTGGCATCGCGGCTCACCATGGCAAGTGGCTGGAAATCGGTCAGGTCAATACCAGGATTGTCCATCACGGCAATGAACTCGCGGCGCCGCGAGAATAACTTAAAGAAACGATACAAGTCTTGAACAAATGCATTGACAATGGCGGTGCGCAACTTTTGGTTATCGGGCAAGCTGGTCTCTTGTGCTTCTTGCAAGGCGTCGTTCTGGCCTTCGAGTTGCGTGGTCATCATGTTGCGCTGTGATTGGGGTAATGACCTCAACGACAGACAAAACGAATATTTATCGCTATTGCACAAGTAGGGGGCGCGTTGTATGATCTGCGCTATGGCATTGTTGCCGTCGCCAAGTGTCTCGGCTGCCATTGAGTGGTCGGCATGGAACGGCAAGAACCAGTTGCTCATTGTCTTAAAGAAGGGGAACGACTTGAGGTGGGCAAATGTTGCGATAAACACGTCGCTGCCCTCAAGTTGCAGCTCGTTAAATTCCTCTATCTTGCGTGCAATGCCACTATTTTCAAGCCATTGCAGCCACTCGGGGTTGGCCTCATTGCTGATTTCCATGTCTGTCAGGTCCTCTTCCTTGAATTTGTCAATCAAGTCTGGACGCATTTTCATCAGGTTTGGTATCAGGTCGTCACGGACACGCTGTTTCACATTTTCGGTGTTGCGTGAACGGGCCAGTTGCACTTGCACATTCCACACGTCATGTTGGAAATCATCGTTTTCCATTAGCTCCTTGAGGCGAGACATCACATTGTTGCTTGCTGTTACGCGTTTGTTGTGTGCCACCAGGGTCAGTAGTGCGCAAGTGAGTGCGCGCAACTGCAATTGTGGCGCTTCGGCTTGGGTGTATGTGTCCATCAGCACATTAAGCTTGGCCTCATCATGAAATTTCATCAGTCCCACAAACAGTGCCGCTACCAGCAGGCAACGGGCATACAATGGCATGATGTCGCCTGTGATGCACAACTTCAGGCTATTGGCCTCATCGCTTGTCAACGGAAACGAACTCCACACTTTGTTGAATAGTTTAGTCTCGAGCAATTCTGTCTCTTGACGACATGACATGATGGCAGACTTGTCACGTTGTTCGGCTGGGGGTGACATGAGCAATGACAACCGTTGCAGGGCATTGCGATACTCATCAATGATGCTCATCAATGATGTTGTGGACAGCTCGCGGCGGCGCACATACAGCACCTCGTGGCTGAGTGCCTGCTCTTGCATGGCCATGTAACAACGGTCGGCAAGCGTGTACAACGTCTCGCGGATATCAGCAAGAATGTTGTCACGCTGTGGGTCTAGCACTCCCTGTTCCAGATATTTGAGCATGAAGCGGTAGGACATGTTGAGGCGTTGCAGCTCATCGTTGATGTCACCGCGTTCAAGTTCCTTGGCCATCTGCTGCACCAGTGCGAGTGCATCGCTGATGGCTGCGTCGTCCAGACTGCGGACAGCCTGACGATAGGTTTTATCAATCTCTTGTTGTGTCATGTGATGCAAAATTATGGTCTTGTCACCCCTAAAAGAGGCAAAAGTCATGCAAAGTTAGCACAAAATAAAGTTAAAAAGTGATTTTCTTGGTTGAAATATGATAATTATGGAAAAAAATCCGTAATTTTGCGGCGCATCAACAACAATAATTTTATAACGAACTAAATCATTCAATCATTGTTATGGTTATTCAACGCATTCAAACTCTCTATTTGCTCATTGCTATTATCTTGATGGCAGTGTTTGCATTTTTCCCCGCTTTGACCTTTTCGGTGGGTGAGGGTGAGTACTTTGTCTATGGCGCTATGAAGACTGGTGTGCCAGGTCAATTGCACATTGACCCACTGCTCACTGTCATGATTGGCCTCATCATTGTGTTGGCCTTTGTCGCTATTTTCCAGTACCACAACCTTCAACGGCAGATGACGATTACCTTTGTGGACATCATCGTTGCCATTGCCCTGCTGTTGTCGATTGGCATCCAGGCTTTTGTCATTCCTGACAAGTTCCCTGGCGCTCAAGTGCATTGGTGCAACCCCAATTTCTTGCCCGTGTTGGCCATCGTCTTCTTGATGCTGGCCCACCATGCCATGTCGCGCGACAAGCGCAAGCTGCGTGACAGCGACCGTCTGCGTTAAAAGCGCATTAGAGAGTTAAATAACAACATTAACAGACAAACCTATTTAAATTATTGTACTGCGATGATTGCAGCAATGATTACTATCTTTGTGGTCGGCTATCTGCTGATCGCATGTGAACATCCATTGCATATTAACAAGGCAACGTTTGCGTTGCTCATGTGTGGTGTCCTCTGGACAGTTTATGCCCTTTTCTCGGGTGATGACCACATGCACGATGGCATTGTGGAACAACTGGGCGAGACCTGCGAGACCCTGGTCTTCCTCATTGGTGCCATGACCATTGTCGAGATTATTGACCGCTATGGCGGTTTCACCTTTATTACCGAACACATTCATGCCAACAACAAGCGCCAACTGTTGTGGATCTTGTCGGCGGTATCATTTGTGATGTCGGCTGTGCTGGACAACATGACCACAACCATTATCATGGTGATGATGTTGCGACGACTGCTTAGCGACCAGAAGGAACGCTGGTTGTTTGCTGGAATGATTGTGATTGCAGCCAACGCTGGTGGTGCTTTCTCACCCATCGGTGACGTGACCACTATCATGTTGTGGATGGACGAGAAAGTGACCTCAATGGGTCTGATTGTCAATCTGCTCATCCCCAGCATCGTGGCTCTCGTTGTGCCTGTGTTTATTGCACAATTTTTTGTTAAGGAGGGAAAGATTCAACAAGTGACCACCAATGCTGAGAAGAACCCTCAGATGGCCGAGGAACATCCCCACCTGAGCAAGGCTATGCTCATTCTGGGTGTGGCAGGCCTGTTGTTTGTGCCTGTGTTCAAGACGCTCACGGGGCTGCCTCCATTCATGGGCATCATGATTTCGCTGGGCATTATCTGGTGTGTTACCGAGATTTGGGTTCGCACCTACAAGATTGACCCCAAGTTGGGCGGTCGCGTGTCATCGGCTGTGAAGGCTATCGACATGCCCACCATCTTGTTCTTCTTGGGTATTCTCATGGCTGTGTCCGCTCTCAGTCAGGCAGGTGTGCTCCACACGGTGGCAACTGCCATGGATACTCACATCCACGAGCCCATCATCATGACAACGCTCATTGGCTACTTGTCATCCATTGTTGACAATGTGCCGCTGGTAGCTGCTTGCATGAAGATGTTTGACGGGTATGCAACCATGGGTGCTGACCCTTACTACTTGAGCTTTGTCGAGGATGGCTTGTTCTGGCATCTGTTGGCATTCTGTGCTGGCGTTGGCGGTTCATTGCTCATCATTGGCAGCGCCGCTGGTGTGGTAGCCATGGGCATCGAGAAGATTCCGTTCTTCTGGTATCTCAAGCGCATTACCCTCATTGCCATGGCTGGCTATCTGGCTGGTATCGTTATCATCTGGCTTGAAAGCTTCTGCCCATTCTTCTTGCAAGCGGGCGGGTGATAACTCTGCTAAAAATAACTCACCACATGACAGCCTGTGTCCTCATGACATGGGCTGTCATTAACTTTTGTGCGCTATTTATCAACAACAGTGATACTTTCACGCCGTTTTGCTTTGCCAGAAAAGATATTTTTTTGTAATTTTGCCACGCTAACAGATAAACCATAGCTTATTGCTGATAGAATTTTATTGTAAACAAACTGATTATGAGCATTAAACATATTACATTACTAACAGCACTAGCCCTTGCTGCAATGAGCGCGTGGGCACAAGTTAACACATTGCCCAAGACCACTATCGGTGGCGTCGAATTTTACTATTATCGTCCCGCAGCCAGCGAGAGCCTCGCAGACATCGCTCAGCGGCTCAACATGAGCAAGGATGATATCATCAAGTACAATCCTGGTGCTGCCAACGGCATTGACAGTGGCACTGTGCTTTACTTCCCAGTTGGTGACAACAACAATGGCAGTGCTGCCGCAGCAACAACGGCCAGCAATGGTGTTAAACACACCGTGATGCAAGGCGAGACCCTTTATGGTCTGGCTAAGCGTTATGATATCACGGTGAATGATATCATAGCGGCTAATCCAGGCACCGAGTATGGCCTTCAGACGGGACAGGTTATCACCATTCCCACAACAGGTGCTGCCACAGCAACGTCTGCCCAATCGAGCAACAATGCCAGCCAACAGGTGCGCGACGCTTTTGAACGAACTGCCACCACCACTCAGTCTTCCAATGTGACAACCATTGTAGCCCCCACGGCGGGTGAGCCTGTTTATCACAAGCTGCAATATGGCGAGAACATCTACACCCTGGCCAAGCAGTATAACGCATCGGTCGAGGGCATTCTTGCTGCTAATCCAGGACTGGAACCCTCGCAATATCAGGAGGGTGAAACCGTCAAGGTAACACCCAACTCGGCATTGCCCTTCCAGTATGAACGCAGTGGCCGTCGCTATTACAAATACAAAGTTCAGAAAGGTGAGACCTTTGCCTCAATTGCTGCTAACAATGACATTACCGAGCAGGAACTGATGGCTGCTAACCCCAACATGAAAAAAGCTAAAAAAGGCAAGACTATCAGTTTGCCTGTACCTTATTCTGAGCGTGTGATGGGCGATATGGCGACCATTCCACTGGATGAGTTGCAGCAATACTATGAGCCGCGCATCAATGACATTTACGACAGCGTTGCCGCTCATGCTGTGGGTGATGACATTAACATTGCAATGGTGTTGCCATTCCAGTTGCACAAGAGCAACCCGCCCAAGCAGGCCTATCTGTACACCGACTTTTACAAGGGGTTCTTGCTAGCCTTGGACAGTGCCAGCAACACCACCAGCAAGCGCATTAACCTCAAGGTCTATGACACGCAACACAACCTAAACGTGACTGATAGCATCTTGTCGCTGCCCGAGCTCAAGACAATGCATTTGATTATTGCTCCCAGTGAGCCCAAACAACTGCAACGCATCAATGAGTTTGGACGGGCTAACAATATCTCGGTGCTTAACTGCTTCACAACCAAGAATGAGGATTATCGCACCAATGCCAACATCTATCAAGTGAACACACCGACTGATAGGTTCGCGCAAATTGTACTCAAGTGGTTTGACCAGCAGTTCAGTGGTTACAATGTTATCTATCTAGTCGAGCAAGGTGATGATGCAGACAACAAGGAAATTTTTGAACAGATGCGTTCACACATCGCCGATAACAACCAGTACAGCACGACCATCAATGTGACTGGTGAGTTGTCTTACAACACGGTGTCCAACCAGATGAATCCGGGTGCAAAATATGTGTTTATCCCCTCAACAGGCAGTAAGTCACTGCTCAAGAAGGTTGTCAAGGCACTCAAGCAAGTCAAGAAAGAACGCTTTGATTGCGACATGGCTCTGGTCGCCTACCCTGAATATGTACTTTACTTGAAAGAATATCAAACTGATTTGCAGGATATTGACACCTATATGTTCTCGCGTTTCTTTAACTCCAAGGGATTCCGCACGCGTGACATCGAGGCAAGGTATCGCAAGCAATTTGGTGGTGATATGTTGGCTGCCATGCCCAACATGGGCTTGTTTGGCTTTGATACGGGTATGTTCCTGTTGCGTTCATTGGGAACAGATGGTCGCATTACCGAGGACACACCACTGTACAAGGGCATTCAGACCAGTTTCCGTTTTGAGCGTGACAACAACTGGAGTGGATACACCAATCGTGCCATCGATGTGGTGCATTTCTCAACCGACCACAAGATTACTGTCGAGGTGAAATGAGACGACTTGCGGCACTTGCAATGATGCTGGTGGCACTGGCCACTTTTGCACAGACCCACTACGATGGCAACATTGCGGTGGGAGGCAAGGCTGGTTTAACGTTGTCACGTGTCAACTTCAACCCCAGTGTGCCTCAAGTGTTGCTGCCTGGTGCGATGGCGGGTGTGACTTTCCGTTACATTGAGGAAAAGCATTTTGGCCTCATTGCCGAGCTCAACATGGAGCAACGCGGTTGGAAAGAAACATTTGATGATGCAGACTATAGTTTTCGCCATCGATTCACTTATTTGCAGCTGCCCATTATGACCCACATCTACTTTGGCAACCAGCGTGTCAAGGTCTTTTTCAATGCGGGTCCTGAAGTTGGTATCATGATTGCCGATGGGGTTAACTCCAATTTTGATTACAAGGAGGCGGCTGGCATTCAATACTTTGACGAAAACAGCCGTCACATCGAGCAATACACGCTTGATATCAAGAATCGCTTTGACTATGGCATCTCGGCTGGTGTTGGCATGGAAGTGAACCTCAATCGTCGAGGTTCGTTGTTGCTGGAGGGGCGTTTTTATTATGGCTTGAACGATGTGTTTAGCAACCATAAGTCCGATACCTTCAGTGGCTCGTCTGGCATGTGCATCATGGTGTCACTGGGTTATCTTTATCGTTTGAAATGAAACGTTTGGCACTCATCATTGCCACCCTCGTGCTGTTGAGAGCTCATGCATGGGGCCAGGCTTGGCTTGTCTGGTTGGACACGGCTGTGGTTTATCAGATTTATCCGTCTTCATTTCAAGACAGTGATGGTGATGGCATTGGTGACTTGAAGGGCATCATCTCTCGATTAGATTATGTGAAACGTCTGGGTGTCAATGTGATTTGGCTCAATCCTGTTTTTGCCTCGGCATGGCAGGATGGTGGTTATGATGTGACCGATTTCTATCAGGTTGACCCACGTTTTGGAGACACTAGAGACTTGTTGCAGCTCATTCACGAGGCTCATCGTCGGGGCATCAGGGTGTGTCTGGACTTGGTGGCTGGTCACACCAGCAATCAACATCCGTGGTTCAAGGCATCGGGTGAGCTGCGCACCAACCGTTATAGCGACTATTACATCTGGACCGATAGCATCAACGATGCCGAGCGTGCTACGCTGGAGCGTCGTCATCGCACTCATGACCCGGCCATTGCCACATGGGGCAGCTATGGCTTGGCTAATGCACCTCGTGCCAAGTATTATCGCAAGAATTATTTTGAACATCAGCCGGCACTCAACTATGGCTTTGCTAATGCAGACCCCAACGACCCTGAACAACAACCCATTGACGCTCCAGGCCCACGTGCAGTGCGTCGCCAGCTGCAAGACATCATGTCCTATTGGCTGGATCGGGGGGTGGACGGTTTCAGGGTGGACATGGCGTCATCGCTCATCAAGAATGATGATGATAAGCGTGAAAACATCCGTTTGTGGCAACAGATGAGACAATGGCTTGATGGCGAGTATCCTGACCGCTTGCTCATTGCCGAGTGGTCGCAGCCTGAACAGTCGTTGTTGGCTGGTTTTCATTTAGACTTCATGATACACTTTGGATTGCGGGGATTTGATGCTTTGTTTTTGCCCAAGGGTGCACCCGACTGTGGCGACTATGAGTATTGTTATTTTGACCGCAGTGGCCTGGGCAGTTATGTGCCATTCATTACTAACTACATCAATGCTCGCAACGCCACACGTCAGTGGGGCTACATTACTGTCCCCACCAGCAACCACGATGTGATACGCCCCAACAATGGCACGCGCAACACACTGGACCAGCTCAAGGTTTGCCTGATGTTTTGCTTGACGATGCCAGGGCCGCCCACTATCTATTATGGCGATGAGATAGGCATGAAATATCAACCCGATGCGCCTGACAAGGAGGGAGCACGTTATCGTGCTGGTTCACGCACTCCCATGCAGTGGAGCAATGGTCTCAATGCTGGCTTTTCTACTTGTTTGCCCGCAGATTTGTATTTACCCATCGACACCGATGGCGGTGCTCTTACAGTCGAGACTCAAGAAAAAGACCACAATTCCCTCTTGTGGATGGTGCGCAATGTGTTGTCACTCAGACAGCAATATCCAGCACTGGGCAACACGGGTGACTGGCAGTTGCTGAGCGACATGTCAACCCCCTACCCCATGGTTTATGCTCGCTGGAATGCCACAAGCCGATTGATTGTTGCTCTGAACCCCAGTGGTGATGCGGTCACGACCACCATTCCTCATCAGGATGATATTGCAGGTCGTGCTTTGATTGAGTGTGGCCAATGTTCTTTTATCCCTTGTGCAACAGGTGACCGTCTCACGCTTGCACCATTCACTGCTGTTATTTTACAATAATCTTTAGGTTAAAATACTGCAAATTAATTGTTTGTTGTCGGTTTATGCTTATATCGCAACCTTCACTGCCCTGCAATTTCGGTATCCAATTAACGGCTATAAAAATCCCCGACTAAATGAAAATTAGTCGGGGATTTGTTATAGTTAATGTTTAGCCGAGGCATCAATTACTGCCGCCAGCCAGCACCAGGTCGATGAGGCCAGTCACGTCGGTGATGTCAATCGTGCCATCGCCGTTGATGTCACCGCAGATGTCGCACCAGATTGTTTTATCAGGCTCGCCATTGAGCACGCGGTCGATGAGAGCGGTCACGTCGGTGATGTCCACCACGTGGTCGTGGTTCACGTCGCCCAACTGCCACTCGTCACTGTGGGCCTGCTCGGTGAGCAGCGTCACGGTCTCGGTGTTGCTCTGGGCGGTCGTGCCGTCGGTGTAGTTGGCCACAACATAGTACTCGTAGGTGGCGCCTGCGGTCAGGTTCTCAACCACATAGTACTTGTCGGTGATGCCGGTGATGATGCGATAGGTTGCGTCGCCGGTCTCGCTCACCGCCTTGCGGGCAGCGTTGAGAGTAGCAGTGGTAGCGTCGCCGCTGTAGATGGTCACGCTGTACAGGTAGAAGCGCTGCTTGCTCGATGCCGATGCGGCAATCTTTACAGTCTGGCCACTCTCGGCGGTTACGCCCGTAAGCACAACCGTATAGTCGGCAGCCTCGTCGCTCAGCTCGACGGTCTGGCTGACGTCACCGCAAGAAACGACGATCGAAGTGCCGTCGCTGGTGCCGCTGCTGTTGACCCACGACGCCGCATTCAGCTTCACCGTCACGGTGCCGCCGCTGGTGCTCAGGTCCAGTTCAGGAGAGGTCACGTAGCCCAGCTTGCTGCCGGCGCCCAGCTTCAGGCCGCCTGCCGTCAGATAGACCGCATAGCCGGTCCAGCCGCTGTTGTCACAATAGGTGTCCAGCGACGCGTTGATGTCCTGGGTGCCGTCACTGGTGGCCTCAACACCGCCAAAGGTCTCGGTCAGCAGCGTGGTCACGGTAACCTCAGGGTCAGGATCGGGATCGGGATCGGGATCCTCGCTCTCCACGATGTTCACATACAGCGTGTAGTCGGTCACGTTCTCCTCGGGGGTCTCATCGGTCCAGTCGGCACGGAACGAGCTCGTCGTGATATAATCGGCATCGGCCGCCAGCATCACGGGAGCATACTTCTCAAGCTGTTCGCCCTCCTCGAGCAGGGTCACGGTCTCGATGTTGCTCTTAGCGTTGGTGCCATCGGTGTAGTTAGCAACAACATAGAACTTGTAGGTCGCACCCGCGGTGAGGCCTGTCACGGTGTAGCTCTTGTCGGTGATGCCCGTTATCACGCGGTAGCTGGCGTCACCCGTCTCGCTGGCCATCAGGCTGGCGCTGCTGGCGTCACCGGTGGCAACCTCGACGCTGTACAGATACAGGCGCTTCTTGGCAGCGGTGCACGACAAGGTCACGGTCTGACCAGCGGCCTCGGTCACACCCTCCAGAACGACGGTGTAGTCGGCAGCCGTGCTGGTGAGCTCGACGGTCTCGCTGACGTCGCCACACGAAACGACGATGGAGCTGGCGTCGTTGTTGTAGTATTTAGCGTTGAACTTCACCGTGATGGTGCCGTTGCTGCCGCTAAGGTCCAGTTCGGGGGTGGTCACATAGCCAGCATACTTGCTGCTGCCCAGCTTGAGGCCGCCGCTGGTGAGGTAAACATACGCGCCGGTCCAGCCGCTGTTGTCGCAATAGGTGTCCAGGCTGGACGCAATGTTGGTGGTGCCGTCGCTGGTGGCCTCCACGCCGCCAAAGGCCTCGGTCAGCAGCGTCTCGCTCGCGCTCGGGTCATAGGCGTTGACATACAGCGTGTAGCTCTCAACATTCTCGCTGGGCGTCTCATCAGTCCACTCGGCCTTGAAGCTGCTGCTGGTCACATAGTTGGCATCGGCCTCCAACATCACGGGAGCATAGGTCTCAAGAGTGGGCTCTGCACCCTTGATATACCAGAATGACGCACTACCGTCACTATTGATAACCATGTCGGTCACAGGCTTGCCCAGACTGCCTGCACCGCCTGTGCTGCTTGCCAATGAACCACTAGCATACATATTAAGTGTGGTTGCAGGTGATGAGTTGTCGGTGACTGAGTCCTTGCTATTGTATGGGTAGCAGTCATAAGCCTCGGTAGAACTGGTGAGCTTGTTGTCAGCCGGCAAAATGGTTGCCAACTGCACTTTCTTGTCATTGACCGTGTTATCCTCCCAACGGCTAGACACATAGGTGTAGTGATGCACCAACAAGCCCTCATCGGGGATATAAGCATCCCAACCCTGTTGGGCACGGTTCTCGATAATGAAATACTCGTTGCTGTTGAGGTCGCTGACAATCTTGACAGCCTTGTCGGTTTCTTCACTCTTTTGATTGAGAACGGGCAAGGTGTAATAAGTATTCTCAACTGGGTCAATCAGGTCAATCCACCCCATGAAAGCTTTCTCGTAGGCACTGTAACCAATGGGTGTGTAGCCATCGTTGTTGTAGCTGCCGTAGTCCATCAGTGACCAGCTGCCCATGCCATAATAACCATTGCTATAGGTGGTCTCGTAGAAATCGGGCAGACCCAGACAGTGGCTGAACTCGTGGCAGAATGTGCCGATACCGTCAATCTTGGTGCTGCTGTCGCTGCTGCCATTAATCTCGTTGAACACGGCAAACTTGTCCACCTTGACACCGTCAACATTGAAGCTACCGTTGCCGTCGCTGCTGTTGTAGCTATAGGCATCGCTCAAGCTCCACTGGCAGGGCCACACACTGTTGGTCACGTTTGAGGCTTGAGCCTCGCCAACACCGGCATAAACGACAATCACAACATCAACCTCACCATCACCGTCGTTGTCAAAGATAGAGAAGTCGGCGCCATCGTCATCGGCAAGATTGATGGCCTCGGTCACCATCTTGCCCAGCCCCTTGTCATAGTCGTTGCTGTCGTTGCCGCCATAGGTGGCACGTGTGCTGGACAAGGTGTAGATGCCAAAGAGCACAAAGTTGGGTTTGTACTTGCCGTTGGACTGATCTACAAAATACTGGTAGGCACTCTCGTTATCGGTGTTGTAAACCTGCTCAAAGGTAGCCTTGGTATTAGACATCTTCTTGTCGGTGTACTGCACCAGAATGATGGGAACGTTGGGTGTGCCCGTGTTGGGAACTTGCGTCTCGCGCTTGGGCGTTGACGTGCTCTTTTTCACGCGGTTCAGCTGGGTGGGCTTACTGGAAAGAGCTGCCATGGTGACATTGTTGCCCTGCACTGCCAGATAGCTGAGCTCGTCGCTAGTGCGCTCACCCTCGTTGTGGGCTTGAATGGCAGTTGCACCCAGCAAGGTACGATAATAGTAATTGCCATCGTCACCCAGAATCACAGTGTAACCATCCTGGGTTACCAGACTGTGGCACCATTCATCACCAGACAATTGCAGGGTGATGGTAGAACCATCGGCCTGCGTGTAGGTGGTGAACCCGCGTTTGGCGGGAATGGCTTGAGCCACCGTGTAAGCACACAGCAACACAATAGCCAAAGTGAAAATTTTTTTCATGTTAATAAAAACATTAATTAAAGGTTAATATAAAAACAAATAAAATATCTGTTCGTCAATAGGTTGCTGGTATTAAACAATATACATTCACATAAAATGCAACAGATTTTATATAAATGTGATAAATTAAATAAATTGGGCAAAATTACTAACAATATGGCAATGAAACAAATATTTTCAACATATGGCAATTAATTTAACATATAGCAAGCCAGTCAAGCAAAATTTTGCTTGACTGGCTCAGGGATTGGAATTGTATCGTAAATCAGGAGCCCAAAATGATGTCGATGACAGCGTTGACGTCGGCAATGGTCACTTCACCGTCTGCATTGACATCGGCATCAATGAGGTATTCTCCAGCCAGAATCAAGTCGATGACAGCATTGACATCGGCAATGGTCACTTCGCCATCCCCATTCACGTCACCATGCAATGTGGATGTCTGTTCGCTGTAGGTGAATGAGATGATGTCACCGTAGGCTGTGGTGTGGCTGTCACCGTCAAAATCCAGATAGCTAGACTTGGTGCGTGCATAATAGGTCGTGCCATCCTTCACATAGCTGCCATTGACCTTGATGCTGTCCACAGGTAGCGTGGATTGGTTTGCTCCATCCTTGAGCGTCTCGACAAAGCGCGTTCGTCCCCATGTGGTAGCAGATGTTGACACCTCAATGACGTAAGTCTGTGCCCATGTTTGTGGCTTGAGGGTGATGTGCTCGCCCTTGTGGATTGTGCCTCCATCCACTGGGTTGATAAAGGTGGTGGCGGTGTGTGCTACCGAGAAACGCACAACGTCGCTCACCAGTGTATCTGTACCGATGACCATGCTGACGCGCATGAAGTAGGTGTTGCCAGCCTCGAGCACATCGTCAGGAACGAGCAACTCGCCGGTTGTGCTCGTGCCTGTGAAAACCACCGTTGAGAATGTGTCATTACTTGCGATAGTGAGCGTTGCCTCCTCGTCGCTGCCGCAGGTGTACCACGTGGCAGTGAAGGAGGGATTCAAATCCTCAGTGTCATCGACAGGATGAGTGATGGAGAGTAACATCGGTGTGAGCTGCCTAACCTCGCTCACGCCACTATAATACTCATCGCCACATGACTGCACTCGCCAGTAGTAAATATCGCCGCTGGTGAGCTTGGTTAACAGGCTTGCCCGACAGACTGTATCGGTGACAGTGACGCGCTCTAAAACGGTGCTGAAGTCGCTATCCTGAGATAATTCAACAACATAGCTGCTGGCATTCTCGACATCGTGCCACAAGAAAACAAAAGGCTCATCGATGGTCGCTCCATCATCGGGAGCAATGAGCACAGGGTTGTCTAGCTGTTCCAATTCAACGCTCAAGAAAGCCGGGTCCCACTCGTTGCCGACACGGTCTAGCACGCACACTGCATATTGATAACCCTGCTGGTACTGTTCTGGAATATTATATGTGGTATTATAACTCATGCCCAACAGATATTCCACTTGACCTGTGAATGTGGTCTTGTTCATGTTGATGGGAAAAGCATAGACCGAATAGCGCACATTGTCATAGCCCTGCCATGTGAGCTGATTGGACACACGCGACAAGTTCTGCACAGTGCCGGGGTTGTTTCCCTGTTTCCATGAAATGACTGGAGGCAGTGCAGGGCGAGTGAACACGGTTCGCTTGAGATAATTACCCAACGAAGCCTTGCTGTAGGCATACAGATACTTGCACGAGTAGAAAATTGCACCAGGATTGTTGTCCACACTACTGGCTCGGTTTAATTCTACCTCATCGGCATATTCCTTGTAAACGTTCTCGCCACTGCTGGCGGTGATTGACGAGATGGACGATGAGATATAGACATGACGGCCAAACTTGGCTGCAACTGTGCCCCACCATGGCGTGATCTTGCTGTAGTCGGCCGAGGCTCCAATTTTCCAATAGACCTGTGGAGAAATGTAGTCGATGCTTTGAGCCTGAAGCCATGCCAACGGGTCGCTAAAGATGCCATTGTATTGCCAATCACTGCCAGCGGGACAAGGGTCAACGCCATACTTGCTGGCGACAGCCGAGCTGCTTGCTGCCACCCCAGCTGGTGAGATGCCATAACGAACGTCAGGGCGCACCTCCTGTATCATGTCATAGACGGCCTGCACCATGCGGTTCACGTTGTCACGTCGCCAGTCGGCAAACGACAGTGAGGTGCCAGAATTAACCCACTCGTCATAGTCTTGTGCCTCGCTTGTCGTGGGTATGCCATCGGGATAGAAATAGTCGTCATACAGGATGCCATCCACATCATAGTTGGTGATAATCTCTTGACACACAGCGACAATTCGGTCGATAGTGCGTTGCTGTCCAGGGTCAAGAATGACGGTAGAGCCGTAGGTGAGCAGCCAACCATTATTTTTCAATTCCTGGTCTTGTGTTGTATTCCAGTCGCTGCCTGTCGAGAACCGATAGGGATTGACCCATGCATGGCACTCCATGCCGCGCTGGTGACACCCCTCAACGACATATTGCAAAGGGTCAAAACCTGGGTCTTGACCACGTGTGCCAGTCAAGTAACTTGACCACGGTTCATAGCTGCTCTTGTACATAGCATCGCACATTGAACGCACTTGAAAATTCACCGCATTGAAATTGTTGGCTTGCAACGAGTCCAATAGTTGGTCCATTTTGGCTTTTTGCTTGGTGGCACCAGCTCCTTGTGAGGGCCAATCCAGCCCCCAAACAGTCGCGACCCATGCCGAACGAAATTCGCGCTTGGGTGTGCTGTAGCCCCATGCACTCATGCTCACACCAGTTACCAACAAGATGACGGCAACAACACGCCAACAATTGTTTAAAACAGTACGCATCATTATATCCTAAATGTTTGTGGTTAATTCTTAAAAAGTCTTTACCCGACAAAGGTAGTCAAAAAAACTGAAATTCCAATCACTGGTCGTACACTTTTTTACAGATTAGACGTTTTTTGACAATTTCGATACCCATTATTGAGACATGAAGCAAAAAAGTGGCACGCAATTTGCACAAGTGGGTGAAGAATATTAATTTTGCACTCGATTTTAACGTTAAATCAATTAATGACAATGAAGATTATCAGCAAGGTTGCCGAGCTGCAAGCCGCAGTTCAGGAAATGCGCCAACAAGGCAAGACGGTGGGACTGGTGCCCACAATGGGAGCCCTGCACGAGGGCCACAAGTCACTCATTGACCGCGCTCGCGGCGAGAACGATGCCCTGGTGGTGAGCGTTTTTCTCAACCCCACCCAGTTTAATAACCAAGACGACTTGCGGACCTATCCCCGCACTGCCGAACGCGATGCCGCGCTGCTCGAAAGCTGTGGTGTTGACATTGCGTTCATGCCCACTGTTGAAGACATTTATCCCGAGCCAGATACCCGTGAGTTCAAGTTGGGTCCCGTGATGGAGGTCATGGAGGGAGCCATGCGCCCAGGACATTTTAATGGCGTGTGTCAGATTGTGAGCAAATTGTTCACCTGGGTCGCTCCCGACAATGCCTACTTTGGCGAGAAGGATTTCCAGCAGATAGCAGTTATCCGTGCTATGGTCAAGCAGTTGGGGTTCAACATTAACATTGTGCAATGTCCGTGCATCCGCGAGGCTGACGGTTTGGCTAAAAGCAGCCGCAATGTGCGCCTCACACCCCAGGTGCGCAAGGTGGCCCCTCAGATTTATTCTACCCTCAAACGCAGTCTGGAATTTGCTACAGACCATACCGCCGAACAGACCCGCCAGTGGGTTATTGATACCATCAATGCTTGGCCCGAAATGGAAGTGGAATATTACAGCATTTGCAATGGTGAGACGCTGCAAGCTGTTGACAACTGGGATGATGCAGACTACATTGTGGGGTGCATCACTGTGTATTGTGGCGATGTGCGCGAGATTGACAATATCACCTACAAGCAACCCCAAAAGAAAGCATAACGCCTCACAAACCTATAAATCTAAACAATAACATGTATATTCAAGTACTAAAATCCAAGATACACCGCGTGACAGTCACCGATGCCAACCTTAATTACATAGGCAGCATTACCATCGACCGTGAGTTGATGGAAGCCGCAGGCATCATCGAAGGTGAGCGCGTTTACATTGTAGATGTGAACAATGGCGAGCGTCTTGACACTTATGTCATCGCTGGCGAACCAGGTTCAGGTACTATTTGCCTGAATGGAGCTGCCGCCCGCAAGGTTGAGCCAGGAGACATTGTTATCATCATGTCCTATGCCGTGGTGACACCTGAGGAAGGAAAAGCTTTCAAGCCTCGTGTCATCTTTCCCGACACAGCTACAAATCGATTAATAGAAAACAACAAGAAGTAAAACCCCTATCATTCATCATATAATTATATGTTTGACAGTTTATCCGAGAAATTAGAACGGTCATTTAAAGTGCTGAAAGGCGAAGGCCGCATTACCGAAATTAACGTTGCCGAGACCCTCAAGGAGGTGCGCCGAGCCCTTGTGGATGCTGATGTGAGCTATCCCATTGCCAAGAAGTTTGTCAACGATGTTAAGGAGAAAGCGCTGGGCCAAAATGTGATTAACAGCGTGAATCCTAGCCAACTCATGGTGAAGATTGTCCATGACGAGCTGGCACAACTCATGGGCGGTGAGGAATCGACCTTCAATGTTGAGGGTAACCCTGCTGTTATCCTGATGTCTGGATTGCAGGGCTCTGGTAAAACGACTTTCTCGGGAAAATTGGCCAATCGCCTTAAGAGCAGTGGCAAACGTCGTCCACTGCTGGTGGCGTGTGACGTCTATCGTCCTGCGGCTATCGAACAGCTCAAGGTCATTGCCGAGAAGATTAACGTGCCCGTGTATAGCGAGCCCGACAGCAAGGACCCTGTTGCCATTGCACGTCACGCCATCGATGAGGCCAAGCGCACCAATTGCAATGTGGTGATTGTGGATACCGCTGGTCGTCTGGCTGTTGACGAACAGATGATGACCGAAATCAAGGCCATCAAGGATGCAATTAACCCCAACGAGACCTTGTTTGTGGTTGACTCGATGACTGGTCAGGATGCTGTCAATACCGCCAAGGCTTTTAACGAGCGGTTGGATTTTGATGGCGTTGCCCTCACCAAACTCGATGGTGACACCCGTGGTGGTGCCGCACTGTCGATTCGCGCGGTGGTTGACAAGCCCATCAAGTTTGTCGGCATTGGAGAGAAGATGGAGGACATTGACCCGTTCCGTCCCTCAGGCATGGCAGACCGCATTCTGGGTATGGGTGACATCGTGTCTTTTGTTGATCGCATGCAGCAGCAATATGATGAGGAAGAGGCTAAGAAACTTGAATCGCGCATCAAGCAGAACAAATTTGACTTCAACGACTTCCACAAGCAGATAGGTCAAATCCAGAAGATGGGTAACCTCAAGAGCCTTGCTTCGATGATTCCTGGTGTGGGCAAGGCCATCAAGGATATTGACATTCCTGACGACGCTTTCAAGAGCGTGGAGGCAATCATCTACTCGATGACTCCCACCGAGCGTGAAAATCCTGACATCATCGATGGCAGCAGGCGCAAACGTATTGCAGCCGGCAGTGGCACCAGTGTGGAGGAAGTCAATCGTTTGCTCAAGCAATTCTTGCAGATGCGCAAGGTCATGCATCAGGTGTCAATGAATCCCATGAAGATGATGCGTAACGCTAAGAATGCTGCAAAAAAAGCTAAACGCCATTAAAAATTAGTTGTAATCATCTACATTCATCTCTTTTATAGCGGTTGAATCATGAAACTGCTCACCATCATGTTGTTGTCGCTGGCATCGTTGCTGCAAGGTAACCACAGCGTCAACATCATGTTTGTGGGCGATGCCATGCAGCATTCGCCTCAAATCAGTGCTGCTCGTCAGCCAGATGGCTCGTTTGACTATTCGGCTTGCTTCCAGCATGTTCAGGAGGACATTGAGTGGGCAGACATTGCTGTGGTTAACCTGGAGTGTCCGCTGGGTGGCAAGCCTTATACTGGCTATCCGGCATTCAGTGCCCCTGACGAGTATGCCCGTCAGTTGCGTGACGTGGGTTTTGATTTGTTCTTGACCGCCAACAACCATTGTCTTGACTGTCGTGACCGAGGATTGGTGCGTACGTGCCAGATGTTGGATTCGTTGAGCATTCCACACATTGGCACCTACGTCAACCAGCAGGAGCGCTCAAGGCGCATTCCGCACGTTGTTCAAATTAAAGGCGTGAAAATCGCTTTTCTAGATTACACTTATGGCACCAATGGGATTCCCATTCAGGGGGACGTGGTTGTGGATTACATTGACCGACAACTCATTGCTCAAGACATTGCCACGGCACGGCAACGCGATGCCGATATCATCTGTGTGAACTTGCATTGGGGGGTGGAATATAAGCTCAAGCCTGTTGATAGTCAGCGCAATCTGGCAGACTGGCTAATTGAAGAACAAGGGGTTGACCTCATCATTGGCGGTCATCCTCATGTTGTGGAACCCATGGAGATGCGTTTCAGTCCTCGTTGGGGCAAGAATGTGTTGCTGGTTTACAGCCTTGGCAATTTCATCAGCAACCAGCGTGACATCGACAGTCGTGGTGGAGTCATGGTTAAGGTGTCGCTTGTGATGGACGGAAATCACATGATTGTCACAAACCCACGTTACAAGTTGTTTTTCGTTCAGAAGCCCAGCAACATCACTGGTGGCAACTACGTGGTTATACCCGAGGGGCGCCCTGACTTGTTGCGGTCGGATAGTCGTGATGAGTACAATCGATACATGCAACGCACTCACAAGCTGGTCACTGCCCACAACATCAATGTGCCGCAAGAAGTGCCCAAGTGATTTTTCTTGTCAGTGCTGTTGACGAGTGAGGATGCGCGATGCAGCGATAGCAATAGCGACCGAAGCCACTGTGCTAACTATCGCTAGCCATGGCCATGAGCCGTCGGCGGGCACTCCCACCCCATCGGCTGTGCCCTGAGCTAGCATGCCCTGTGCCTCAAGGTGACCTGCAATCACGACGATGCTGTTGTTGAGGGCGTGTGCAATAATGGGAACCCACAGGCTGCGGGTCCACACCAGCAGGTATCCAAGCCATACACCCAGCACGAGACGTGGCACGAAACCGAAAAACTGCATGTGAAATGCACTGAACAAGGCTGCCACAATCCACACCGCCAGATGCGTCCCCAATCGTGTGTTGACAATCATGCGCAACATGGCTCCACGGAACAACATTTCCTCGCTCACACCAGCCAGCACGCCCACAACCAGCACAGTGGCAATGAGCTGTGGCACACTGTCGGTGTCAAGCAACTGTTGGGTGAGTTGTTGTGCGCTATCCTCGGCATTGCGCATCCATTGTTCAATATTGGTCATCCATGATGGCAAGGTCATGGCCTCATTAACTGCCACAAGCCAGTTCATCATGGGAAGTGACACTACATAAAAGGCGATGATGACTAGCAAGGCCTTCCACCCGGGTGCCTTGTCAAGCATCATGGTGTGCCACGGACGATAGTAGCAGATGGCAATTGCCACCACAGCAGGGATGATAAACGCAAACACGTCTTGGACCGTGAGCATGGCGAGCATACCAGCTTTTAACGTTATCACCCCCAACACACTAGCCACTATCAGTCCAATGCCCATCAGCGCCAGAAGTAATAATACACGGCGACTGGCCGAAATCTTCAATTTGAGGTCGTTGTCCATTATGATTTAAATAATTTTGGTGCAAAATTAAACAATTCTGTCTTAATATGGTCTAAGTTATAAACTTTAAAACCGTATAACAATGAAAAAACTGCTATTTTGTTTAGTATTATCATCGGCACTGGTGTGCGTGGCGCAGGAACCTGCGGCTGTTGTCATTGACAGTGACAGCGACAATGACGTGGAACTGCAAGTGATTGAACCCGCCACATCCACTCAAGAGACCGAACAAGAAATCAAGGAGCGTGAAAAGCGGTTGCGTGAACACAACGATAAGGTTGCGTTCATGAAAGCTGAAAACTCGCTCAAGCGTGGTTACTTTGTGGTTACAGCCGACAACATCCAGATGGGGCACAGTGGCTATCGCTGCTATGATATCAGCCCCAACACCAACTTTGTGCTCGTACAGCAGGACAATTGCATCATTCAGGTGGCGTTCAACACTGGCAACCCTGGTGCCAATGGCCTGGGTGGCATCACGTTGAAAGGCAAGGTGAGCAATAACCGCATGAGTACAGACAAGAATGGTGACGTACACTTTAGTTACAATGTCAATGGCTCGAATGTGTCGGCATTTGTTCAAATCACGTTGTTCCACAACAGCAAGCGGGCGGTTGTCAACATCACCCCCTCGCTGAATGGTCCAGACATCACTATCTATGGCAACTTGTTGCCCCATCGGGACAAGAGGTTGAAATTCTGACCCCCTACCCTATCATCTCATTAACAATGCGTCAAGTGTTTGTGCTTGACGCATTGTTTGCGTCAAGACTGCAACATGGCAAGGAATTGTTCCTCGTTCTTAATCTCGATTCCCAGTTTCTGGGCTTTCTCAAGTTTAGCGGGTCCCATGTTTTCACCAGCCAGCACAAATGTTGTTGCGCTGCTGATGCTGCTGACATTCTTGCCGCCATTTTGTTCAATCATGGCCTTGTATTCCTCGCGCGAATGATGGGCAAACACGCCGCTGATGACAATTTTCATGCCTGACAGCTTGTCGGTTTGTTCCATTGTTTCCTCTTCGGTGAGTGCCATTTGCACGCCTGCGGTGCGCAATCGTTCCACCATGTGACGATTGGTGTCCACCGCAAAAAAATCCACAATTGACTGTGCAATTTTGGGACCGATTTCTGGAATGGCGGCCAGTTGTTCGGCCGGCATGGTCATGAGGGTATCGATGTCATGTGTGTTGCGTGCCAGGACCTTGGCAACAGTCTCGCCCACAAAGGGGATGGACAATGCAAAAATCACCCTAGCAAACGGCACTTGACGGCTGCGCTCCACACCTCGCAGGATGCGCTGTGCACTGCGTTCCTGAAAACGGTCAAGTGCTACCAGTTGCTCCTGTGTGAGGTCGTACAGGTCGGCTGGGTCATTAACCAGTCCACTGGCATGCAGGGTCACTGCCACCTCCTCTCCAATGCCATCGATGTCCATGGCATGGCGTCCCACAAAGTGTTCGATGCGTCCACAAATCTGCGGTCCGCAATGCCACTTGTTGGGGCATACCCATGACGCTTCACCCTCGACACGCTGCAATGTTGCGCCACAGGCGGGGCATTGCGATACAAACGTCACGGGCTTGCTGTCTGGCTGGCGTTGTGTGGTGTCCACCCCCACAATCTTGGGTATGATTTCCCCACCCTTTTCCACATAAACCATGTCGCCATCGTGAATATCTAGTTGACGAATGATGTCCTCGTTGTGTAGTGACGCCCGCTTGACTACGGTGCCACTCAGTAACACTGGGTCCAGATTAGCAACTGGAGTGATAACCCCGCTTCGTCCCACCTCAAATGAGACAAATTGCAGACGAGTACACTCGCGTTCAGGCGCGAACTTGTAGGCGATTGCCCATCGCGGCGACTTGGCTGTGGCACCCAGATTCAATTGCTGACGCAATGAATTGATTTTGAATACCAACCCATCGGTGGCAACAGGCAGTTGCTTGCGGGCGGTGTCCCAATGGTCAATGAAGTCCTTGACGGCATCAATTGACGGTAAGATGGTCAGCTCGCCAGTCTTGAAACCCCACCGCTTGAGAGCCATAATGCTGTCATAGTGTGTCTCGAAGGGCAGGTTGTCGCCCAGCAGGTAATAGAACACTGCATCCAGTCCTCGACGCGCCACCTCGGCACTGTTTTGCAATTTCAATGTGCCAGCGGCTGCATTGCGCGGATTGGCAAACAATGGCTCCTCGTTGTATTCACGCTCCTTGTTCAATGCCTCAAATCGTTTCCAGGGAAGCAAGATTTCACCTCTCACCTCAAACTTGTCGGGCAGGTCAACGATGTTGCTCAGATCTAGTGGCACGCTCTTGATGGTTATCACATTGGCTGTCACATCATCGCCTTGCACACCATCGCCGCGCGTCACGGCACGTACAAGTCGCCCGTGCTCATAGGTAATGGAAATTGACGTGCCGTCATATTTCATCTCACCGACAATCTGTGATGGCTCACCACCCAAACCCTCCTGGGCACGGCGAAGGAACTCCTGCACTTCCTGGATGTTGTAGCTGTTGCTGAGTGACATCATGGGGCGTTCGTGACGCACCTGGGTAAAGCCCTTGCTGATGTCACTGCCCACGCGCTGTGTGGGTGACAGTGGGTCCTGATATTGTGGATAGGCCTGCTCCAAGTCCTGCAATTCACGCAACAGGCCATCAAACTCCTGGTCACTCACTGTTGGTGCGTTCAACACATAGTAGTTGTGGTTGTGCTGATTGATGATGTCGCGCAACTCCTTGATACGTTGTTCAAATAGGTCCATTGTTTCGTGTCGTCTTTTTGTTTTGTAACCGCTAAGTTAATGCTTTTTTGGCAAATTTTCACCATTTGACTAGATTTTCTTTAGACGGTCAAGCATCAAACACGGATTTGCCCCAGCCGCAACAGATGCGAGCTGGGGCAAATGCTAGATAAATGTATGATGTGAAAAAATTACTTCACAATGAGTTTCTTGGCTGTGCCATTGCTCATCTTGACGATGTTGAGGCCCGGCTGCAAGCTGCTGTGCTCGCGACCCATGATGTCGTAGTAAGCCACGGGAACGACCTCCTCGTTGCCATCGCTGAGCACCTCGTTGATGCCCGACGAGTGACCCAGACGGGCAATCTCGGCATTGTTGACAAACATGTCGTTATATTCCATGGTGCTGAGAGGGCGGCAAATAAAAGCTGCGACGCTCATGTGGTTAACGTCCCAATCCTCAGGAATGGTGAGGCTGTACTCGAAATTATAGCCGTTGACCTCGTCATTGGTCAGATTGGAAATGGACTCACCAACCACGCCAGGCAGAGCCTGACGGAAGACACCATTGTGGACATACTTAGCTACCCATGAACCCATGTTGAGCTGCTTTGAAACCAGGCTGTCCTCAACCAGATAAACACTCAGACAAACATCCTCGCCCATCATCTCAAAGAAGTCGCTGGGAATCTCACCGTCAACCTTGATGTTGGCAACGCGGGTTGAATTGTCAAAGTCGCTAGTGATGTTGATTGTTGCGAAGGTAGGCATAGCCTGAGCAACTTCATCCAGATATTCGCTAAGTGATTCGGCAACTTGAGCTTGGTATTGCTCATAGTAGCCAATGCTACCCAGAATGCCGTCCTCGCCGCTCCAACCATTCATGCGGTCAAATGCTGCACTGGGCCAACCAGTCAGACCCATGACACTGTTGAGGGTATCGCATTGGGTCGTCTTGTAGGGATCAGGATAGCTGGAATTCATTGTGCCATGGATGGCTACCCAAACGATGTCGTCGCGCAGGTCGGTGAGTTTCTCAAGCAGACCAGTGCCCAGTGGGCAGTAGGTGCACGAGTTTGAAGTAGCCTGTTCAACGAGGTGTTTCTGACGAGGATAAGAAGCCTCGTAGATAACGAACTCGCTGGTAAGTGTGTCACTGTCGGTGATTTTTGAGCCGTTCATCTCCACGGGCCAAACCGAGAGAGTGTGTGCACCCATTTCATAGCCATAGGTAGAAACAGAACTCTCAAACGTTTGCCATGAGCTATTCAATATTGTGGTGCCAACAATCGTTGCGACCTTCATATCATCAACAGCAACGGCAAAACTATAGTCCTCGAGGTCCTTGGTGCCAAAGTTTCGAGCGTCAAACTCGAATTCCAAGTCATCACCACTCTTCACATAACGATTGCAATAGAGATCCTTGGTCATGATCAAATATTCAGGATAATTATCGCTCTCGACGATGCACTGCACACTGAGGTTGCCATAGCTGCTCAGGCCAACGTTGTACCACGTGGTACTACCATTGTATGTCAAATAGCAGTAGCTGTCATAAATCTCGCCTGCATCAACTGCCGAGATGGGATAGTTAGAAGTGGTTTGCTTATAGTCAAAACCAACCATAAGCCCTGCATCACTGCTGAGGTTGATTTCATAAGGATTTTCCAATTCAATCACGTTCCAACCCTCATCGCTGACGTTGCAAGTCCACTCGGTGAAATCACCGATGGTGTTATTCTCAATAGGAGCAACAAACACGCGGGTCACAGGTGTTGATGCGGCAAGACCAACGCGGAAGGCAACAATCTTTCCGCCCTGGAACAACGAAATCTCGTCGGGCTCAAGAATCACTGCAATGGGAATTGTGCCAGCAAAGCTGGTCAGTCCCAGGCCACCACCAGTCGTTACATCATCGGTGTCATAGTGACCCATGATTTTCTGATTGTCGGCCAGGTCAGCCTTGGCAGGAGACTGATGACGCTGTTCCAGCGAGGCCACACGGCTAGTTTTGTCAAGCACGCCATGCAGTTGTGGTGCGCTAAACGTTGCAGCACACATGGCAACTGGCAGCAGCATGGTTGCTACCATGGAAAGTAATACTTTCTTCATAAACATTTTAATTAATAAATAAAAAATAAAACAATAATTGATATTAAATCTATATCAAACAAAATAGGTTCTCAATCAAGCGTTGTTAAGGATGATATCAACAACAGCATTGACATCGGCGATAGTCACCTCGCCGTCCTCGTTAACGTCGCCCTCGGTGGTGTAGGCACCATTGAGAATGAGGTCAACCACGGCGTTGACATCGGCGATAGTTACCTCACCGTCGCCATTCACGTCACCCTTGAGGGTGGGCTCGGCACTGGGGTCATAGACGAAGTTGAGGGTAATTGTCTCGCCATAAGCATCGTGGGTGTACTTGGGCGGGAAACCCGAGCTCTTGCTCTGCACCTCGAGTTGCAGGGTGACATTGCACACACCTTCGGCATCGGCAAACCACTCGCTCTGCAAATCGCGCATTTCGCCATCGCTCATGGTGCCAGCGCTGGTCTCATAGCTGCCAACCGCGGATTTGCTGTTGCAAGTGACGGGGAAGCAAATCTGATATAAGCCATTGTCAATCTGGTTGATAGTGTAATTGACTTTAACATAATTGCTGGACGTGCCACTGACGTTCTTGACATACAGTCCCGAGAACAGGACGTGGGAACCATCTTGTTCCACTACCTTGGTCACAGTGACGGTGCTGCCGTGCTCGATGGGGTTGCCATCGGCATCGGTGAACACAAAGCGACCGTCCACATCGTCTGCTAGCATGGGCATACATGCCGCTGCCAGCATCATCATGATGATGTAAAATTTCTTCATTGTCTTGTGTTGTTGTTAGTTATTGTTGTTAGTTGTTAATAATCTTAGCTTTAGCTACTTGTTTCACGCCTGTGTCATCATAGACGAATGCAATGATTGAGCAATGACGAGGAATCCAGGCGGCATCCAGCTGCTGGCTATAGGCCATGGTCTTGACATCGCCATGGGCAACCGTGATGTTGTCACCCCAGGTGTCATTAACACTCGTGCGGAACACGTGCATGTGCATGTAGTTGTCATTGACTGAACCATCGGGCATGTATTGATAGTCTACAATGCTGTCCTCGATGAGCCACACTTGCAGCTTGCCAGTGACACCAGTTGAATCCAGGCCAATGAGTTGAATGTCGATGTCGGTTGTGGCGGTGGCTTCATCGTAGGCGTTATCGATGAGTATCGACACAGGAGCTTCCTTGGCCAACTCATACTTCACGCCAGCCTGCCAGTCGGTGTATTCAAAAGCTCCCAGACGGTCGATGGCGCCAATGGGTTGAGCGTCAACACCCCAAGCATTGAAATACTCGTCACCTGTGGCGGTGTACAATGGAGTGGGCTCTCCCTTGACTGTTTTGCCAAAGGGGCCGCTGTGGATAGCAACAGCAATCACAATGCTGTCGCCATACTCGGCTTGCAATTGTTCAATTTCCTCACTAGCCTTGGGGCAGTTGACACAACGCTGACCGGTGAAGTCCTCGATGAGTACGGCGCGGCTCACTTGAGTGGGTTCAACATAGATAAGTCGATTGTCGGGTTCCACCTTGTCACATGCCGTGAACCAGATGGATGCAGCTGCTAGTGCCGTGATAAAAAATAATATCTTCTTCATCGCTTTGTTCTTGAATTAGAAACTGTAATTATAGGACAACGTGAAGCCCTTGCTGGCGGGAACAAGGCGGCAAACACCTCCAGAGCAGTTAAAGCCAGCACGTGTGCGGCCATAGCCTGCCTGAATGCGATGACCCTTGAGGCTGTAGGTTACCAACCCCTGATAGTAATGCAACTTGGTCTCGCCACAGTTCCACATGTCGCTGATTGTGAACATCCAGTGGGGTGCAAGTGACAATTCGGCCAACCCAAAGGCCCAGTCGCCCTCGTCATCCTTGGTAAACAGATATTGCAACTCACAGCGCAAGATGATTTTGGGCGAAATCTTGTACTTGCCGTCAGCAATGAGGATGTTGCTGTTAATCATGCCACCGTGCCCCTCAACAATGGTCTTGTTGTAGCGCTGGTTCATGTACATGAACACAAGTGAGAAATCACGTGTGAAACGCTTGTCTATAATCACATCAATGTCTTGATAATACACTTCGTCGCCCATTTTCCAGAAACTGGACTTGTAGCCATCGCTACCACGCAATTGTCCATCGATGAGCGGATTCTCAATCTCGCCCAGGTCGATGCCTCGCACGTGAGAAACATTGACGTGCAACTTGGTGCCGTACTTGCCACCCAGTGCTGTGCCCTTCTTGAAAGTATAGGCAAACTCACCTTGAAATGCCCATTCTCCCTCGCGGTGAGTGGCATAAGGGTACAAGGATGCCAGAGCATAAGTCTGGTCGTGAGTGAATGCTGGCAGGTGATTGATGTTGCTGCTGGTACCAGTCACTGAGCGACGGCTGCGGAACGACATGCCCTGGCTGCGCTTGGCTTGTAACAATGCGCTCAAGCCACGCTGTGAATAACTGCCGCTTAGCATCACCACATTGCCCTGACGGTAGGTGTAACCGTTGTCAAATGACGGGTCTTGTGACTTGTGGGCATACTCGGCCAGCACGTTGAGGCCGCCATGTTGCAAATTGATGCGGCCATCCCATGCGTTAACATACTCGGTGAGCTTGAGCTTGTGTGTCGCATTGAGAAGAATCTCATCGGCATCGGTATCCTCATGCTTGTTGACCCATGATGCGCCCAGTGTCAAGCGGGTGCCACCATCTCGCATGGGCTTAATCCAGTGACCAATCTCAACCTCGGCATCAGCACCACTCACCAGCGCATCATTGTGATGCCAGTAGCGACGTTGCTTGCCAGTCAATGCCTTGAAGGTCACGCCCTCGGTGGGCTTGAACACAATTCTGCCGCCACGCAGGGAGTTGTCGATACCCAGTGAGCGTTCCTCGTAGGTGCGCAGGACAAATCCTGAGCCAAATTGTTCATAATAGTCGCCCAGCGTCAACTCCACCTTGTCCTCGATGCGGCCTTTGACATAGAAGTGTGGCACACCCCACCCCTTGAAGTCTGTCTCAAAGCCAGGGAGCGGATATTCCAGAAATTCAAATCTCGCACCAGCATCCACATTCTTGCTACCGATTTTCAGGTCAAGGTAGGTGTTGGTCAGGCCCCAATCGTCATATTTGCCAGTGCCGATGTCGTTATCTTCTTGCGGAATCAACACATCGCTCTGGATGCTTCCGCTCACGGTCACTTGTGCTTGCATGGCACAAGGCACCGCTGCCAGCAGCACAGCCAGCAGTGATGCCCGCACCAGTCGTCGGCAATTATATTTCATCGAAGTGCTGCGTTTTTACTTATTGATGAGATTGCGAACCTGTTCGATGAGTTCAGTCTCGGCACCCTCGGTGTAGCCGCTGTGCTTGGACACGATGTTGCCATTGCCATCAACCACGATGACATAAGGAATCATCTGGCCTCCCAGAGCCTTGAGCAACTCGCTGTTGGGGTCGAGCAACACCTCATACTCCCACTCGTTTTGGTCAACCAATGGTTTCACCTTGTGGATGTTTTGAGCCTGGTCGATGCTCACGGCAATCACCTTGACGCCAGTCTCTTCCTGCCACTCGTCATAGACCTCGGCAATAGCCGACAATTCACGGTTACAGGGTTTGCACCAGGTTGCAAAAAAGTCGATAATAAACGGCTTGCCGTCGTTGTTGAGCTCGGCGGCATTAACAGTTGCTCCATCGATAGTCTTGATGGTCACGGCGGGCAATTGAGCCTGTGCAATACCTACGCCCATAGCTACAACCATACCCAGTAAAAAGAAAAATCGTTTCATGTTGTTGTTTATCATTTGTTTTTAGTTAGTTAATTTCTTGATGTTTTTAATACGCAAAATTAGTGACTTTTTTTGAAATTGTCCCAAAAATGCTTGAAAATTATTTGTCTCATCGTTCACCAAAAATGTTTTAAAACATTTTGAAACCATTCAATGCGCTATTTAATAAATGATTACGACGGCAGCTTGGTTTTGTTAAATAAGACAAAAACAAGCCACACCGCATCACTGCACGGGTGATTGTGGTGTGGCTTGAATCGTTTTTCAATGGAACATACTTTATTACTTGTTGAGAACCTTGATGCTCACCTGACTGCCGTCGGTGTATCGCATCTGCTTGATATAGATATTTCCACTTGCGGGATTGCAGACTTCACGACCTTGCAGGTCGTAGTAGCGGACGCTATCCAGTGTCTTGAGCGCATCAAACACCTCGTTGACGGCACTGCTGCCCACCGCCGCTTTAGTCGCATTGACGACCTCACCGGTCCTGGTGTTCACTACCAGGGCAATAACATTCAGTTTGTCTTTGTCCTGCACAAGCGCTTCACCACTAGTGTTTGTGATTTCATCAGGATAGAACTCATAGCTGGTGTTATAAACCTCCAGGGTGATGATATTGGCTGGCAGGCTGCCATCGATGATGCCACTGGTGGCAACCAGTACATCATTGAAATGATATCCCTCGACGGTGGCGGGCCATTCGGTGATTTCTTTGATATTGGGGTCGCTATCATACAAACCAGCATAGGATGAATAATAATTGGTCTGGTCCCACTCGGTGCCAGCGTCGCCGTGCATGTCGTCCTCGACCAGCATCATTTCAACGCGGTAGATGTCCTCGTTGCTGCTTGCGGCAAAGTAAACATCTGCCGTGGCATTGAGGGCTGATTTCTCCTCATCGACCCATGATGCTTTAACGCTCACATCGGCCAGTGCCAACTCTGTGGCGCGATAGTCAATGACATCGGCAACCCCCAGTGGTGTGCTGTAATCGTATCCATAGTACGGGTCAACCTCATACACGCGGTCGATGTAAGCACCAGGGAAGCCTGAAATGCTGCTGGGATATTCGCTAGAGCTCATGATTTCCATGGGGTCACCATTGTGATAGGCCACACCAATGAAGTCATCGCCATAACGTTCTGAGAGTGCCTTCATTGCAGCCAGACCACGTGTGCACCATCCGCACCAGGTGCCCGTGTATTCCTCAACGATGGGGCGATGCTGTGGCACCACTTCCAGCACGTGCACCATTCCAGTACGTTCGGGAACGATGTCCTGATTGGCTACATTATTTACCTTATAGGTGTTGAGATGCAAGGTATAGTCACCATTGTTTGCAATAGCAGGCAGTTCAATGGTGGCTGTTGTGGAGCGACCATAATAGTCTCCGCTCAGTGCCGCATCGCTCAAGTCAATGTGCGCAGTACCCGTGTGGCCTGCCAGCTCGTAACTGTAGTCTAACGATTTCAGTGCCTCGGTACCATGATTAATGATGGTCACGTCGATGGATATGGGTTCATCTTTCTTTACGTAGTAGTTGGGCTCAGGAACCAGCACAGCAGCGTTCTCATGAACATTGCCGCCTGCCAGGATAAGCTCGATGGCGGCACTGCCGCTCATCTTTGATGTGAGGTCCACCCATGAACGATAGGTGCGCGAGGTGTGCAGCCACAGGCCGCCAGTCTTGTCGCTCGTTAGTGTCACGGGCTCATAGTCACCCATGCTGGTCAGCTCGGTCAGGTCAAATGAATAACCGGCATAGAAGCCGTCCTTGCCAATGGTGTAAGGCTCGTCGAAGGTTACCTCGGCCCAGCCGTCCGCAACCGTTGCCGTCTGCCATGCTAGGTCAGCCGAGGCGCGCTTGACACCATCGCGGGTGGTCAAGCCCAGCTCCGTGGTCAGCCAGCCAACATAGTTGGTAGCCGTGCAGCCTTCGGGCACGGGGATGCGCAAGCCCTTCACTGTCACACCTTCCAGGCTGGCCTCCTCGATGTGTGTCGCCACGTCGTAGTTCTCAACTTTATAAGTACCCGTTGTCGAAAGCATTGACTCGTCACCCATCCAGTTGCTGTAAGGTTGCGTGGCATCACTCTGGGGCTCGGGGTCGTCGGTCAGGTCCATATAGACGATGTTGCTGCGATGTTCCTCGCCGCCACCGCGGAAGATGCTCTGGATGCCGATGCGTGAGAAGCCCGTCTCGTAGAAGTAGATGTACTGAGCTCCCGTGTAGATATTCCAACCATCGTTGAAGTTATAGGGCAGTTCAGTGAGATACTCGTCGAGCGTCTCGTACTCGTCGGGACCGAAGGTGAATACCTCGTCGTTGTCCACATAGATGACATAGGACAGCTGGTCAGGGCTGATAAAGTTGCCATCGGTATCCACCGTGGGCACATTGAACTCACCCCACGAGTAGCCGCTCTCGAAGTAGTTGTCCTCAAAGCTCAGCACCGACGGATCGGCGGGAGTTGCAGCGTGGTCGATGTATTTGTTGAACACAGGCTGGTTGTAAGCCTCCAGATACTCGCTGCTGCCCAGCACCAGCAGGCAGGCGGTGGCTGTTAGCGTGTGGGTGCTGGCGTCGTAGGTGAACGTCAGCTCGTCGGCCTTGCTGTAATTGCCAATGGCGGAGTTGTAGGTTGCGCCCCACATTTTCAGGAAGTAGCCTGCGCCGATGCCAATGTACTGGTCGCTGGTGAAGGTGGCAGTGGTGCCGCTGATGGTGCCGCGCATCACAGCCGATGTGTCGTTGGTGCTGAAACCCTTGATATAGACCTCGTCACCCACGAAGGCGCCCGTCACCATCTTGCCCTTGGTCACGCCGTCGGTGGTTTGCCACATCATGCTCATCACCTCGGTGGTGCATCCAGCAGGCATGGTCACAGGCTGTTCGGTGAACAAGGTGTACTTTGAATCCCAGTCCACATATCCTGCCCACTCGTGGTTATCGTCCCACACGATGCCCAGGCCGTGGCATCCGCTGGTGAAGTCGCCGGTAGTGCCGTTGAGGGTAATCACATCGCCGTCAATGGTATAGGTAACCTCGGTTACGGTCTCGTCGCAGGTGGCGGTTACCGTGCCATCGTCCTCGATGGAGAGGTCAACCATTGCCAGCACACCACCCCACTCCATGTCGGTGTAGTAGTACAGATATTGATACAGCGGCACGGTGATGGTCTTGCCATCGTCGCTCAACGTGCCAGCCACCCAGTTGCCGTTAGACCAGCTGGAAACGGGGTCTTGCAGATAGACTGATTTGCCGTCGCTGTCGAACACAACGCGCATGGCGTGACCATCCTGATACATGCCGTACAGATAGCTCCAGTAGGTGTAGTATCCACTGCCCTCGCGCGAGTAGATGCGCAACTCGCCCTCGGGCTGGTCGCTGATGATGTTCATGCGCAGCGGTGCACAACCCATAGTGCTCTTGTTGGCAATCATGGGTTTCACCTTGTGCGAGGATTGATACTTCCAGTCACTTTTCACTGCCTGGCGTGGCGTGAATGCTGTTATCGGGCTGCGTTGGACGATGCTTTGCGGAAGCATCGTCTGGCTTACCACCATGAGCAGTAGTGTCAATAGAATAGTTTTTTTCATTTGTTTTAATGATTAGTGGTTCTACTTAATGTTAATTGAAAAATGCAAAATGTAGTGCTTTAGCACATTGATTGACACTGCAAAATTATCAAAGCATCAATGACTGAGCAATTAATCAGCTTGTCGATTGGTTCCTGAATGTAAGAACGAACCACTTTGTGACAAAAAACGTGGAAATGAAACGGGGAACGACTTGGTTATTTGTGATTAGGTGCGTGGATTATATAACTAATTGGAGAACAGTGGTAAAACTGTTCCCGAATGTAAGAACGAACAACTGCTTGAGTTGAAAATGCGTTTTAATTGGAGGATTGTTGGGAACGTCGTGCCTGACGTTGATATTCGGTGGGAGTCAGACCCGTTTGTCTCTTGAAGTTGGTGCTGAAGTGGGAACGGGACTTGAAACCCACACTGTTGGCGATGGCCTCGATGGTCTGGTTGCCATAGTGCTCCATGTCGTTCATGCGACGACACGCCTCACGTATGCGATATTCACTCAGCAAGGCATTGAAATTGCACCCTTTGAGCTCGTTGATGACTCGAGACACTTGATTGGAGTGTGCTTGTACCAGTTCAGCCAGTTGGTCTAGCGAGAAATCATCATGGTAAATTTCGTCAGACAGTTCCATCACCCCTGTGATGCGCTCTAGTAACAGGGTCTTGCTGTCCTCGTCCATTGCGTTTTTCTGATATTTGGAACGTTGAGGAGTGTCAGACTTGCGTTGTTTGCTGGCTGCAAGCAGTTCAACATTGTTGAGATAGAGGCGGCGGTTATTTTCTCTTACTTGGCGATACTTGTTGAACAACAGCAACAGCAATGTTGCCAGAATCAGTGCAAATGCTATAGCTAACCACATCATGCGTTCTTTCATGCGACTGTCATGGGCCATTAACTCGGCATGGCGGTTAGCCTCGTCAATCTGGGTCAAAAACAATTGCCGGTTCATGTCCAGCACCTTGCTCTGATTGAGAACGGTATCCTTTTGCCGCAAGTATAGTAGTTCATATTTGTTTATCATGGCGGCATCGCCCCGCTCCTGGAAGTAGTCCAGTAAATTGCCGTAAATGTCAAACAATTCCAAACGGCGGTCATTGTCAATGGCATATTGTTCGGCCTCACGCATCAGTTGCACAGCCTGTTGGTCTTGTCCACTGGCACGCAATATATTGAACTTGGTAACGTTAATCAATCCAATATCCTTGATGCTAGAAACTTGTGCTGCGGCACTGTCAAGCAACGATATTGCCCTCTGGTTGTCGTGATTGTGATAGGCCATCACCGACTGGCACAAACCGCGCGCTAGCAGTCCATCACGTGTTGTGTCGGTGGTGGAAACTTGGATGTAGGCATTGATTTCATGGGCAACTGTGGAAATTTTGTCATATTCGAGTGCTTTGCTGCTCATGTTCATGGCGATGATGGGCAACATGTGGTTGTTGTCACCTAGTGACATCGCCATATTGAAAGCGTGGCGGTAGCGGGCAATAATGCTATCCTCGGCTCCTGGTTGATCCAGATGCAAGCCATGGTTGAGTACATCCAGATTGACTAAGTTGTTTGTGGCAATCACTTGAACACGCTTGAAATCATATTGATTGGCAAGGTCCAACGCCAATTGACAGTATTGTCGAGACTTGTTGAAGTCATAATAATAATCATGATAGAGACTCCCCACGCCATTGAGTGCCAGGGCGCATTGTTTCCATTGGGCTGTGTCGCGCTTGCTCAGGCGGTAGCGGCGGTTGGCGACAATGGTGAAGCACAGCATGGCACTGTCGGGCAAGTCACGGTACACATAGGCAATGCCTCGTTGCACAAGCTCCTGGCTCTCCATGCGTGCCAATTGACCATCCAGCATCACAGGCAGGTCACCCACCTGGGCTGATGCGGGTGCGGCAATCAGACGCAAGGTGACAACAACAAGCATCACTGCCAGCAGCATGATGATTTTCCACGTATGTTTCAAGATGTTTTCCATCACAATCGACTGCAAAGGTAATAAAAAAATGCGCTACAGCAAATCTAAATTTGTTTTTAAAAATGGGTCGCGCGATGTCACGACATCTTCTGTAAGCAGCAATATGGAAATTCAATCCTGATGGTTTTCCTTGAGCATTTCTTCGAGCCGAACAATCTCGTCGCGATATTGGGCTGCTTCCAGGAAATCCATGCGTCGAGCAGCTTCCAGCATCTGCGTCTTGAGTCGGTCGATAGCGGCAGTCATGTCACCACGGGACATGTAGGCAACCACAGGGTCGGCGGCGACACCAGCCGATGGGTTGAACTCGTCGGCATACATCTTGTGTTCGGGCTGCTGTGTTGTGGTTGGTGACTGGTTGTGTCGGCTTGGTTTGGTGGGATGATGCATATCTGTCTCCTGGCCGATGATGGCTGTTCGGGCTTTAACAATAGCAGTCGGGGTTATGCCATGCTCCTCGTTGTATCGCAATTGCAAGGTGCGGCGCCTCTCGGTCTCGTCGATGGTGAGACGCATCGACTGGGTGATGGTGTCGGCATACATGATGACCACACCATTCAGGTTGCGTGCTGCACGTCCAGCCGTCTGTGTGAGTGAGCGATGACTGCGCAAGAAACCCTCCTTGTCGGCATCCAGGATGGCCACGAGCGAGACTTCGGGCAAGTCAAGACCCTCTCGCAAGAGGTTGACTCCCACCAGCACATCGATGGCTCCCGCCCGCAAGTTATCAATGATTTCGATGCGTTCCATGGTCTCGACATCGCTGTGCATGTAGGCTGTTCGCACGCCCAGACGCTTGAGGTAGTCGCTGAGTTCCTCGGCCATGCGCTTGGTGAGAGTTGTTACTAGTGTGCGCTCGCCGTGCTCGATGCGCAATTGTATTTCTTCAATCAAGTCATCCACTTGTCCTTGCGAAGGACGCACAATAATCTGTGGGTCAAGCAATCCCGTGGGACGGATGAGTTGCTCGGTGACAACACCTTCACACTGGGCCAGTTCATAGTCAGCAGGAGTGGCACTCACATAGATGGTCTGGTGCGTCATCGCTTCAAATTCCTCGAACCGCAAGGGACGGTTATCCAGTGCGGCTTCAAGCCTGAAGCCATAGTGTACCAAATTCTGCTTGCGCGACTGGTCACCGCCGTACATGGCGCGTATCTGCGGCACAGTGACATGACTTTCATCGATGATAGTCAAGAAATCGTTAGGGAAATAGTCTAGCAGACAGAATGGCCTCATGCCTGGCTTGCGTCCATCGAAGTAGCGTGAGTAATTCTCGATGCCTGAGCAATAGCCCACTTCACGCATCATTTCCATGTCATAGGTCACACGCTCGTTGAGGCGCTTTGCCTCTGCAAAGCGTTGTTCACGTGCAAATGCCGCCACCTGTGTCTCACGGTCCAGGTCAATTTGCCCCAGTGCACCCGCCATGCGTTCCTTGGTTGTCACAAAGATGTTGGCAGGAAAAATCTTGAACCCTTCCACATCTTGTGTTGGTAGCTGAGTCTCATTATCAAGTATCTGAATGCGCTCGATGTCATTTCCCCAAAAGATGACCCTCAACATGATGTCCTCGTCGCTCGAGAACACATCCACAGTGTCACCCTTGACGCGAAATGTTCCCATCTTGAACTCGGTCTCGTTGCGAGAATAGAGGGCATCGACCAACTGGTGCAGAAACGCATCACGTCCCAGGTGGTCGCCCACGCGCAGCTCGATGGCATTGGCATTGATATCCTCAGGATTGCCCATACCATAAAGGCAAGACACGCTAGAAACCACCACAATGTCACGCCTGCCAGACAACAACGCTGTCACAGTTGCCAGTCGCAACCGCTCAATTTCATCGTTGATGGCCAAATCCTTTTCAATATACTTATCGGTTGAGGGAATGTAGGCCTCGGGTTGATAATAGTCATAGTAAGAGACGAAGTAATGCACCGCATTCTTGGGAAAGAAACCCTTGAACTCGGCGTAAAGTTGCGCTGCTAGTGTCTTGTTGTGAGACAATACCAATGTGGGACGCCCCGTGCGAGCAATCACGTTGGCCATGGTGAAGGTCTTTCCAGACCCCGTGACACCAAGCAAAGTCTGATACTGTGTACCGTCTTCAACACCAGCCACCAGTTGTTCGATGGCTTGTGGCTGGTCGCCAGTGGGCTCATATTGTGAATGCAGTTGATACTCCATGCCTCTTCCTTTTTGTTTTGACGGCACGAAATTACACATAAATTTTGAATTATCGGTATGCCAATTATCAAAATTAAAACATGGCATCAAGTTTGGGCAAAAAGAATGAAAGCCAATAACGATTTTAACAATTTTTTATTTGTTGTTTACAAATTTTTTGTTTAAATTTGTCGCTGTAAAATTGCCCCACTTTGTTGTGAAAATTTTATATAATAACCATATTTGTTTAACTTTCAACCATCTACACTTATGATGAAAAAGATTCTTTTCGCATTAGCGTTAGGGTTCTCATTGAGCGGCGTTGCCCAAGTCTTGAAAGTGACCTCTGTTGAGCAGGTTGCGGTTCCTCAAGGCGCGGCGGTTGCGGCTATTAGTCCTCAAGGGGATTATCTGCTGTTGACTGGCCAGAGCAACGAAGGCTTGACTAAAATGGACCTGCAAACGCACCAGACACAAGTGTTAAGCACCGCCGCTGGCGCTGGACACAACGTGAAAATCTCGCCAGACGGCCAGACTGTTGTCTATCGCGAGAACACGACCAACAACAAGCATTTGCGCCAGTCAACCCTGCAATCGGTCAACCTGGCCACGGGAACCAAGCAACAGCTGGTGAAACCCACTCGCAACCTGCAAGGCTATGCAGTTGACGCAACCACTGCTGGTGCTGTCAACAAGGGCAAGTTTAGCAACAAGGCCATTGGCACTGCCAAGGCTCAAAAGCTACCCGTCCTGTCGATTGACAAGGGACAACTGATGTTGACCCTTAACGGCAAGACCCGCACGCTCTCGCCCAATGGCAAACAGTACCGCTATCTGTGGGCATCGCTGTCACCCGATGGCACCCACGTGCTCTACTATGTGTGTGCCAATGGCACCTACGTGTGCAACCTGGATGGTAGTGGTGTTCGCAAGGTGGGCATCATGCGCGCTCCAGTGTGGTATGATGACAACACGGTTGTCGGCATGATGGATCTGGACGACGGTGAGTTTGTCTATGCATCGACGATTGTTGCCGCCACGCTCGACGGCACGAGCCAGACATTGACGAGCGATGATGTGGTTGCGATGTATCCCCACACTGCCACTGGCAAGATTGCCTTCAGCACACCTGCGGGCGAGGTTTACATGATTCACGTTACTAAATAAAAAAGATGACTGCTATGAAAAAGTTTTTATTATTCGCACTGGCAGCCATCATGACCGCCGGTAGCATGCAGGCCAAAACAGCCGATGAGGTACGCGTTTATCTGAATCCGGGTCATGGCAGTTGGGGACCCAACGACCGCCCCATGGCCACAATCCCCTACCCTGCATTGTCCGAAACTGGTCGTCCTGATACCAATGGTTTCTATGAGAGCAACACTAACTTGTGGAAATCCAAGAAGACCTACGAGACGCTCATCAAGATGGGTGTGAAGGAAGAAAATATCACAATGTCCCGCTGGTACAATGGCCCATATCCCTATGTGAGCGGAGCTTCTGACCAATATGTGTATAATCGTCCTCTGTCCGAAATCTGTGAGGAAGTTGAAGTGGGAAACTATGACATGTTTGTGTCGCACCACTCCAACGCCAATGTTGACGGCACCTCGACCAACTACCCGTTGATTATCTATCGTGGCAGCGATGGTGCGGGCGGTGATTCAGTATCGGGTAGCCGCGACATGGGCTTGACCGCATGGCCCATCTTCTATACCAATGAAATTGACCCGCAGAGCTACTACAGCCCCACCAATCCCAATGTGCGTGGTGACATTTCATTTTATGGCAGCAGTTCCACTCGCACCGACCCCAACACCGGCAAGAAGTACACGGGCTATTTGGGTGTGCTCAAGCATGGTGCTGCTGGTTTCTTGATTGAGGGCTATTTCCACACCTATCAGCCTGCCCGTCATCGCGCCTTGAACCCAGACTACTGTGGTCAAGAGGGCATTCGCGTGGCACGTGGTATCTGTGAATACTTTGGCCTGAATGCCGAGAAGACTGGTTACATCATGGGTAGCGTCAAGGATGTGCACAATCATCTCACCCACAGTCTGTACACCTATAGTGCAGGAACGATGGACCAGTGGGCACCCATCGATGGTGCCGTTGTGACTTTGCTCAAGAACGGCAAGACCGTTGCCACCTACACCACCGACACGCTCAAGAACGGTGTGTTTGTGTTTGAAGGACTGGAGCCTGGCACATACACTATCACAGTGAGTGCAGCTGGTTACAAGGCTCTGGGTGACTATATTGCCACCACTGTTGACAGTCAGCGGCAGGAATATATCACTGCCGCGGCAGGCGACATCACGGTAGAAGCCAACAAGACCACCTATGTGGTGCCCCTGCTTGAAGCCGAGGACTATGTTGAGCCCGAGAACTTGTATGAGAACTATCCTGAGCCCGAGTTGCCTGCTTATCGTGAGGCACCCACCGAGCTGTATCTCACTCATGATGATGGCACGACTTACACTATCGATGGTACCATCAAGCGCATGATTGTGCGTGGTGACAGCACCGTAGTGCTAAGTAACGCCGAGGATGGCACGCCGCACATTTATCTGATTGACAACGTTGCCAAAACGCTCATCAAGGAGCTGAGCATCAATGGAATTGCTGAGGCTGAACCTAACAATGCAGGGTTCTATAGCCGTCTTAATGACATTTGCTTCACTGCCGATGGCCAACTTGTGGGTTGCAACAGCATGCAGACACAATATGGTGAAAGTCAGGTGTACGATGGATACACTCGCGGCACGTTGCGCTTGTACAAATGGGCTGATTTTGACAGTGACCCCGTGGAATGGGTTACCACCCAGAGCAGCGCCAACTTCTATTGCTACAAGGCGGGTCAGTCGCTTGCCATCGATGGTGCTGCCGACGAGTGCACCGTGACACTGGTGGGTACTAACGATTATCCTGGCAACTCGGCTGGTGGCATGCGCTACCTCAAGCTCGACATTATTGACAACACTATTGCCAGCCAAGTTTATACCGAGGGCACCATCAACGCCAACAGCAACTATACGCGTCTGAAAATCGGTGAGAATCCCCAGCTTGTCCTGTCACCGCGCAGCGACGACAATGTGGTGATTGATGGCAGTCTGACATTGCCATTTGAGTGCACACCGTCGAGCACTAACGGTGTAAACAGCCCTGTCGTTGGCCGCTTGGCTGATGAGAGTGTGGGTGTTGCGGCCATGGGTGTCGCCTTCTTCAAGTACGCAAAGCATCAGTTCATGGTAACACCCTACATGAGTGATGAAGCAGTTGGTGGCATCAAACTGTATGACGTTACCGATGGTCTGGATGCAGCCTCGCTGATTAAGACCACTAATACTGATTTGGCTCCGTTGGCCTGCAACTTCATGGCTGCTGGTGCTGCTGTCAGTGGCGAGGATATTATCTTGTATCTGATGCAGGATAGCAAGATTACCAAGTGGACAGCCGCAGCCGACGAGCAGCCTGCTGTGGCAGGTATCTATGCCTACGGTCTAACTGCTACGGCCGATGAGAATGGCTCCTACATTATCTCGTTTAACTGTAACAGTGATGCCGAGTATGCTTACATTACATTCTATGATAGTGAAGGCAATGAGGTGGGCACCTATGTTGTTCCCAATGTTACCGAGGGCGAGAATGAAGTCGTTATCGCCTATGAGGATATTCCTGGCAATGACGGCGAGGAGCTCAATTGGGCTGTGACCGTCGAGGGTAAGGCCATCACGACCATTCAGCGCATTAATCCACTTGTTGAGACTTATACAGGTCCGCTGTTCTGTGCTGTTGACAAGTCACCGGCCAGTGCCCACATGGGTACCATCTATGCTGGCAACCGTTATTCTTCCAACAGTGCAAACAATGGCATCTATGTGTGCGACGTTATGGGTCAACGCGTAAGCGATGAACTGTACCGTGGCGGTCACTCATGGGGTAGCAACTATCGCATGGGCATTGATGCTCTGGGTTATGTTTACGTGCCCGATTGGGGCGATGCTGTTTCGGGTGTTTACATTGCAGACCCGGACAACATGTCGGCAGACTTCACCGAGTTCTTTGTTGGCACTCGTGCTAGCAATGGCATGATTACCAACAATGGCGTGAACGTTGGCTCATCCACACCCAGTGTGTGGGTTGAGGGCAATGGCGCTGACACCAAGATGTATGTTTATCTCGAAGACTTTGGTAACGGTGTTGGCGTTTACAACATTGGTCACGAGGATGGCACACTGGAGCAAACCTGGGACAAGGCTCCCAGCAACTACATCGATGTTGGCAGCTTGCAAGCCAACACTAACGGTAACGTGATTGCCGATGGCAAGAACCGTGGTGTGTGGGTTGCACAATATCGCAGTGCGGGCAACAATGTTTCAGGCGTTCCTTCTCTCATCTTTAGCGATAACGAGGGTAATGTGCTGTTCAATTCGGGCAAGTCACCTTACAACGAGATGCTCAATGGTTCGGCCATTTCTGGCTTTGCAATCAGCGATGATTGCGACCTGCTTGTCATCAATGATGGTAGTGGTGTGCTTCAGTTCTTTGACATCACGTGGAGTGACAACACACCATCCTTGACACCCAAGTTCAGCTTCACTGCCGATGCCCGCACCAGTGGCGGTGCCATCTATCAGATGTGGTTTGACTATGGCGAGAACTTGGTTTGCTCTGGCAGCAACATTGGCATCTACTCGATGCCCGCCGACCGCAATGTGCACACCACTCCTGCCATGAGTGACTTCAGTATCAAGAAGTCCACGGCAGTCAGCGAGGTTAGCACGAGCAAGACCGTTGTCAGCGAGCGTTACTTTGACATCCGCGGCATTGAGTACAGTCAGCCTGTTGAGGGCGTGAACATTATCGTTCGCACCTACAGCGATGGCACGACTCAGAGCCTCAAGATGCTCAAGAGATAAACTTGAACAACAAGTTTCAATTCACACAGGCGGCTTTTCCACAAGTGGGAGAGCCGTTTGTGTGCTTCATTGTCATGATAATGATGCAAAAATGTCGGTTTGGGACTGTTGATGGCAGGTTGGCACTGCTTTTGCTAGATAGAGTAGCAAAACAAACAATAACAACCAAAAATGATAGACTTTTTAGATAATATTGACAACGAACTTAGCGAGGGTGGTGCACACGTGGTACCCATCGTGACCGAGATACGCACCAGTGATGATACCACTGAAATTGAGGGCAATGTGGCACAAGACATCGCCATCTTGCCGTTGCGCAATATGGTGCTGTTCCCTGCCATGACCATGCCTGTGTCGGTGGGACGTGAGAAGTCGATGCAACTCATTCGTGAAGCGGTTGAGCGGCATACTAGCATAGCTGTAATCTGCCAATTTGACAGCCACGTGGAGGAGCCCACCGAAAAAGACTTGTATCGTTATGGCACTATTGCTAACGTTATCAAGTTGCTTGAATTGCCCGATGGCAGTACCAACGTCATCTTGCAAGGCCGCTCGGCGTGTGAACTCAATGGCGTGACAACGGTTGCGCCCTATCTGCGTGGTAGCGTCACCCTGCTTGAGGATCAGCCGCCACAGGCTGGAGACAAGGAATTTCAGGTGTTGATGCAATCCATCGTTGAACTCACGATGCGCATGTTGCGCAACATGGGGGATAATGGTCGTGACTTGGCGTTTGCGATGAAAAACATCGAGAGCCCACAATATCTGATGAATTTTCTGGCGACCAACATTGCCATGGATACTGACAAGAAACAGCGCATGCTTGAAGAACGAGACATCAAGAAGCGCGGCTATCTGCTGTATGGCTACCTCACACACGAGGAGCAGCTCATGCAAATCAAGGCTAACATCCAGTCGCGCACTCGTGAGGAAATGTCACAGCAACAGCGTGAGCACTTCTTGCAACAACAGATACGCACCATTCAAGAGGAACTTGGCACCGAGGGCGATGACATTGAAGAATTGCAAGAGCGTGCCAAGAAAATGAACTGGAAAGAGAGCGTGCAGCAGCATTTTGACAAGGAACTGCGCAAACTGGAACGCCTCAATCCCCAGTCGCCAGATTACAGCGTGCAGTATGCCTATCTGGACCAGATGCTCAATCTGCCATGGGACAATTGCACTGATGACAATTTTGACCTCAAGAAGGTTGAGAAAAAGCTCAATAACGACCACTATGGGCTGGATAATGTGAAAGACCGCATTCTAGAGCATCTGTCGGTCCTTAAACTGCGTGGCGACCTTAAGGCTCCCATTTTGTGCCTTTATGGTCCTCCGGGTGTGGGCAAGACTTCGCTAGGAAAATCCATAGCCGAGGCACTTAACCGCAACTACCAGCGCATCTCGTTGGGTGGCTTGCATGATGAGGCCGAGATACGTGGGCATCGCCGCACCTACATTGGTGCCATGCCAGGTCGCATTATTGCCGCGTTATCCAAATGCGGAAGCAATAACCCCGTCATTGTGCTTGACGAGATTGACAAGGTGGGGCAAGATTTCAAGGGCGACCCATCGTCAGCATTGCTTGAGGTGCTTGATCCAGAACAAAACAGCCATTTTCATGATAACTATCTGGACGTTGATTACGACTTGTCCAAGGTGCTGTTTATTGCCACTGCCAATAGCCTGTCCACGGTGAGCAAGCCATTGCTTGACCGCATGGAAATCATTGAAATCACGGGGTATATTCCTGAAGAGAAATTGGAGATTGCCAAACGTCACTTGATTCCCAAGGAACTGGAAAACAATGGCTTTGAGGCAGGAGAAATTAGGTTTAGCAACGCTGTGATACTCAAAATCATCGATGATTACACACGTGAATCGGGTGTGCGCCAGTTGGAAAAAAAGATTGCCAAAGTGTTGCGTCGCGTGGCCCGTCTCAAGGCCAGTGGTGATGACTATCCCACCAGCATCACGCTGGAACGTGTCAAGGAGTATCTGGGCTCACCCGATTACAGCCGAGACAAGTATGAGGGCAACGAATTTGCTGGTGTCGTTACAGGGTTGGCGTGGACGGCTGTTGGTGGCGAAATTCTATTTGTCGAGTCGTCGCTAGCACGAGGCAAAGGCGAAAAACTTACCCTCACTGGTAATCTGGGCGATGTGATGAAGGAATCGGCAGTCATTGCCCTGCAATACCTCAAGTCGCATTGCCAATTGCTGGATATCGACCCCGACTTGTTTGACAAATACAATGTCCACATCCATGTGCCTGAGGGTGCTATTCCCAAGGATGGTCCTTCGGCAGGTGTGACCATGGTGACGTCACTCGCCTCGTCATTCACCCAACGTCGTGTGCGTGACCACCTCGCCATGACTGGCGAAATCACACTGCGCGGCAAGGTGCTACCAGTGGGTGGCATCAAGGAGAAAATTCTCGCTGCCAAGCGTGCTGGCATCACCGACATCATCTTGTGTAAGGAAAACCGCAAGGACATCGAGGAAATCAACCAGATTTACCTCAAGGGGCTGACTTTCCATTATGTGAACACTATCCAGGAAGTGCTTGACTTGGCATTATTGCCCGACAAGGTGAAAAATGCCATAGAGTTATAATGTGAATGTGACAAGACATGACGACAGCGCGGTGTGCCATTGTGAACACACCGCGCTGACTGCATGATGTGGCTTGAAAAGGTTGTTTTAGCCTTTAGAAATGATGATTGTATGCAAAAAAACGGCATCGTTATCGTGTGATGTCGAGGAAAAGTAGTAACTTTGCGGTTCAAACAACGAAGAAATTACACAATCGTGAGCAACAAACAAGATACTAAAGGTTTTAACCGTTTCAGGGACAAACATCCCATTCTGGTTAACTCGACACTGATGGTGCTGGCACTGGTAGCACTGGGTTACATCGCATTATTGTTTATTGACGTGTTCACCTCTCATGGGCAACAGGTGCTTGTGCCAGATGTCCGCAACATGCCACTTGAAAAGGCCATCCAGATACTGGATGACGCAGGCCTCAAGTGGGACATCAGCGATTCGACCAACTATGAGGAAGCCTACAAGCCCGGCACGGTTATTGACCAAGACCCCAAGGCTAAATCCTATATCAAGAAGATACGCATGATTTACCTCAAGGTTAACGCTATGCATGCCCGCATGGTATCGTTGCCCAACCTGATAGAAATCACCAGCCGACAAGGTGTTGCGACACTCAAGGCAATGGGATTCAAAAACATCACAGTTGACTCAATAGCATCACCTTTTAATGACTTGATTTTGCAAGTTTCCATTGACGGGCACAACGTGGCTCCTGGAACCAGTGTGACGGTAAATTCTAACATCAAGCTCACTGTTGGTGATGGTTCCATCGTGGATGTTAACCCCGATTCGGTTATTGACGATGCTTATATTGACTCTATCGAAACCATACGATTTGAAGAGGAAGAAGAGCAGTATGAGAAAGAGATGGAGGCCGAAATGGCACGCGCCGAGCAAGAACGCAAGGAACAGGCAGCACAGGAACGCAGGGAACGTGAAAACGCTAACCATGCGGCAAATGCTGACAAAAATAAAGAAAAATCCAAAGACAACAAGTCCAAAGAGAACAAGGTCAGTTCCAGCAAGGATAAGTCCAAAGATAAATCTTCATCAAATAAAGACAAGTCCAGGAGTGCTGACAAGTCGGCAGCAGCCACCAACAAGGAGAAAAAATAATGATTGCCCATGGCCGAGCAGCTGTCTGATAGCCACAACAACATACAATATGATTACTCCGAGCCCGACTTTGTCGAGAACGGGCGTGACTTGTGGGAACATTACCGCTATGAGGTAGAACCTGGCCAAGTGCTGTTGCGCATTGACAAATATCTGGTGGAGCGCATCAAGGGAACGTCCCGCAACCGTATACAGAATGCAGCCGATGCCCAATGCATACGAGTGAACGGCAGGCCTGTCAAGAGCAACTATCGGGTTCATCCAGGTGACATTATCAGTGTGGTGATGGACCGTCCACGCTATGAATGCGAAATTGTGGCTCAAGACATCCCTTTAGACATCACATACGAGGACGAACACTTGCTGGTTGTTAACAAACCGGCAGGCATGGTGGTGCACCCAGGCCATGGAAACTTTGACGGCACACTGGTTAACGCGCTGGCATGGCACTTGAAGGATAACCCCGACTATGATGTCACCGACCCACGATTAGGGCTAGTTCATCGCATTGACAAGGACACATCGGGATTGCTCGTGGTTGCCAAGACGCCTGATGCAAAAACATCGCTTGGTGGCCAGTTCTTTAACAAGACCACCAAGCGACAATATATTGCTGTGGTGTGGGGCGAAATGAAGCAACCTGACGGCACGGTCATTGGCAACATTGGTCGCGACCCGCGTGACCGTGTGCTCATGCGCGTGTTTGAGGATGGAGAACAAGGCAAGCACGCTGTCACCCATTGGCATATGCTTGAGAACCTGGCTCATGTCGCTGTCGTACAGTGCCAATTGGAAACAGGCCGTACCCATCAGATACGTGTACACATGAAACACATTGGTCACCCTTTGTTTAATGACGCGCGATATGGTGGAGACCAGATTTTGCGTGGCAACAGGTCTGCCAGCTATGCGCAATTCATCCACAACTGCTTTGAGGTGTGCCCGAGACAAGCCCTGCATGCCAAGACACTGGGCTTTGTCCATCCCGCGACGGGACAGCAGATGGACTTTGACAGTCCATTGCCCGATGACATGGCAGCCCTCATTGAGCGTTGGCGCAATTATGCCAACGCGCTGAATTAAATCGCTTTAATCCAACAATTTCAAGAGCAGCAGCAAGGCTTCGGTCGTGGCACGGCCTATCACGCGATGACGGTCACCAGGCAGTTGCTTGAGTTGTGTCAGCACCTTGTTACCACGGCATGCTGCCATCCACACTGTCCCCACTGGTTTGTCTGGCGTGCCACCTCCAGGTCCAGCAATGCCCGATGTTGCAATGCCACAATCGGTGCCAATGCACTTGCACACGCCAAGGGCCATCTGCCTCACAACTGGTTCACTCACTACGCCATGAGTGGCAATGTCTTCATGGTTAACCCCTAGCAGGTTGGTTTTAACCTCATTGGCATAGCTGACCACAGAGCCCATGTAGTAGTCGCTGCTGCCTGCAATGTTGGTAATCTCATGTGCTATGTTGCCGCCTGTGCAACTCTCGGCAGTTGCTAGTGTCAATCCTTGAGCTCGCAACCGTTCGCCCACAATTGCAGCAAGAGGCTTGTCGCCATCGGCGATGATGAGATTGCCCAACTCGTCGTGCAACTGTTGCGTCAGACGGTCCATGTCGGCCTTGAGTTGTGTGGCATGGGTCGAAGTTCCCGTTAAACGCAATCTCAATGTGCCCGCCTCAGGCAGATAGGCCAGGTGAATGTGTTGCGGCAATGCCCGTTCAAATGCGTCAAGGCGCATGGCTAGTTCAGACTCGATGATGCCTGAGATGACCAGAGTGCGCAGCTCGATGTCCTCACCATCATTAAAACGCTTTATCAGCTGAGGAATGACCTCGGTGCTCATCATCGTTTGCATCTCATGTGGCACACCAGGCATGCTCACCAGCACCTTGCCGTCACGCTCAAACCACAAGATGGGTGCAGTGCCCACTTGGTTCTGTATCACACGGCACGAGCTGGGCACCATCGCTTGAGAGCGCGTGTATTCGTTAACTGTCAAGTGTCGCTTTAACATCACTTGTTCGACATTGCCAGCTACCGCAGGGTCGTGTATCAGGGTTCCGCCAAAGTATTGGCACAAAGTGGACTTGGTGATGTCATCTTTGGTTGGCCCCAATCCACCTGTCATGAGCACCACATCGGTGTGTTGCATGGCATGGTCGATAGCTTGCTGGATTTGTTGCGCATCATCAGCCACCACTTGCACTGTGTCGGTTTCCCAACCCAGTGGGGTCAAGTGGCGTGCAATCCATCCTGAATTGGTATCGGTAACTTGACCAATGAGCAGTTCGTCACCAATGGCGATTATACTATATTTCATGTTGAAAGAATAAATCCGCCTTGTGCCATTTAACAAATGTTGCGGCACAAGGCGGTTTAACGTTATCTTAATTAAAACTGACGTGCTGCTGCAAGCACGACTTCACTCAATGTGGGGTGACCATGAATGCTGCGAGCCAGCACATCGATGGTCGTGTCGGCATTGATGGCTGTCACGACCTCTTGAATCAGGTCGGCGGCGTGGGCACCACAGATGTGGCATCCCACAATGCGACGTGTGTTGTTGTCAACAATCATCTTGAGCAGACCGTCGGTCTCGTTCATTGCAACAGCTTTGCCATTGCTGCGGAAGAACGATTTCTTTACTGTCACATCAAGCCCCTGAGCCTGACATTGTTCCTCGGTGAGGCCCACCATAGCGAGCTCAGGAACAGTGAACACGGCACTGGGAACGATGTCTAGTCTAATATCATCATTCTTGCCCATGATGTGGTTGAGGGCACGCATACCCTGTGCGGTAGCAGCATGTGCCAACATGCAACGTCCGTTCACATCACCAATGGCATAAATGCCCTTGACACTGGTGCACATGTTGTCATCGACCTCGATGCCCCGACGTCCTACTGTTACGCCAACGTTTTCAATGCCCTGTGGCAACACAGGCTGACGTCCCACAGACATCAACACCTTTTCGGCAGTGACCGATTGGGGCTTGCCTTTGAGGTCAAACGTGACATTCAACAAGTTGTTATCGCCCTGTTGAATGCCGTTGACAGCAGCTTGAGTGATGATTTTGACACCGCGTTTGCTCAACACAGTCTTGAGACGCTTGGCCACGTCCTTGTCAAACGGTGGCAGGATTTCCTTGCAATATTCGATGACTGTGACCTCAACACCAAAGCTGTTGAACACGCCAGCAAACTCCATGCCGATAACACCACCACCGACGATGCACAAGCTGGCTGGCAACTGCTGCATGGCAAGAATGTCATCGCTTGTCATCGCCAGATTGTCACCCTGGATGGGCAAGCCACGTGGTGCAGAGCCTGTGGCAATGACAATGTTGTCGGCAGTGTACTCCTCTCCATTCACTGTGATGGTGTGTGCATCCTTAAATGCAGCCTCGCCATGCACCACGGTGATGCCTGGTTGGCCCATTAGCATTTCTACACCGTCGCGCAATTGTTTGACAACAGCCTCCTTGCGTTCAAAAACAGGCTTATAGTCAAATCTCACGTCCCCGGTGGTGATACCCCACTGGCTAGCCTCATGCAACAGGTTTACAACCTCGGCATTGCGGCACAGGGCCTTGGTGGGAATGCAACCACGGTTCAAGCAGGTGCCACCCAGCAAGTCGCGTTCCACGATGGTCACTTGCAGACCATGCTGTGCGGCTTCGGCAGCCATTTCATATCCGCCAGGACCAGCACCGATTATAATCAAGTCTGATTTCATGATAAAATGCGATTTACTATAAAAACATCCACATCGGGAGGGGATGGTGCCTCTCCCGTGTGGATGTGGTAAAACATGCTTAGTTATTTAGCTTCGGCCTCAAGCTCGCGCCATGTCACGATGGGATGCAAAGCTGCCTGCGTGTCGTCCAGACGGCGCACTGGTGTGTTGTGGGGGGCACCCTTCACCAGTTCGGGGTCATCCTTGGCCTCTTGGGCAATCTTGCGCATCACAGCAATGAAGTCATCCAGAGTCTGTTTGCTCTCATTCTCGGTCGGTTCAATCATCAGTGCCTCATGGAACAACAGCGGGAAATAAACTGTGGGAGCATGGAAACCATAGTCCAGCAGGCGCTTGGCCACATCCAGCGTGGTCACGCCAGTGGACTTGTCCTTGAGACCATCATAGACGAACTCGTGCTTGCACACGCCGCCAATGGGCAATTCATAGCAATCCTTGAGCGACTCCTTGATGTAGTTGGCATTGAGTGTTGCTAACGGGCCAACCCACTTGAGCTGGTCGCGGCCCAGTGTCAAGATATAAGCATAGGCACGCATCATCACGCCAAAGTTGCCCAGATAGCCCGAAATGCTACCCAGCGCATCCTGGCCAAACTCTACATCAAAGTGGTCAAATCCGTCCTCATCAACAGTGCGGGTCACGTGAGGATTGGGAAGGAATTTCTCCAGACCGGCACGCACGCCCACAGGACCACTGCCAGGACCGCCACCACCGTGAGGTGTCGAGAAGGTCTTGTGCAGATTGATGTGCATGATGTCAAAGCCGATGTCACCAGGACGCACCTTTCCCAGCATGGGGTTCAGATTGGCTCCATCATAGTACATCAGACCACCAGCCTCGTGTACCAGACTAGCAATCTCGGCAATGTTGTGCTCAAAGATGCCCAACGTGTTGGGGTTGGTCATCATCATGCCAGCAACAGTGTCATCGAGAAGTGGCTTGAGGTCGTCAACATCAACAGTGCCGTCGGGACGGCTCTTCACAACCACCACATCAAGGCCACACACAGCGGCACTGGCAGGATTGGTGCCGTGGGCACTGTCGGGGATAATCACCTTGGTGCGCTTGTCATCACCGCGATCCTTGTGGTAGCTGCGCATCACCATCAAGCCAGTGAGCTCACCATGGGCACCTGCGAATGGGTTCAGCGTGAACTCGCTCAGACCTGAAATCTCGGCGAGGCTTTCTTGCAAGTTGTAATACACCTCGAGAGCACCCTGCACGGTATCCACGTTCTGCAGCGGGTGCAAGCAGGTGAAATCACGGTGTGCAGCCATCTCCTCGTCAATCTTGGGGTTATATTTCATGGTGCACGAACCCAGAGGATAGAAACCCGTGTCCACACCAAAGTTGTTGTTGCTCATGTTGGTGTAATGACGTACCACTGTGAGTTCGTCAACCTCGGGCAACGCCGGTGCTGCGCCGCGCATCAAGTTGGCGGGCAGGTCGGTCATCTTGTACTCGGCACACTTGTTCTCGGGCAATGAATAGCCCTTGCGTCCAGCTTGTGAGAGCTCAAAAATGAGTTTTCCGTAATAAGTGTTATTCATTTGTTGTCCTCCCCATTTTTAAACGTTTTACATGATTCAACCAGGTCATCACAATCCTCGCGAGTGTAAGTCTCGGTGACGCTCAACAACAGCATGTCGTCGGCAATTTTGAGACCACACTGGTCGGGGAACAAGAACTCTTGCAGCTCGTCGATGTTGAGCTTGGTCTTGAGGGCAAACTCATTGAGGAAGGGCTTATCAGGATAGGCCAGTTCAAACAGCCCTGTTGCCGTTAGCTTGTCGGCAAGATAGTGGGCGTTGCTGTAGCTGGTCTCGTTAACCTCGCGCAGGCCTTGAGGTCCCATCAGCGACATATAGACAGTGACATACAATGCCATCAAGCTCTCGTTGGAGCAGATGTTGCTCGTGGCCTTCTCGCGACGGATGTGCTGCTCGCGGGCTTGCAAGGTGAGCACAAAGGTGCGCTTACCGTCCAGGTCCTTGGTCGCGCCAACGATGCGTCCGGGCATCTTGCGGATGAGCTTCTTGCTCGTGCACAGGAAACCAACGTAAGGACCACCAAAGTTCATGGGGATACCCAAGCTTTGGCCGTCACCCACGGCGATGTCTGCACCCCACTCGCCCGGCGTCTTGATAACGCTCAATGCAGTGGCGACACAATTCATGATTAACAATGCCTTGTGCTCGTGGCACAGGTCGGCAACGCCAGTGTAGTCCTCCAGAATGCCATAGAAGTTGGGCGTGGCAACGATTACGCCTGCAACGTCGTCCTTGGCCAATTCGGCAGTTAGTGCCTCACGGTCGGTCACGCCACCCTTGGCGGCAATGTGGTCAACCTGAATGCCGTGGAATTTGGCATAGGTCTCAACAACACGAATCACATTGGGATTGACCGTGTCGCTGATGAGCACGCGGTTGCGTTTCTTGGCGTTAGCCACAGCCATCATCATTGCCTCGGCAGTGGCTGTGCAGCCGTCGTACATTGAGGCATTGGATACCTCCATGCCTGTTAGCTCGGCCATCATGCTCTGATACTCAAAGATGTACTGTAGTGTGCCTTGTGAAATCTCGGCTTGATAAGGTGTGTAGGAGGTCAGGAACTCGCTGCGTGACACGATGTTCTGCACCACCGAGGGTGAATAGTGGTCATAGCAGCCTGCTCCCAAGAAGCATCGTGTGGCGATATTGCCACCCGCCAGGTCGTCGAAAAAGCGACGAACCTCAATCTCACTCATCGACTGTGGCAAGGCATAATCGTCCTTGAGCTTGAGGTCCTCGGGCACGTCGCTGTAGAGCTCGTCGAGCGAACTCACACCAGCCACCTTGAGCATCTCACGCACTTCCTCGTCGGTATGTGGAAAATATTTATATGCCATCTTTAATGTTTTGTTTCAATAATAGTTAAAACTTGAACTGTTGCCACAAGAGAGGGGTCTCCCCAGCCTCTTGTGGCGACAGTTGCAATGTGTCTTGAGACTTACTCGTTGATAAATCCCTTGTAGGCGGCAGCGTCCATCAGGTTTTCAAGTTCGCCCTTGTCGCTGAGCTGCACCTTGATAATCCAGTTCTCAAAGGCATCCTTGTTGATGAGGCCCGGCTCATCTTCCAGAGCTTCGTTAATCTCAACGACTGTGCCACTCACGGGTGAGTTCAGGTCGCTAGCGGCCTTCACGCTCTCGACAGCGCCAAACTCCTCGCCGGCTGTCACGTCATCGTCAACCGAGGGCATGTCAACATACACCACGTTGCCCAGCTCGTGCTGTGCATAATCGGTAATGCCAATGTAACCAAAGTCACCGTCAACTTTCACATACTCGTGCGACTCGCTGTAGTAGAGTCCGTCAATAATTTTACTCATTGTTGATTGTTTTTATTGTTTTAAGATAGTTAATATGATTTTTGTTACTTGTTAATGATATAACGGAATGTAGTGCCGTTTTATTTCTTGTAGTTGGGCGTGTAGAAGCGTTTTTTCACCACAGTGGCGGGGAACACCTTCTTGCGGATGCGAACGTTCAGCTCGTTGCCCAGGGCGCCAACAGGTCGGTCAACCAGTGCAAATGCCACACTCTTGTCCAGCGTGATGCTGTGATAGCCTGTTGTGATGTATCCCACTACGTTGCCGTCGGCATCCAGCACGTCATATCCATGACGAGGAATTGCCTTGTCCTTGAGCTCCAGACCCACGAGTTTCTTGGGTGTGCCCTCTGCCTTCTGTTTGGCGCAGGCTTCCTTGCCGATGAAGTCACCCTCCTTGTCGAGCTTGACAAACATGCCAAAGGTGGCGGCAATGGGCGAAATCTCAGCAGTCAACTCATCGCCATACAATGGCAGGCCCGCCTCAAAGCGCAAAGTGTCGCGACAACCCAGGCCACAAGCTTGCACGCCTGCTTGCATGAGCATGTCCCACATCTTGACGATAGTGTCATGGGAAGCATACACTTCAAAGCCATCCTCGCCAGTGTAACCCGTGCGGCTCACGATGATAGTCTCGCCATTGTATTCCATCTTCTTGAACGTGTAGAACGTCAAGTCGGTAGCGTCAATGTTGAGCACGTCAAGCATGGTCTTTTCGGCCTCGGGACCTTGCACAGCAATCTGGCCATAGCGGTCGCTCTGGTGGTCAACCTTGACATCAAAGTTGGCAGCCTGCTCGTTAATCCACGCCACATCCTTGTCGATGTTGGCAGCGTTGATGACCAGGAAGTAGTCGTTGTCGTCAACGCGATAGACCAACAAGTCGTCAACGGTGCCACCGTCAGGATACAGCATCATGCCGTACAGGATTTGGCCTGCTTCAATCTTGTTAATGTCGTTGGTGAAAATGTAGTTCACAAACTTGGCAGCCTCGGGGCCAGTGATTTCCACCTCGCCCATGTGAGAAACGTCAAACACGCCAACGTGCTGGCGCACGGCATTGTGCTCGGTTGTAATGTCCACATACTGGATGGGCATCTCAAATCCGCCAAAGGGAACCATCTGGGCACCTTGTGCCACGTGACGGTCATACAGACAGGTTTTCTTGTTTTCAGCCATTTTCTTTTCTTGTTATTGGTTGTTTAGTTGGTTAAAAGATTTATAAATTGATTGTTCTCTAAATTCATGACCAAGCGGCTCATGTCACATGACGATAATGCGGCTTGCAAGGCATCATGCTCTAGCGCAACACCCTTGAGGCAAGCATTCAGCGTTGCTTCAATATCGTCGGCTAGGGCAAAATAGTCACCCGTCAGCGCGATGTGGGTCACGATGTCGTGATTCATGTCGATGCGGACCGTCATGTCGCCCACCCCATCGATGTGTGCATGTTTCTCCAGTGAGCAACGGGGGTTGCTGCCGTTCAAGAATGCGGGGTCGAGATAGCCTTGCATGATGTCCTCGATGCCATGCACGTCATCATCGTTGAGCAACACTTCGCCGTCGCACAACACGTCGCGTGCGTGATTCCTGAAGGCCTCGGCCGTCATTGACGGCAGATGCTCACGCAATGTGGTGACGCGGTTGCGCACCGATGCCACACCCTTGCTATCGAGCTTGGCGTGTGAGGGGGTCAGGGCATGAAGCATGTGTTCCATATCGGTGTCAACAAGCATGGTGCCATGCACAATTGAGATGCCCGATGACAAGTGATAGAATGAATTACCACTCACCTTGCGGTCTCCAATCAGCACATCGTTGCGGCTGTTGTCGCTCGCGTCAAGCCCCATGTCACGCAACATGGCAGCCACTGCGCCCGTGTAGCGGGCAAAAGTGGTCTGCACATCGTCGCTGCACGTGATGTAGCTCATCATCACATTGTCCATGTCGGCATACACACAACCGCCACCGCTGCGGCGACGATAGAATGCGATGTCATGCTGGCAGCAGTAGTCCACGTTCACCTCATTGGCCATCAGTTGATTGCGGCCAAATATCACCGTCGGTTCTACTTGCCATGTGAAAAACAAGTCATCATCACCCACAAGACGTGCTACATACTCCTCCATTGACAGATAGAACGGAAGAATATGCACCTCGTGCGGGTCTGGTAAACTCACATATTTCATCATGCTCTAAAAAAACGCTTCAAAGGTAACACAAATTATTCATATATACATAAAGAAACTCAAAATAATTTTTCAGGTACCTCTACCAAGCAATGTCGGGACAAATACAACTAAGGGTGAAATTTCACAGCTTCTCCAATCTTATTGAAATAGACAAGAGCCATGTGGAACATCAATGCCACCACGCTTGCTAGCATGGCGGCATTGATAAGTTATAATTAATGAGATATTTATCTATTGATTTGATTTAAAGCCTGCTGGGCATTGCTGTTGCCTTGTTGTGCGGACTTTCGCAGCCAATAGACCGCTTTCTCCTCATCTTGTGGAACGCCTTCGCCGTTATAGTAAGCAACGCCTAAATTATATTGTGCCATGTCATGACCATTCTCGGCTGCTCTGGTGTACCATTCTATAGCTTTGGATGCGTCTTGTGCCACACCAAGGCCTTTTTTATAACAACGGCCAAGGTTGTTTTGGGCTATCGCGTCACCTTGCTCGGCTGCCATCTCATACCAATAAACAGCCATGTTGTAATCCTGCGCCACGCCGTTACCATTAGCATAGCAAATGGCTAAACTCCTCTGTGACATGTCATCACCTTGCCGAGCGGCTTTCTCGTACCAATAAACGGCTTGAGCATAGTCCTGGTTGACACCACTACCGTACTCGTAACAGAAGCCCAGATTGCCTTGAGATATCACATCGCCTTGTTCAGCGGCTTTTTGGTACCAATATGCAGCCTTTGCTGGGTCTGGTTGTGTTCCTGTGCCATAATAGTAGCTGTCAGCCAATAACGATTGTGCTTCCACATCGCCGCCGTTGGCTGCATCATACAATTCTTGACTGTAAGGAACATATCCTTTAACCATCTGGCCTGAATACTCGGTTGTGGTTGTGGTTTCGGTAGCCCCAGTTGTGCCAGATATCTCCCAACTAAGCAATCCACCTTCACCGATTTCTTGAGATGAGGATTTTTGTGTTGAGACATTGCCACCATTGCCTTGCGGCCTTCTGCGACGTGGCGTCTTCTTGCCAGTCTTCTTGTTAGATATATTATCAGTTTTCTTTGCCTCAACTTTCACATCATCTTGTGGATTGGGAGGTGTAATTTGTGAAAATGCAGTACCCGCTATGAGCAGGAGCGATGCTGTGAATAAAATAATACGTTTCATGTTTGAATAGTGTTATTTATTATTGATTTCTATTTAATTCGTTTACAATTTTTAAATTCACGTATTTCACCGTCTTTCTTATACATCTTGCCATCTTTAAATTGACCGTTCTCGAAACTGCCAATGTAGTAATCGCCTGATGGATAATAGTAGGTGCCATAGTTGAAGAGGCTGTTATGGAACGAGCCCTTAAATTCACCACCATCCTTGAAACGGTAGTATGCATTGTCACCCTCCATCTCACCATTGACAAATGGCCCCTCATAGTAGTTGCCCTTGAGGTCACCTTCGGTAAAAGTCGCCTTGCCTCGGCCATGAGGCTTGCCGTTAGCAGTTGGGCCCTCATACTGATAGGCGCCCAAAGCGTTTTTATAGACAATGGGCTCTGATGGAGCAGCAGGTGGTAGCGTGTCTTGTTTGACCTCAACAGCAGTTGTGTCTGTTTCTTCTGTTTGATTAGCCTCAGGTGCAGTGGCTGGTCCTGTGCATTGGGTAGCACACAGATATATCAACGCGCCAGCCACAAGGCCTATCAGACAGGCTATCCAGATGATGTTCTTGTTGCCTTTATTCGGCACATTGGTTGGCTTTGAAGGAATATTGGGCTTTTTTTCCGTTTTCTTGTTTGTCTTTTTCTTTGTTTTTGGGGCTGGCTTGGGCTCAGATTTCACAGGTGACGAAGTTGGTGAATCTTGGAGTTGAGGTTCACCGTCAGTCTTCATTTGTGTCGTCTGTTCGCCTGTTGTTCCTGAAATAGGCTTTTCTGGCTCATCGGTCTTTTTGTTGGGAGTGTATCCGCCGATCACTAGCAGGCCGATATTTTTTGCCGCTTCCTCGTTTCCATTGTTAGCCGCCTTGCGGAACCATTCTTCCGCTCTTGTGTTGTCTTGTGGCACACCTCGCCCGTCGCGGTACATGACACCCAGTTGGTTTTGCGCATCGGCAATACCATTATTGGCGGCTTTTTCCAGCCATTTGGCAGCCTGCTTGTCATCTTGTGCGACTCCCTGCCCGTTGAGGTACATGTTTGCCAGTCGATATTGTGCATCCACGACGCCTTGGTCTGCGGCTTTCTCGTACCATGTTGCCGCTTGCTTGTCATCTTGTGGGACACCTTGACCATTGTTGTACATGCACGCGAGTTGATATTGTGCGTCAGCGTTGCCTTGTTGGGCCGCCCCTGTGAACCAGTGCGCTGCCTCGGCATCATTTTGACCAGTATTGCGATACAGGCACGCCAACTGATATTGTGCGTCCACAATGCCGTGCTCGGCAGCTTTCTCATACCATTGCATGGCCTGTCGGTCGTCCTTGTCAACGCCCTGACCGTTGTGGTACATCTGTGCCAGTTGATACTGTGCATCGGGCACACCTTGCCTGGCGGCTTCACCGAACCAACGTGCTGCTTCAGCATCATCTTGTGTCTTGAGGCTCAGGCGCGCCAGTTGGTATTGTGCGTCAACGATGCCCTGACTGGCGGCTTTTTCAAACCAATGCATGGCTTGTTTCTCGTCATGGGTGACGCCCTGACCGTTCTGATACATGCAGGCCAGCCGGTATTGGGCATCCACAATGCCCTGTTCGGCAGCTTTCTCATACCACTGTGCAGCACGCTTGTGGTCTTGCTCCATCCCCATGCCGTTAAGGTACATGCCAGCCAGTTGATATTGAGCGTCGGCAACACCTTGCTCGGCGGCTTGAGCATACCATGTGGCGGCTTGTTTGTCGCTGTGGTTGATGCCTTCACCCTTGTGATACATGCACGCCAGCTTGTACTGTGCCTCGGCGATACCTTGTTTTGCTGCCTTAAGATACCATTGGGCTGCCATGATGTAGTTTTTCTTGGTGCCCTGGCCGTCATGGAGCATATTGGCAATGTGCAACTGAGCGTCAACGATGCCGCCCTCGGCCGCTTTCTGATACCACAATGCGGCACTTTCGTCATTTTGAGCAACACCGATGCCATTCAAGTACATCTGTGCCAGTTGATATTGTGCGTCGGTGATGCCCTGCTTGGCGGCTTCCTCATACCATTGTGCTGCCAGCGCATTGTCTTGAGACACACCTTGTCCCTTGTGATACATGCAGGCTAGTTGATATTGTGCATCGGCCACACCTTGTTCGGCGGCCTTTTCATACCACAATGCCGCTTGTTGCTCGTCTTTGTCAACGCCTTCGCCAGTGTGATACATCGTGGCGAGGTTGTATTGGGCATCGACAACGCCTTGTTCGGCAGCCTTGGCAAACCATTGTGCGGCACGTCGGTCGTCCTGGCTCACACCCCGTCCATTGCGATACATGAATCCAGTCCAGAATTGTGCCTCGGCGACATCCTGCGTGGCGGCTTTCTCGTACCACTCAGCAGCCAGAGCATCGTCATGGGGCACACCTTGACCGCTATCATACAGGCATCCCAATTGAAATTGCGCCTCGGCATGGCCTTGTTCGGCGGCCTTGTGGTACCATTCGGCGGCTTGTGTCACATCTCTTTCTACCCCGTCACCGTTGTGATAAAGTCTTGCAAGCAGATATTGCGCCTCGGCATGTCCCTGTTCGGCGGCCTTGTGATACCATTCGGCAGCCTTAGCGGTATCTTTTTTCAAGCCCTCACCGTCATGGCGAAAATCGCCCATGCGTTTTTGGGCTTCGGCGTCACCGGCATGGGCGGCGGCTTCCAAATCAGGGCTGAAGGTGCTGTAATCTACCGCCACAGTGGGCGCTGCGGGCTCTGGTGTGGCAGGCTGCTGATTGTGTTGGCTCAACCAGGCTTGTACCTCATCCACGTGTTGAGGGCGCAACTTGCGGTTGGGGCGCATCATCCAGGGTATCAACTCACACAGTTCGCTGCCTGTGATGGTGTCAAAGTTGAAGGCTTTGTCACCCAGGTCATCGATGTCGGTGGCCAGCGGTGGTTTGTTGCCCGTGGCAATGTTGTAGAGCGTCGCCCCCAGGGCATACATGTCGGTCCAGGGGCCAATCTTTGAATACACGTTCTCGCCACCGGCTTGTTCCATCAGTTCTCGCGGCGCATAGCCTGGCGTATAAAACAGCGCGGTGCTTGTGGCGGTCACACCTGTCTTGCGCTGCTTGCTGGCCCCAAAGTCGATGAGCTTGACCATGCCGTTGCGCGTCATCATGATGTTGGCAGGCTTCAAGTCCAGGTGATAGATGGGCTCTGGCTGCGAGTGGATGCTCTGCAAGGCGTCAAGCACCTGCGTCAAGATGACACGGGTCTGGGCGGCACCCAGTGGGCCCTCGGTTTTCATCTTGTCTTCCAGCGAGATGCCGTCAATGAGCTCCATCACATAGTAGGCAGTGCCGTTGTCAGGAAACAGGTCGCTCACCTTGACGATGTGGGCGTTGTCCAGGCCGGCAAGTCGTTGCGCCTCGGCATAGAACTTGTTGAGCAACTGCTTGAACAGTTCATCGTTCTCGCTGTTGGCAACACGCACGGTCGTTGTGTCGTTGTCGCGCATGTTGATGTCGCGATAGAACAGCTCCTTGATGGCTACAACCTTGCCCAGCCGCACGTGACGGGCACGATAGGTCTTGCCAAAACCGCCCGAGCCCAGATAGCCTTCTATCCGGTAGGTACCCTCTTTCAGCAGGGTCCCAATGGGCAACATCATTGTCAATTCTTCAGCCATGATTATTTTGTATTTGGTCTATTTGGGGTCATTTGTTGATAAGTTTCCCCAAGCGATTCAATTGATGCATTATTGTTTACACTGTCATTGGGCGTTGGCCTCATTGGAAGTCTTGGCGTTGCGTTTGCTTTTTTATCTTGTTGAGCAGCTGATTGTTTCGTGAGAGAGGTTTGTTGCTCTTGTTCTTTGGTCAAGCGTTCATCTGTTCGGTTTTGAATACCTTTCCTATGTCGAGGGACTATCCGGCTGGTGTCGATGGGTATTTGTGTTGGCAAGACAGATGGCTTTACAACTTGTGGCTTTTGCTGGGTGGTTGGAATCTCTTCTTGATTGCAAGAGCGGTACAGTGCAAAATAGAGGCAACCAAGCGTAATAGCAGCCAGCACACCCAGCAGGCCGAAAATCAACGGCGATTTTTTGCGCTTGGCTTGTAGTGCGTGCTGTGGATAATCATTTACCGGAGGGTTGCCGCCATCCGTTTGATGTTGGGGATGCTGAGTAGTGGTTACACGCTTTCTGCTGTCGCCATCTGCTTGCTGCAATGGATGTTGAGTTGATGGCTCCTGCTGAGCGTATGACACCCCATCGTTGCCGTTCTCCACATGGTGAGTAGCAGGACTCATATATCGTGATGTCACATCACTACCCGATGCCAGCGCAGGCACCATCTTGATGAGGTTGTGACGCACAGTGGCCTCGTCGGAGGTCAAGCCGGCATCCTGGGGTTGAGAGGTGACACTTTCAACGTGAATGATGTATGCCGTGTGATTGTCACTATTGTCGGCCGTGTCATTGATGAGTTGTTGGCACTTGTCCTCATCACTGCCCTTTTCACACACGATGTCCATCAGTTTTTGGTCGGTGGGCATCTGCTCGGTGATGCCATCGCTGCACAACACAAACACGTCACCAGGCTTGATGTCGGTGATGTGGGTGATGTCAGCCCTGACACGGTTTTCCTCACCCGGCTGCATGGCACGTGTGATGATGTTGCGTTGCGGTGATGTCGCCATCTGCTGTAGCGTGATTTCGCCCACCTGGAACAACTCCATCACTAGCGAGTGGTCACGCGAGCGATACAGGATGCGCCGCTCGCTGGGACGTATGTGGTAGATGCGGCTGTCGCCGATGTGCGCCACGGTAATCCCACCACCATGCAAAGCCAGCAGGGTGAGCGTGGTGCCCATCTTGCGAACGGCCTTATCATCGCATTCGTCAAGGCGATTGTATGCTGCCAGCAGTGCCGTGTCCAGCATGTCATCGGTGAGCGGCTTGTCATCGACCAAAACGGGTGTCAGTGTGTCACTCATGGCTTGACACACTGCTTGACTTGCCACTTCACCATGGGAATGTCCACCCATGCCGTCACACACCATGAACAGTCGTGTCGCTGTGGTGGCTTGTCCCAATGCGGGATAGATGCAGTCTTCCTGGTTGTCGCGTTTGCCCAGCTCGTGAATGGCTTGAGGCTGATAAATGTTGATGCGCATGATGAGAAAGGATTTTATTTTTTAATGTTGTTTATAAACGATTTTGGTGTCACCCACCTTGATTGTGACGCCGTCGCTCAGGTTGACCACGTCGCCATTGGCCAGTTGCATGCCATTGACCCATGTGTTGTTCTTGTTCTTGTGATTAGTGACCGTGACCACAGTGCCTTGAACCCTGATGAGCAGATGCTCGCGGCTGACATACATGTCATCGATGTCGAGTTGCACAGTCGCCCCCGATGTTGTGGCTTTGCGTCCCACCACATTGTCACCAGCTTGCAGGTCATATCGCCTCCCGTTGCACTCCAGCCATCCTGCCCTGGGCATTGCGTTCCCCATCAACAGCGTGTCGCCACTGGCTTGCTGTGACCTTGCGCTAATAACGGTGTCTCCTGCTGTGGGCATCTGGAAGTTGACGGCAAACGGGTGACCGCACTTGATGCACTTGACTTGCTTGATGGCCTCGTCGTGGGTGTTCACCACAGTGAGCAGAGTGTGACAACGTGGACAGTTGACATTTGTCTTGTCGTGAAACACAGCGATTATCTCACCACCGCACATGATGCAGCGGGTGCGCCTTGTTTTCTCACCTCGAGGATTGGTCACCTCGATTTGAGCATGACAAGTGGGACAAACGACTTTTTTCTTATCTTCTAGAGGCATGTTCTTGAGATTATGATGAGTTATTGTGTTAATGTTAATCACCACTTGATGACAGGCATGTTGCCATTGCGTACCATCATCACGGGATGCTGCCGTTCACGGCTGTCCTTGGCCACACCATCATGCACAAACTCATAGAGTTCACGGGCAGTAATAACGCGGTCGTTATTGGTGTCTGCCCCACCCCGCAGCCCTCGTTCCACATATCGGGTGAACAAGCCGTTGCGGGAACGTGCATACAGCGTGATGTCGCTAGACTTCTCGTTGTCGCGCGAAGACAGGAACAGCATCACATCGGCATCATGGAACGACTGTTGCAACTCGCGTCTGGCACTCTTGCGCAATTTGCCCGAGAAGCAAGCGTCGGCGATAATCATCTTGGTACCCGCACGACACTGGCTCATGATGCTCAGCACATCGCTATAATTCAACTTGCCATCGACACACATTAGCGCCCCTGGCAAGCCATGACCACTGAAGAACAGCAGCACGGCATCGTCACTGCCCGCAAGGGCAAACACCTTGCTCATGGCTGTCTTGACGTTGGCAACAGTGGCATCACGGTCGGTGAGTAACATACGCTGACTGTCGCCATTGTATTTGTAGATGCCATGGATGACCTTGGCATCGTTGACACACAGGCGCAGGTCGTTGCGTGAGCCAGGATAATCGTTAATGCCCACAGCCACGACGTAGGTCGTGGGCAGCAGGAACCATCAACCAGCCACGAACCATTCCCCTTTTTTTTTTTGTCAACC